>Ga0335084_10000895_pt1 | contig 26717 bp, 22 predicted proteins | sample Lox_Sample_44_FD_206721 | JGI IMG/M metagenome (GOLD analysis project Ga0335084, IMG submission 206721) | Soil microbial communities from Loxahatchee National Wildlife Refuge, Florida, United States - Lox_Sample_4.4 | ecosystem: Environmental > Terrestrial > Soil > Wetlands | place: USA... | reverse complement strand
CGGCGGGTCTAGCCGATGGCGCGCTACACCGGTCCCGCCTGCAAGCTGTGCCGTCGCGAAGGCACCAAGCTGTTTCTCAAGGGCACGCGCTGCCTCACGGAGAAGTGCGCCGTCGAGCGCCGCGCGTATGCGCCCGGGCAGCATGGGCAGTCGGCGGGGCGCCGGCGCAAGGGCTCCGAGTACGCCAAGCAGCTGCGTGAGAAGCAGAAGGTCAAGCGCATCTACGGACTGTCGGAGCGCCAGTTCCGCAACATCTTCGATCGTGTGCTCCGGGAACCCGGCGTGACCGGTGAGGCGTTACTCGTAGCCCTCGAGACCCGTCTCGACAACCTGGTGTACCGGATGGGCTTTGCGACGTCGCGCCGGCAGGCGCGCCAGCTGGTCCGGCACCGGCACATCCTCGTGAACGGGCGGACGCTGGACATTCCTTCGTACCGGGTGCGGCTGGGCGAGGAGGTCCGCGTGGCGGACGGGAGCCGCGAAATGGTACAGGTGCGGGCGGCGCTCGAGCAATTTGGTCGGACGCAGCCGGTCGCATGGATCCAGGTCGATACCGAAAAGGCACTCGGGCGCGTCACCGAGCGTCCGCGACGTGACGCGATTCCGATCGCGGCACAAGAACAGCTAATCGTCGAGCTCTATTCCAAGTGATTACGACTCTTGATTTGACGGGGCTCGTCCGCCCGCACCTGGTCGAGATGACCAAGCGGGAAGACGCTCCGAATGCCGCCGAATTCCGGCTGCAGCCGCTGGAACGCGGATACGGCTATACGCTGGGCAACTCGCTGCGGCGCATGTTGCTGTCCTCGCTGCGCGGCGCCGCGGTCTGGGCGTTCCGTCTCGATGGCGTGGTGCACGAGCACCAGACCATTCCGGGTGTCGTCGAGGACGTGCATCAGATCATCCAGCGCCTGAAGCAGCTCACCCTGGTGCTGGCGCCCGATGCGGACGAAGCGGTCCTGCGCATCAAGCGCGACAGCGCGGGACCCGTGTACGCCCGGGACATCGAGGCGCACGGGGCCGTCACCGTCGCGAGCCCCGACCTGCTCCTCTTTACGCTCCAGGATGATCGCGAGCTCGGGGGCGAGCTGTACGTCAACAAGGGCCGGGGATACGTCGAGGCCGAGCAGCACCCCCTCGACCGGACCATGCCCGTGGACGTTGTCCGCATCGACTCCATCTACAATCCGGTGCGCCGCGCGAACTTCACCGTCGCTGAGACGCGCGTGGGCCAGCGTACGGACTACGATCGCCTGACCCTCACCGTCGAGACGAACGGCACCATCTCGCCCGAGGACGCGGTGGCGTATGCGGCGGCCCTCGCGCAGGAGCATTTCCGCTTCTTCGTCGATTTCGGCAAGGTGCCCATGATCCCGGCGGAGCAGGCCGGCAACGGCGGTGCCGTCGGGACCCACTTGCGGGACGTGCTGGCGCGCAGCATCGACGACGTCGGGCTCTCGGTGCGCTCCGTCAACTCGCTCAAGAACTCGAACATCCGTACCCTCGCCGACCTCGTGCAGTACCGCGAGGAGGACCTGCTCAAGGTGAAGAATGTGGGCGAGAAGGCGCTGGGGGAGATCGCGGAGCTGTTGCGCCGCGAGAATCTCAACTTCGGGATGAAGCTCGAGGATGTCGAAGGCGATGTCCGTGTCGTGGACCCCGGGACTCCTCCGCTGACCCAGCTCAGCGAAGATGCGGACGGGGAAGGCGAGGGCGAGGGCATGGGGAGTCTGGGGGCCTGATGCGCCACCGCGCCAAGGGTCGTCAGCTTTCGCGCACCGCGAGCCACAAGAAGGCTTTGCTCGCCAACATGGCAACGAGCCTGTTCAAGCACGACAGGATCGAGACCACGGAAGCGAAAGCCAAGGAGCTGCGGCCCTACGCGGAGCGCCTGATCACGCTGGCGCGCCGCGGGGGACTACACGCGCGGCGCCTGGCGGAGTCGCGGCTCAAGGATCGCGCCGTCGCCCAGCGCCTGTTCAAGGAGCTGGGCCCCCGGTTCGCGGCCCGGCCCGGCGGGTACACGCGAATAGTGAAGCTGGGTCATCGAGTGGGCGACGGCGCCGACATCGCCCGGATCGAACTGCTGGGTGAGTGAACGGTCCGCCGGAGCGGTATCGGGGAGGGGGACCCTGACGGGTCCCCTTCTTTATTTACGAGAGCTGGGAGGTCGCGACCTGGGAGGCCTTCGCAACGCGGTTCGACTTCAAGCACTGGGTGCAGACCCGCAGCCGCCGCGTCGCACCCCCGACCTGCGCGCGGACGCGCTGCAGGTTGGGGTACCAGCGGCGATTGGTCTTGTTGTTCGCGTGGCTGACGTTGTGCCCCGTGATAGGGCCCTTGCCACAGATGTCACACACTCGCGCCATGGGCAGCTATCCGACCGAGAATGAGCCAGAAACGACCGCGCGCCGCCCGGCCTGCCGGCGGCGCGAAGAGCGCTAAACCTACAGGGCGCGGGACCCGGGAGCAACCCCGGCGCACCGCCCTCGTCACGGGCATCACCGGTCAGGATGGATCCTACCTCGCCGAGCTGCTGCTCCAGAAGGGGTACGAGGTGATCGGGATCGTCCGGCGCACCTCGCACGACTCCTACGAGCGCATCGGCCACCTGCTGGACCGCCTGCACATCGTGCCGGCGGATCTGCTCGATCAACACTCGCTCACCTCGGTGATTCGCGACGCCCAGCCGCACGAGGTCTACAATCTCGCGGCGCAGAGTTTCGTGCCCACGTCGTGGACCCAGCCGGTGTTGACGGGGGAGTTCACCGCGCTCGGCGTGACGCGGCTGCTCGAAGCGGTCCGCCTCGCGGGCCCGGGCGCGCGCGTCTACCAGGCGTCGTCCTCGGAGATGTTCGGCAAGGCGATGGAGACGCCGCAGCGCGAGACCACGCCGTTCTATCCGCGGTCTCCCTACGGCGTGGCCAAGGTCTACGGCCACTGGATCACCGTGAATTACCGCGAGTCCTACGGACTCTACGCTGTGAGCGGCATTCTCTTCAACCACGAATCGCCCCGACGCGGGCTCGAGTTCGTGACCCGCAAGGTCACCCATGGCGTGGCCCGGATCGCGAAGGGCCTCGCCACCGAGCTGCGGCTCGGCAACCTCGAGGCACGCCGCGACTGGGGATTCGCGGGCGACTACGTCGAGGCCATGTGGCTCATGCTGCAGCAGCCCAAACCCGCCGACTACGTCGTGGGCACGGGCGAGACCCACACGGTGCGCGAGCTGTGCGACGTCGCGTTTCAGCACGTCGGGCTCGATTGGCGGAAATACGTCAAGGTCGATCCTGCGTTCGTCCGGCCGGCTGAGGTCGATATTCTCCAGGCCGACTCAACCAAGGCCCGCAAAGCGCTGGGCTGGAAGCCGCGCGTGGGGTTCGCGGAGCTCGTGCGGATGATGGTCGACGCCGACCTGGAGCGCCTGGCGTGAAGGCGCTGGTGACCGGGGCCGACGGATTCGTGGGCACCTGGGTGGTGCGGCGGCTGCTGGCCGACGGCTGGGAGGTCACCGGAGGCGTGCAGCCGGCCCGGCTCGGACGTGATGCGGGGGCGGGGGCCGAGTGGGTCCCGCTCGAGGTGACCGACGCCGACTCGGTGCGGCGTTGTATGGCCCGGCCGTTCGATGCCGTGATCCACCTGGCGGCGGTGGCGTCGGTCAGCGACGCGGCCGGCGACCCGGGTCAGGCGTGGGAGGTGAACGCGGCCGGCACGGCGCGTCTGGTGGAGGCGATCGTTGCCGCCAAACGTGCCGGGACTGCCGACCCGCTGTTGCTCGTCGTATCGACGGGCGAAGTCTACGGGCGCGGCGACGCGACGCCCCGGCGGGAAACCGACCCGGCCGCGCCCTGCTCGTCGTACGCCGCGAGCAAGCTCGGGGCCGAGGTGGCGGCTCTCGAAGGGTGGCGCCGCGCAGGGGTGCGCACGGTGGTGGTGCGCGCGTTTCCTCATACTGGACCAGGGCAGGACCCGCGCTTCGTGGTGCCGGCGTTCGTGCAGCGCCTGAGGCAGGCCAAGCGCACCGCCACCGCCACGATCAAGGTCGGCAACCTGGCGCCGGTGCGGGAATTCCTGCATGTGGCCGACGTCGTGGACGCGTACGTGAGGCTCCTGGCGTCGGGCGAAGCCGGGGAGGTTTACAACGTGGCCTCGGGTCGCGGGGTCTCGGTGGCGGAGCTGCTGGACAGACTGGCGAAATTGGTGGGCGTGTGCCCCAAGCGAGAAGTGGACCCGGCGCTGGTGCGCGCGACCGATATCCCCTATCTGATAGGCGACGCGGCGAAGCTCCGCGCCTGCACCGGATGGGCGCCGCGCCACTCGCTCGAGGAGACGCTCCAGGACGTGATCGATGCCCAAGCGGACTGACCTGCACCGCATCCTGTTGATTGGGTCGGGCCCGATCATCATCGGGCAGGGGGCGGAGTTCGACTATTCGGGCACGCAGGCGGTGCGGGCGCTGAAAGAAGAAGGATACGTGGTCGTGCTGGTGAACTCGAACCCGGCCACGATCATGACCGATCCCGAGCTCGCCGACCGCACGTACGTGGAGCCGGTCACCCCGGACTGGGTGCGGCTCGTGATCGAAAAGGAGCACCCGGACGCGCTACTCCCCACGATGGGTGGCCAGACGGCGTTGAACGTGGCGATGGCCCTGGCGCGCGACGGCACCCTCGAGCGCAACGGGGTCGAGTTGATCGGCGCGAATGCGCGTGCGATTCAGATGGCCGAGGACCGGGCCGAGTTTGCGGCCGCGATGCGTCGCATCGGCCTCGCCATCCCGGACGGGCGCACGATCGGCTCGGTGGCCGAAGCGCTCGACGTGGTCGCCGAGGTCGGGTATCCGGCGGTGATCCGGCCATCGTTCACGTTGGGCGGGACAGGCGGAGGCATCGCGTACAACCGTGCGGAGTTCGAAGAGAACGTCGAGCGTGCGCTGGAGCTGTCGCCCGTGCATACGACGCTCATCGAGCGGAGCGTGCTCGGGTGGAAGGAATTCGAGCTCGAGGTCATGCGCGACCGGCGCGACAACGTCGTGATCGTCTGCTCGATCGAGAACGTCGACCCCATGGGCGTGCACACCGGCGACTCGATCACGGTGGCGCCTGCGATGACGCTCACCGATCGGGAGTACCAGCGCATGCGCGATGCCGCTATCGCCATCATTCGCGAGATCGGCGTCGAAGCGGGCGGGTGCAACATCCAGTTCGCCGTCAATCCCGCGGACGGCGAGATGCTGGTGATCGAAATGAACCCGCGCGTGTCGCGCAGCTCCGCGCTCGCCTCCAAGGCGACGGGGTTCCCGATCGCCCGGATCGGTACGAAACTCGCCGTCGGGTACACGCTGGACGAGCTCCCGAATGACATCACGCGCACCACGCCGGCGTCCTTCGAGCCGGTGCTGGACTACGTGGTGGTCAAGGTGCCGCGGTTCGCGTTCGAGAAGTTTCCCACGGCCGACTACCGGCTCACGACCCAGATGAAGTCGGTGGGCGAGTCGATGGCGATCGGACGCACGTTCAAGGAAGCGTTTCAGAAGGGGCTGCGCGCGCTCGAGGCGGGGCGCACGGGCTGGGTGACGGGGACGACCCTCGCCGACGACCGCTTGACGAGCGATTCGCCGGCAGACCTGCGGGTGGCCCTCCGCACTCCAACGCCCGAACGCGTCTTCCAGATCAAGCGCGCGCTCGTGGCCGGGCTCTCGACAGACGAGATCGCGCGCGCCAGCGGGATCGATCCCTGGTTCCTCTATCAGTTCGAGGAGCTGCTGGCCGCCGAGCGCGCGTTCGCGGCCCTGCCGTCGATCGGCGCGCCGGAGCTGCGGCAGATGAAGCGCATGGGGTTCAGCGACGTTCAGCTCGCGGCGCTGCGCGGCATGGGCGAAGCCGACATTCGCGCCATGCGCGCGCGCTACGCCATTCACCCCGCCTACAAGACCGTCGACACCTGCGCTGGCGAGTTCCCCTCGTCCACGCCGTACCTCTACTCGTCCTACGACGACGAGAACGAATCGGTGCCGTTCGGGGACCAGGCCGTCGTCATCCTGGGCAGCGGGCCCAACCGCATCGGTCAGGGCGTGGAGTTCGACTACTGCTGCGTGCGCGCCGCGCTCGCGTTCCGGGAGCTCGGGTTCAAGACGATCATGATCAACTCGAACCCCGAGACGGTGTCGACGGATTTCGATATCTCGGACAAGCTCTACTTCGAGCCGCTCACGCTCGAGGACGTGCTCGAGATCGTGCGGTGGGAACGGCCCAAGGGCGTGGTCGTGCAGCTCGGCGGGCAGACGCCGTTGCGCCTGACCAAGGCGTTGGAAGCGGCGGGTGTGCCCATTCTGGGCACGTCACCCGATGCGATCGACGTGGCCGAGGACCGGCAGCGCTTCGAAGCGCTCGTCCGGCGCCTTGGGGTCAATCAGCCCGCCAGCGGCACCGCGCGCTCGGTGGAGGAGGCGGTCGCCGTCGCCCGGCGGATCGGGTTCCCGGTCCTCATCCGGCCGTCCTACGTGCTCGGCGGCCGGGCCATGGAAATCGTGTACGACGACGGGTCGCTCCGGGAGTTCTTCACGAAGGCCGCACGAGTGGCGCCCGAGCATCCCGTCCTCATCGATCATTTCCTCGAGGACGCGTTCGAGGGCGATGTCGACGCGATATCGGACGGGCGCCGGACAGTGGTGGGCGGCGTCATGCAGCACATCGAGGATGCGGGCGTTCATTCCGGCGATTCGGCCTGCGTGCTCCCCCCGTACCTGATCGGTGACCGGCAGGTGGAGGAGATGCGGCGGTACACCAAGGCGTTCGCCCAGGCGCTCGGGACGGTGGGATTGATCAACGTTCAGTACGCCATCAAGGACGGGACGGTTTACGTGCTCGAAGTGAACCCCCGCGCCTCGCGTACCGTACCGTTTGTGAGCAAGGCGACGGGCGTTCCCCTCGCGAAGCTCGCTGCCGCCGTGATGGTGGGGCGCACCCTGGACGAGCTGTCGCTTCCCGACGAGCTTCCGCTCCCCGCCGTCGCTGTGAAGGAGGCGGTGTTCCCGTTTACCAAGCTCCCGGGCGTCGATACCATTCTCGGGCCGGAGATGCGCTCGACCGGCGAGGTGATGGGGCTCGCCGACAGCTTCGGGATGGCGTTCGCGAAGGCCCAGATTGCCGCTGATGGAGAGCTTCCGCTGGAAGGGGCGGTGTTCGTCACCGTCAACGATTCGGACAAGCCTACGGTCGTACCGATCGTGCGGCGTTTCCACGAGATGGGGTTTCGCATCCTCGCCACTGAGGGGACGCAGCGGTACCTGCGCGCGCGGGGCGTGCCGGCCGAGCTGGTCCTCAAGGTCCACGAGGGACGTCCCAACGCGATCGACCTGGTTGTGTCGGGCGAGATCCAGCTGCTCATCAACACCCCGCTGGGCAAGTTCACGCAGGTGGATGACTACGCGATTCGACGCACGGCACTGATGCACCGGGTGCCTTACACCACGACCATGTCCGCGGCGAGCGCCGCCTGTGACGCGATCATCGCGTTGCGGAGCCGCGCGGGCAGCGTGAGGAGTCTCCAGGAATGGCACGCAAGAACAGCAGCAGAAAAGCCGCTCCCGCCCGCGGAAAGGGCACCGGGAAACCGCCCGCCGCGCGTCGTCCGGGCGTAGGGAAGCCGGCTCCCAAGGCCGCGAAACCGGCCGCGAAACCAGCCGCGAAACCGGTCGCACCGCCGCCCCCCAAGCTCAAGTTCCGGGGGCGGATGCTCGAGAACGAGGTGCTCGGCCGCTACACGACCTACCGGATCGGTGGGCCGGCGCGCTACTTCCTGAGCCCGGGTGAGGTCGACGACGTCGCCAAGGCACTCCAGTTCGCCCAGGAGAAGGGCGTGCCGTGGGTGGTGCTCGGTCTCGGCTCGAACGTGCTCGTCAAGGACGGGGGCTTCCCCGGTCTCGTGATTCGCATGGGCAAGGGACTCGACCGCTTTGAAATGAAAGGCGCCACGGCGATCGTCGGCGCCGGCCTGCCGACGCCCCTCCTCGCCCGCCGCACCGCGGACGCGGGGTTCGCGGGCGTCGAGCGCTTCATCGGCATCCCGGGAACCGTTGGCGGCGGCGTCTACATGAATGCCGGCTGTCACGGTGCCGAGTTCGCCGAGGTCGTCACTGAAGTCACCGTCATGGACCCGGCCGGCAAGGTCAAGCAGCTGACGCGCAAGCAGGTGCCGTTCAAGTACCGCACCAGCGGCCTCGGCCAGGTGATTGTGCTCGAAGCGAAGCTCAGTCTCGGTGAGGAAAGCCCGGCCAAACTCAAGGAGCTGCAGAGCCGCCTGCTGCGGTGGCGCAAAGTGGGGACCCCGTTCGATCAGCCCTGTTGCGGCTCGGTGTTCAAGAACCCCTCGGGTCAGCGGACGGCGGGCATGTTGATCGAGGAAGCGGGGCTCAAGGGCTTCCGGATCGGCGGCGCGCACGTGTCGATCCTGCATGCGAACTACATCGTCAACACGGGCAACGCGACCGCGTCCGACGTGCTGAAGGTGATCGACCACGTTCGCAAGACCGTGTCGAAGAAGCTCAGCGTGGACCTGGAGCTCGAGGTCAAGGTGCTCGGGATCTAAATGGCCGACTACTTCGTGCACGAGTCGAGCTACGTGGACGAGGGTGCGCGGATCGGCCGTGGCACCAAGATCTGGCATTTCTGTCACGTGATGCCCGGGGCGGTGATCGGCGAGCGCTGCAACCTTGGCCAGAACGTCGTCGTCATGCCGGGCACGCGCCTCGGCGACAACGTGAAGGTGCAGAACAATGTCTCCATCTACGAGGGCGTAGAGCTCGAGGACGACGTGTTCTGCGGTCCCTCGTGCGTGTTCACGAACGTGCTCACGCCGCGGAGCCACGTGTCGCGCAAGCATGTCTATCAGAAGACGCTGGTGCGGCGCGGCGCCACCATCGGCGCCAACGCGACCATCGTGTGTGGGGTGACGCTTGGGGAGTACGCGTTCATTGGAGCGGGCGCGGTCGTCACGGCGGACGTGCCGGCCTACGCGCTGATGGTCGGCGTGCCGGCGCGGCGGGTGGGATGGATGTGCCAGTGCGGCGAGCGTCTCTCCTTGAGCGGCGGCACCGGGTCGTGTCCTGCCTGCGGGAGCGCGTACGAGCAGTCGGGCGGCCAGCTGCGCCCGGTCGCCCGGCCGGAGGTGGCCCGCTAACGTGAACGTTCCGCTGCTGGACCTCGGCGCTCAGTATCAGTCGATCCGCGACGAAGTACTTCCCGCGCTGCAAGCAGTCGTCGAATCGCAGCAGTTCATCATGGGACCCGCCGTCGCCCAGCTCGAGGCCGCGGTGGCCAAAGTCTCCCATGCCCGTCACGGCGTCGGTTGCGCGAGCGGGACGGACGCCCTGCTGCTCCCGCTCAAGATCCTTGGCCTCCGGCCCGGCGACGAAGTGATCACCACCCCCTTCACCTTCTTCGCCACGGCCGGCGCGATCGTGAACGCGGGCGGGACGCCGGTGTTCGTCGATATCGACCCCGCCACGTTCAACATCGATCCCGCCGCCGTTGAGGCGGCACTCACGCCCCGTACCCGCGCCATTGTGCCGGTTCACCTGTACGGACAGCTGGCCGCGATGGAGCGCCTGATGGCGGTCGCCGGCCGCCGGGGCGTGCCCGTCATCGAGGACGCCTGTCAGGCGATCGGCGCTCGGCGCTCGATCGACGGCGAGTGGCGCATGGCGGGCGAGCTGGGGTGGGTCGGAGCGTACTCGTTCTTCCCGAGCAAGAACCTTGGCGCCTGGGGAGATGCGGGGATGATCGTTACGTCGGACGATCAGGCGGCGGAGCGACTGCGCAAGTTTCGACTGCACGGCGGCGCCAAACAGTACCACCACGACGAGGTGGGAACGAATTCGCGGCTCGACACGCTGCAGGCGGCCATCCTCTTGGCCAAACTCCCCCACCTTGCGGCCTGGTCGGCCGCCCGGCGCCAACATGCCGAGTACTACGGGCGCGGGCTCGCGGGCCTCCCGCAGGTCACGCCGCCGACGGTCGACCCGAGCAACGAGCACATCTTCCATCAGTACACGCTGCGCGTCGAACGGCGCGACGAGCTACAGGCATATCTCAAGGCGAAGGGGATCGGCACGGCCGTCTACTACCCGGTGCCCCTGCATCTGCAGAAGTGCTTCAGCGCGCTGGGCTACCGGACGGGGCAGCTGCCTGTCGCCGAGCGGGTCGCCGGCGAGGTGCTCTCGCTCCCCGTCTATCCCGAGCTGACGCGCGCGCAGCTGGACTACGTGGTCGACGCCATCCGCGGCTTCTACCGGTGAGCCGGGTCAAGCTCGGCGTCATCGGCGCCGGGAACTGGGGCAAGAATCACGTCCGTACGGTCGCGGGGCTGGCCGATGCGGAGCTGGCCGCCGTGTGCGACACCGATCCCAAGACGCGCGCCCGCGTGGAGCGCCAGCACCCCGCGGCCAAGGTGACTGGCGACGTTGCCGAGCTGCTTGGAGCCGTCGACGCCGTGATCGTAGCCTCGCCGGCGACCACGCATGCCAAGATCGCCCTGCAGTGCGTGGAGGCCGGCAAGCCATGTCTGGTGGAGAAGCCCTTCGCCCTCGGCACGGAGGATGCGAAGCGAGTCGCCCGCCGCGCCGCGGAGCGTGGCGTTGCGGTCCTGGCCGGGCACCTGCTGGTCTTTCACCCGGCAGTCGAGCGCCTGCGAGCCCTGATTCAGGCGGGCGACCTCGGGACCCTCTACTATATGTACGGCCTGCGGGTAAACCTGGGGCAGGTTCGGGCGGACGAGAACGCCCTCTGGAGCTTCGGGCCCCACGACGTGTCGGTGGCCCTGTACCTGCTGGGGGAGGCCCCGACCCGGGTTGCCGCGCAGGGCAGGAGCTATCTCCAGCCCCAGGTTGAGGATGTGGTATTCCTGACCATGGAATTCGGGAGCGGGGTGCTGGCGCACGTCCAGATGTCCTGGCTGGACCCGCATAAGGAGCGGAGGCTGACCGTGGTGGGAGCGAAAAAGATGGTGGTATTCGACGACATGGAGCCCCGGGAGAAGTTGCGGATCTACGATAAGGGCGTGGACCGGCCCCCCGAGTACGCCTCGTATGGCGAGAGCCTGGCGGTGCGTGAGGGCGACATTTTCATCCCGCGCATCCCCGCGATCGAGCCCCTCGCGGCCGAGCTGCAGCACTTCGTCCGGGTCGTGCGCGGGGGAGAGGCCCCCCGATCGAGCGCGGAGGACGGGGTCCGCGTGGTGCAGGTGCTCGAGGCGGCGACGCGTTCTCTCGCGGCGGGCGGCACGCCCGTGACGCTGTGAGCCGCGCTCCGGCGGTCTCTGTCGACGCCCTCCTCAAGAAGGTGGAGGACCGCAGCGCCCTGGTCGGGATCGTGGGTCTCGGGTATGTCGGGCTGCCGCTCGCCGTGGAATTCGCCCACGCCGGATATCGCGTCCTGGGATTCGACCTGAGCAAGCCGGTCGTAGAGGGCTTGAACCGGGGAGAGTCCCACGTGCAAGACATCCCGTCGAGCACCGTCGCCGACCTGGTAAAGAGCGGCCGCTTTTCAGCCACCACGGACCTGAGCCGTCTCAAGGAGCCCGACGCGATCTCGATTTGCGTCCCGACCCCGTTGTCCAAGACGAAGGATCCGGACGTCAGCTACGTCCTTGCGGCCACGAACTCGGTGAAGCGGACCTTACGGACGGGGCAGCTCATCGTCCTGGAATCCACGACGTACCCGGGCACGACGCGTGAGCTCATGCTCCCGGCCTTGCAGGAGACGGGGCTCAAGGTCGGCGAAGACTTCTTCTTGGCATTCTCGCCGGAGCGCGTGGATCCCGGTAATCCGACCTGGAATACCCGAAACACACCCAAGGTGGTCGGCGGGATCACGCCTCAATGCCTGCGCGTGGCGCTCGCGCTGTACCGCCCGGCGATCGAGCAGCTGGTGCCCGTCTCGTCCACTGAAGCCGCCGAGCTGGTCAAGATTCTCGAAAACACCTTTCGAAGCGTGAACATCGGCTTGGCGAATGAGATGGCCATCGTTTGCGACAAGCTCGGGGTCGACGTGTGGGAGGTGATCGACGCCGCCGCGACGAAGCCGTTCGGATTCATGAAGTTCACGCCCGGCCCCGGTCTCGGCGGCCACTGCATTCCGATCGACCCGCACTACCTCGCGTGGAAGATGCGCGCATTGAACTACAAGACGCGCTTCATCGAGATTGCGGGCGAGGTCAACGCGGAGATGCCGGAGTTCTGGGTGGGCAAGGTGAGTGACGGATTGAACGAGCGCGGGCGTCCGGTGTCTGGGAGCAAGGTCCTGGTGTTGGGGGTGGCCTACAAGCGCGACATCAAGGACGTACGCGAGAGTCCGGCACTCGACGTGATCCGGCTGCTCGAGCGGGGGGGCGCCGTGGTGCAATACCATGACACCCACGTCCCGGCCTTGAAGGACGACGGCGTGGACCTGCATTCCATCCCCCTGACGAAAGAGGCGGTCGCGGGCGCCGACTGCGTGGTGGTTGTGACCGATCACTCGGACGTGGACTACGACATGGTCGCTCGGCACGCGCGGATGGTCGTGGATACCCGCCACGTCTTGAAGCGTCGCGGCGATGGGGCAGGGGGAGGAGGGGCGGCGGGCGGGTCGGCGAGATGAAAGTCGCGGTTGTCGGCACGGGTTACGTCGGCCTGGTGGTGGGCGCGTGCCTCGCCGAAACCGGCAACACCGTGGCCTGCGCGGACGTGGACGCGGCGAAGATCGCGGCACTTCGCGCGGACCAGCTCCCCATCTACGAGCCGGGCCTCGGCCCGATCGTCGCGCGCAACCGGCGCGAGGGACGGCTGACCTTCACGACCGACGTCGGGACCGCAGTCGAGCAGGCCGACGTCATTTTCATCGCGGTCGGTACCCCGCCGGACGAGGACGGCTCGGCCGATCTCCAGCATGTGCTGGACGTCGCCCGCACCATCGGGCAGCGCATGAAGGCGCGGAAGATCGTCATCACCAAGAGCACGGTGCCCGTGGGCACGGCGGAGCGCGTGCGGGTCGAGATCGCGGCGCACACGAAGCTGCCGTTCCACGTCTGCTCGAACCCCGAGTTCTTGAAGGAAGGGGCTGCCGTCGAGGACTTCATGAAGCCCGACCGCGTCGTCGTCGGAGTTGACTCCGACGAGGCGGCACGCGTCCTCGAGGAGTTGTACGCGCCTTTCGTGCGCACCGGCAATCCGTTGCTCTTTATGGACATCCCGTCGGCCGAGATGACGAAATACGCGGCCAACGCGATGCTGGCGACACGCATCTCCTTCATGAACCAGATCGCGCAGCTCTGCGAGGCGACGGGCGCGGATGTCGGCCTCGTGCGCCGGGGCATCGGCAGCGACCGGCGGATCGGCCCGGCGTTCCTGTTCCCGGGGCCCGGGTACGGCGGCTCGTGCTTTCCCAAGGACGTGCAGGCGTTGATTCGGACCGGGGTCGAGCGGGGTGTGTCGCTGGACGTTCTGACCGCGGTGGAAGCGGCGAACGCACGGCAAAAGCATTTGCTGTTTGAGAAGCTCGGGCGGCACTTCGACGGCAAGCTACGGGATCAGGTGATCGCGATGTGGGGGCTGGCTTTCAAGGCGGAAACGGACGATGTGAGGGAGAGCCCGGCCCTGGTCCTCGCCGACGCGCTGATCGCCGCGGGCGCCCGGGTGCGCGTCCACGACCCCGCCGCGATCGAGACGGCGCGGCGGCACCTGGGCGATCGCGTTGCCTACGCGGGGAATGCCTACGAGGCGCTCGACGGGGCCGCGGCGCTCGTGATCGTCACGGAATGGCTCGAGTATCGCAACCCTGACTTCCCGCGCATGCGGCAGCTCCTGGCTCGGCCGCTGATCGTGGACGGACGCAATCTGTACGACCCCGAGCGCCTCGCTCGGCTCGGCTTCACGTACGACAGCATCGGGCGCCGGCTGGCATGCGCATCCTAGTCACGGGCGCTGCCGGGTTCCTGGGGTCGCATCTGTGCGAGCGCCTGCTCGCGGACGGGCACCGGGTCATCGGCATGGACAACTTCATCACCGGCTCCCCGGCCAACATCGCACCCTTCCAAGGCCGGCCCGATTTCGAGTTCGTCCGCCACGACGTCACCAACTTCATCGAGATCGACGGGGCCCTCGACGGCGTGCTGCACTTCGCGAGCCCCGCGAGCCCCGTGGACTATCTCGAGTTCCCGATCCAGACGCTCAAGGTCGGGTCGCTCGGCACGCACAAGGCGCTGGGCGTCGCGAAGGCCAAGGGCGCCCGGTTCCTCCTCGCGTCCACCTCGGAAGTGTATGGCGATCCCCTCGTGCACCCGCAGACCGAGAGCTATTGGGGCAACGTGAATCCGGTCGGCCCACGCGGCGTGTACGACGAAGCGAAGCGGTTCGCGGAGGCGATGACCATGGCCTATCATCGTGCGCACGGCGTCGACACGCGCATCGTGCGGATCTTCAACACGTACGGGCCCCGCATGCGCCCGCACGACGGACGGGTCGTGTCGAACTTCATCGTGCAGGCCCTGAAGGGCGAAGCGCTGACCGTGTATGGTGACGGCAGTCAGACGCGTTCGTTCTGCTACGTGGACGATCTGGTCGAGGGCATTCTCCGGCTGTTCGAGCGGGGCACGAGCGATCCGACCAACATCGGCAACCCGACTGAGTTCACCGTTCGCCAGCTGGCCGAAGAGGTGCGCCGGCTCACCGGATGCACGAGCCCCATCGTCGAGCGCCCGCTACCGGTCGACGATCCCAAGGTGCGCCAGCCCGATATTTCGCGCGCGCGGTCCATCCTTGGTTGGGAGCCGAAGGTGTCCCTCGAGCAGGGGCTGCCTCGAACCATCGAGTACTTTCGGCGCGTCGTCGCGGCGTGAGCCCGTCCCGCAGGCTCTATATTGGTGGCGTCGGCATTCGGCACTTCGTCCGGTGGCGCGAGGCGATCTATGGACGTTAGTCCTGAGCATCTCGTGGAGCGGGCTCGCGAACGGTTTCAGCTCCAGGACTACTACGGAGCCATCCACATGCTGGAAGAGGTGGTAGCGACGGGCCGGGCCTTCGCGGACGCCCACCACCTCCTGGGGCTGTCGTATTCCCTGGCCGGGCAGCCCGAGCAGGCCCTTTTGCAGCTGGAACGGGCCCTGGAGCTGAACTCGAACTACGTGGAAGCCCTGTTGCACCGCGCCATTGTCCTCAACGAGTTGGGGCGCGAATCCGAGGCCGATGCGATGTTTCGCCGGGCCGCCGAGCTGGGGGCGGAGACCCGGCTGGGCTTCCCGGTCCACATTGCGGCCAAGCTGGCCAACCAGCACGCGGTCATGGGGGACGCCTACCTCGAGTCCGGGGGCCTGGCGCAGGCGATCCACCAGTACCAGGAGGCCCTGGCCCTCGGACCCGCCTTCCACGATCTGCGGTATAAGTTGGGGCGCCTCCTGCTGCAGGCTGGGCGAGCGCTCGACGCGCGCGAGCAGTTCGAGATCATCGTGCGGAGCCGCCCGACCTACCTCGACGCCGCTGCGATGCTGGGGCTCGCCTGCTATCTCGCCGGGGACGGCCTCGCGGCCCGGACGGTCTGGGAGGAATGTCGTGCCCGTCGGCCGGAGGACCCGCGGGTGGAAGCGTATCTCGCGATGCTGGCGCGGAACGATGTGAGTGCGACGCCGGTGGACGGTGCGCCGCCCCCGCCCGCGGATGAAGCAGGCGGGAAGGGGAATGTGGGCCGGAGTGGTGCCCGCCGCCGGAAGCCGTCGTGAAGGCGCTGGTATTGGGGGCGCTGACGCTCGCCGCGCTGGCCTGCTCGCAAAGCGCGGCCAACCACGAGCAGCTCGGGGACCGGTCATACGCCGCGGCGGCGTATCGGGACGCGCTCGCCGAATACGAGTTGGCCCTGAAGGCCCGGCCGACGGCGGACCTCCACGCGAAGGCGGGAGCCGCGGCGCTTCACACGCAGGATCTCATGCTCGCGGTCGCGCAGTACCGGGCGCTGGGGGAGCGCGACAACTCGCGGGTAGCGGAGGCCGCGGAAGGGCTGGAGCGCGTGATCCGGGCGGCGGTCGCGGCAAACGACCGGGCGGCGCTCACGAGCGGGCTCGCGGCCGTGCGCGCCGTGGCGCCGACCCGTCCGCTCGGCAGGTACGCGCGGCTCGTGGCGCTCGAGGCTGCGGAAAGCGGCGACACCGTGGTGGCCATGGCGCTGCTCCCCGTCGCCGTCGCCGCGGCCACCGACGCACGCAGCGGGGACTCGCTGCTGTACGCTTACGGGCTGGCCGCCGCCCGCGCCCGCGACTGCCAGACAGCGGTCGCGGCGTTCGAGGGCGTGCTGCGCCGGCAACGCGAACCGGTCGTGGTTGAGGGGGCGCGGGAAGGGTTGAGTCTCTGCGCGCTGATGCAGGGCCAGGCGCTGCTCGAGCGGGGGCAGCCCGCCGAGGCGGAGAGCTGGTTCCGGCGCGCGACCGCTCCGGGGGCATCCACCGAGGTGGAGCGGGCGGCGTTTTTGGGTTTGGGAGACGTGCGGCTCGCCCAGGGGGACGTGCCTGGAGCCCTGGACGGCTATCAGCAGGCGATCGCGGGCGGAATTCCGGGCGACAGTATCACCGTCCGCGCGCAACAGAAAATCAATGCCTTGGGGAAGGCGGACGGCGCGGATGCGCCGGCGCCGAAACAATTGTGAGGACTATGCGCATCAGGATGTTGTTCGGGTTGGCGTTGCTCACGGCATGTGCTGGTGGTACGAAGCCGCAGATCCAGCCGACGACGTTGGACACGGACCAGATCATGTTGCGGGCGCGCGCCGCGTTCCACCACGGAGCGTTTGACGCCGCGTTGCTCGACTATCGCCGGCTGCAGTTCGAGCTGTCTCCGGGGCAGCCGGAAATGGCGGAGGCGCGATACTACGTGGCCGAGTGCATGTTCCAAACGAACGACTTCGCTGGGGCCGTCGTCACGTTCACGAAGGTGGCGGAGGAATTCCCGACCTCGGACTATGCGCCCCTCGCTCTGCTCCGCGCGGGCGATGCCAACCTGCGGATGTGGCCCCGCCCGGAGGTCGATCCCACCCCGGGCCAGACCGCGCTCGCGACCTATCAGGAGCTGCTGGGGCGTTATCCCTCGTCGGACGCGGCGGCGCGGGCCCAGCTCCGCGTCAGCAAGCTCTCGGAGTGGTTCGCCGAGCGGAGCTACAAGATCGGCATGTTCTACGTCCGCCGGAAAGCCTACGACTCGGCCATCATCTACTTCAAGGACATCGTCGCGAGCTACAACACGACCAAGTGGGTCCCGTCGGCGTTGCTCCGGTTGGTCGACAGCTACCGCGCCATCGGGTACGTCGAGGAGATGAAGGAGACCTGCGCGAATCTGCGGCAGTACTACCCGGACACCTACGGCCTCAAACGCCGGTGTCCCGCCGAAGCGAGCACCGCCGACCCCTGACGTGGAAGCGTTGTTCGGCGGCTCCTTCGATCCCGTGCACATGGGCCACCTCATCGTGGCCGAGGCGGCGGCCGACGCCCTGAATGTCTGCGTCCGGTTCCTGGTCGCCAAGGAGCAACCGCTCAAGGGACGCACGCACCAGGCATCCCCCGAGCAGCGCGCCGACATGCTCGCCGCCGCCGTCGCCGGCAACCCCCGCTTTCGGGTCGAGCGCATCGAGCTTGAGCTTCCTGCGCCGTCCTACACGGTTCGGACCTTGCGAGCCCTGGCCCAGCGAGAGCCCGGGAACCGCTTCCTGTTGTTGGTAGGGGGCGATGCCGCCCAGGAGCTCCCCGCCTGGCATGAGGTCGACGCACTGCCGAGTCTCGCCGATCTGGTAGCGCTGTCCCGGCCCGGCTTCCCGCCGCCCACGGGCGGGCTGATCCGGCGCACGGTGGCCGTGCCGACCATCGATATTTCGGCGACGGTAGTGCGCGAGCGGGTGGCGCGCGGTCGGTCGATTCGCTATCTCGTGCCCGAGGCGGTCCGCGACTACATCGCCGCCCACGGCCTGTACCGCTAGCGAGGGCAGATGCTGAAACAGCTTGTCACCAAGGTGCTCGGCACCCGGTTCGAGCGCGAGCTGAAGCGCATTCAGCCCGTGGTGGATGCGATCCGGCAGCACGAGGAGCGTCTCAAGACGCTCCCCGACGCCGCCATCCAGGCGCAGACCACGAAGTTCCGGGACGTGCTGCAGCAGCGGACGGGCACGCTCGCCGCCGAGGTGGCGAGCCTCAAGCAGGCAAAGCACGACTGCCCCGACGCGGACGAGCGCACCGCCATCGATCGCAAGCTCGCCGAGGCCGAGCAACGGCTCCGTGCCGAAACGGAGGCGGTGCTGGGCGAAGTCCTCCCGGAGGCGTTCGCCACGGTGCGGGAGGCGTGCCGGCGCCTGCAGGGCACGGAGGTGGCCGTCACGGGACACGCCCTTACCTGGGACATGGTGCCCTACGACGTGCAGCTGATCGGCGGGATCGTGCTGCACCAGGGCAAGATCGCGGAGATGGCGACGGGCGAAGGCAAGACCCTCGTCGCTACGCTGCCCCTGTACTTGAACGCCCTGACGGCGAAGGGCGCGCACCTCGTGACGGTCAACAACTACCTCGCGCGCCGCGACTCGCAATGGATGGGTCACCTCTTCAAGTGGCTCGGCCTGACCGTTGGGTGCATCGACGATACCGAGCCCTCGACGCCCGAGCGCCGGGCCGCCTACCTGTGCGACATCACCTACGGCACGAACAACGAGTTCGGGTTCGACTACCTGCGCGACAACATGGTGCGCTCGACCGACGAGCGCGTCCAGCGCGGACATCACTACGCCATCATCGACGAGGTGGATTCGATCCTCATCGATGAGGCGCGCACGCCGCTCATCATCTCCGGTCCTGTAGGGACCGAGGCCGACGAGAAGTACGCCCTGTACAACGCGCAGGTCGTCCAGCTCGTCCGCAAGCAGAACGCCGTGGTGAACGACCTCCTCGGTCGCGCGGAGCCCCTCGTCGCCGACGAGAAGACCGCGTACGAGGGCGGCGTCCTGTTGTATCAGGCGCAGCTCGGGATCCCGAAGAACAAGAAGCTCCTCAAGCTCCTCAACGAGCAGGGCGTGAAGGCGCTCGTGCAGCGCGTGGAACTCGATCATCTGGCCGACCGCAAGCTCCCGGCGCGGGAGCAGAAGATGCGGCACCTGGAGGACGAGCTGTACTTCGTCATGGACGAGCGGGGGCACTCCGTGCACCTCACGGAGAAGGGTGTCGAGACCATGTCGCCCGAGGACCCGGCGCTGTTCGTGGTGCCCGACATCTCGCAGGCCGTCCACGACATCGACCGGGATGAGTCGCTGGCGCCCCCGGACAAGTTGGCCAAGCGGCGGGCCGTGGAGGCCGAGTATGCGCGCAAGAGCGAAATCCTGCACATCATCCACAAGCTCTTGCAGGCCCACGCCTTGTATGAGAAGGACGTGGACTACGTGGTGCAGGACGGCCAGGTCTTCATCGTGGATGAGTTCACCGGGCGTCTGATGCCGGGCCGGCGCTGGTCCGACGGCCTCCACCAAGCGGTGGAAGCCAAGGAAGGCGTGGCGGTGCGAGAGGAGTCGCAGACACTCGCGACCATCACGATTCAGAACTACTTCCGCATGTACGACAAGCTCGCCGGCATGACGGGGACGGCCGAGACCGAGGAAACCGAGTTCTTCCAGATCTACGGTCTCGAGGTGGTCGTGATTCCGACGAACCGCCCGGCCCGTCGCATCGACAAGCACGACCTGATCTACAAGAGCCGGCGCGAGAAATACAACGCCATTCTGGATGAGATCGAGCGGCAGCACGGCCGCGGACTCCCGGTGCTCGTCGGCACGGTGAGCGTCGACGTGTCAGAGACGCTCTCCCGCATGCTCAAGCGCCGCGGGTTCCCCCATGAGGTCCTCAACGCCAAGTACCACCAGCGCGAGGCCGAGATCATCGCCCAGGCGGGGCGCGCGGGCGCGATCACGATTGCGACGAACATGGCGGGCCGCGGCACCGACATCCGGCTCGGGCCGGGCGTCAAGAAATGTCGCGTGTGCGGCATCACGTCCCGCGACCCCGCATTCGGCCAGACGGTGGAGCCGCCGGACCTGTCCCAGCCCGAGATCAAGAAGCTTGGGTGCTACGACGATCCCCCCTGCGGGCTCGTGATCATCGGGACCGAGCGGCACGAAGCACGCCGCATCGACCGCCAGTTGCGGGGCCGCTCCGGACGCCAGGGAGATCCCGGCCAGAGCGTCTTCTTCCTGTCACTCGAAGACGACCTGATGCGGCTGTTCGGCTCCGACCGCATTGCCCGCTGGATGGACCGCACGGGCGCCGAAGAGGGCGAGGTCATCACCCACCCGTGGGTGACGAGCGCCATCGGACAGGCGCAGAAGCGCGTCGAGCTCCAGAACTTCCAGGCCCGTAAGAAGCTGCTCGAGTACGACGACGTGATGAATCAGCAGCGGGAAGTGATCTACTCGCTGCGCCTGTTCGCGCTCGAAGGCGGCGAGGAGCTCAAGGCCGAGGCGCAGCGGATGATCGACGCGGGCGTGGAGCACCTGGCGAATCAGGTCATGGGTGGCGGCGGCGCGGACGAGTGGGATCGCGAGCTCGTGGAAACGGAGTTCCTGCTCAAGTTTCTCGTCTCGGTCCCGGCCGTGACGGACGCCGCCAAAGTCCGCACGCGCGCCGATGTGGTCGCCGCCGTGCACGAGGCGGGTCGCACGGCGTTTCGGGCGAAGCTCGACTATTTCGCCGAGATCGAGGCGAAGGTCGGCGCCCCCAACCTGAGCGGGCAGGCGCTCTCGCAGGTGATGCTCGGTGTCATCGACGAGAAATGGAAGGATCACCTCTACGACCTCGATCAGCTGCGGGCGGCCATCCAGTACCGCGCCTGGGGGCAGAAGGACCCGCTGATCGAATACAAGCAGGAAGCCTACGAGATGTTCGTCGGGCTCATGCACGACTTGCGGACCAGCTTCACCGAGCGCTGGCTCAAGCTGCAGGTCGACATCGGGCCACCGCCGGGCGGCCCCGGCGACGTGGGCGGGCCAGCAGTGCGAGGCCCGCGGCCCGGGCCCTTTGGCGGGCCCCGCCGCCCCACGCCGATGGTGACATCGAAGCCCGCGGCCGATGGCCTGGTCCAAACGGAATCGTCGGGTCTGAAACCGCCAACGGGACGGTCGCCAACCGCTTCACCAGCCCCCAACCCCTACGCCGGCGTCGGCCGCAACGATCCCTGCCCGTGTGGGAGCGGGAAGAAGTTCAAGAAGTGCCACGGCGTCGGGCTTTGAGCGCCGCGCCGTAGCGCTCACGCAACCTCGCGGCCTGTGAGGTGCCTCACGCGCGCGGAGGCGGAACGCATGTGAGCGCGCTCACCCGGGTCACATTCGTCAGCAACAATCCCCGCAACCGAGTGTAGGCGGGATGTGAGGGACGCGCGGCGGCTGCTTCGCCCCGCGCCCTTGTATCGGACTCTCGGATAGGAGGATTGACAATGCGACGAGCACTTGCGGTTATCGCCGCCCTGCTCACGAGTGTGGCGCCCCGAGCGGCGCATGCGCAGGGCATGCTGAGTATCAAGGGTGGCCTGTCGTACGGCAACGTGTCCAACCGTGGGCTGTTGCCCGGAGAGCTGGATCAGCGTACCGGCTTCGCGGGCGGCCTGGCCCTGAGCCCGTCCCGCAGCGGGCTGGTCGGCCTCGGCATCGAGGCCCTCTACGCCCAGCGGGGTGTCGAGAGCTCCACCGGCGGCGACTCGCGCGAGTTGAACTACGTCGACGTTCCGGTCTACTTGATGGCGACGCTTCCGACCCCCGGCGCGGCCCCGTTCGTCTATGCAGGTCCCCAGGTCTCATTCGAGCTGAAATGTCACGACGGGGTAGGCGACTGTTCGGACGGCGATCGTCCCAAGACGAGCTACGCCGCGGTGATCGGGGCAGGCGTCCGGCTCGGCGCGGGGCATGGGCTGAGCCTGGAAGGCCGCTACCTCTACGGCCTCACGGACTTGAAGCTCAGCACCGTCACGAGCTCCGCCAGCTACAAGACCCGCTCCTTCCTGCTCCTGGCGGGCTTCGCCTTCTAGCCGTTTTTTCCGATCCTCGTGCGAGAGGATCGGATGCGGGTAGGCGCTTGGGGCGGGCTAGCTTGGCGAGATGCCCCTTCGACTCGCCGAGCACCCCGAGCGCGACCGTCCCCGTGAGCGCCTGTGGACCATCGGCCCTGCCGCGTTGACTGGGCAGGAGCTCCTGGCCATAGTCCTTGGAACGGGATGCGCAGGCCAGGACGCACTCGCAGTGGCGGGTGCGGTCTTGGCGCGCGTAGATGGTTCGCTGCGGCGGCTCGCCAGTCGGCCCGCCGCAGAGTGGGTGGGCGTCCCGGGTGTGGGGCGGGGCAAGGCGGCCCGCATGGCGGCCGCGCTCGAGTTGGGCCGCCGCGTGAGCGCGGAGGAGACCCCGCCGCCCCACCGGATCGCGACACCAGCGGACGTGCACCGCTACTACGCGCCGCGCCTGCGCGACCTCGTGGTCGAGGAGTTTCACGTGCTCGCGCTCGGAAGCCAGAGTCAGGTGAAGGGCGACTTGCTGATCACCCGGGGGATTCTGAACAGTTCGCTGGTCCACCCGCGGGAAGTGTTCCGCGCCGCCATCGTGGAGGCGGCGGCGGGGATTATCGTCGTGCACAATCACCCGAGCGGCGACCCGACGCCCTCGGCGGACGACCGGGCGGTGACGCGGCAGCTCGTCGATGCCGGACGGCTGCTCGACGTGCCGGTCTACGATCACGTGATCGTGGGAGGCGATCGCTACGTGAGTTTCGCCGAGACGGGCTTGTTGTGACCAGCACGGTGCCGCTGCTCGCTCCCGAGCTCGCCAAGGCCGTGGCCGCGCAGATCGAGCGGCTCGACGTGGACCTGCTGACCCGCGCCTACCGGGTCAGCGCGCAGGCGCACCGCGGCCAAAAACGCAAGTCCGGCGATGATTTCCTCTCGCACAGCGTCGCGGTGGCCACGCTCCTGGCGGAGCTGCAGATGGACTCGACGACGATCGCCGCCGCCTTGCTGCACGACGTCGTCGAGGACTCCGACGTGTCGCTCGACCAGATCCGGCAGGATTTCGGCACGGAGGTCGCGACGCTGGTCGATGGCCTGACCAAGCTCTCGTCGCTGACGTTCCGCTCGAGCGCCGAAGAGCAGGCGGAGAACTACCGCAAGCTGCTCCTCTCGGTGGCGAAGGACGCCCGGGTCATCATCATCAAGCTCGCCGACCGGGTCCACAACATGCGGACGCTCGAGCACCTCGATCCCGAGCGACAGCGCCGGATCGCGCTCGAAACGCGCGAGATTTACGCCCCGCTCGCGCATCGGTTTGGGATGGCGGGCGTGAAGGCCGAGCTCGAAGATTTGGCCTTCAAGTTCCTGGAGCCCGAGGACTACCGGGCGCTCTCGCGACAGGTTCGTGCCAAGAAGGCCGAGCGCGAGCGCACAATCCAGCGCCTGCATGAGCCGCTCGCGCTCGAGCTGGCCAACGCGGGGCTCGAGGGGGTCGATATCACCGGGCGGCCGAAGAACCTCTGGTCGATCTACAAGAAGATGAAGAAACGCGGCAAACCCTTCGAGGAGATTTACGATCTCCTCGCGGTGCGCGTACTGGTCAACAGTATTCCCGAGTGCTATCACGCCCTTGGGGTGATCCACCACAAGTGGACCCCGCTCCAGGAGCGCATCAAGGACTACATCGCAAGCCCGAAGTCCAACGGGTATCAGTCCCTGCATACCACGGTCTTCGGCCCCGAGGGCCAGCTGTACGAGATCCAGATTCGCACTCGGGAGATGCACCGGACCGCCGAGTACGGCATCGCGGCCCACTGGCTCTATCAGGAGCGGAAGGGCGGGGACGAGCTGGATCGGCACCTCGCGTGGTTCCGCCAGCTGATCGAGCTGCAGCAGGACGCGCACACGCCGGAGGAATTCCTCGAGTTCCTCAAGATCGACCTGTATCAGGACGAGATCTTCGTGTTCACGCCGCGCGGTGACGTGAAGCGGCTGCCCAAGGGCGCCACGCCGATCGACTTCGCGTTTGCGGTCCACACCGAAGTGGGCCAGCACTGCCAGGGCGCCCGGATCAACGGGCGGATTGCGCCGCTCCATCGGCCGCTCAAGAACGGCGACACGGTCGAGATCCTCACCAGCGCGCAGGCCAAGCCGTCGCGCGACTGGCTGGCCCACGTCCACACGGCGCGGGCGCGCCACAAGATCCGCCAGTGGACCAAGCAGGAAGAGCACGTCCTCAGTCTTGGGATCGGCCGCGAGATGCTGGCCCGCGAGGTGCAACGTCGGCGTCTCGAGCCGCCGGACCCTCCGCGCCTGGCGAAGGCCGCCACCACGTTGTCCGTCGGAACGGCGGAGCAGCTGCAGGCGGCGCTCGGGCGCGGCGACATCCCGGTGGGGCAGGTCATGCGGGCGCTCTATCCCGACCTGGCGCCCGAGGACCTCCAGCCTCCCAAGACGGGTCTGGGGCGGGTCATCGAGCGTCTGCGCCTCGGACGCGGGATCAAGATTCAGGGCGTCGACGGCCTGATGGTGCGTTACGCCCAATGCTGCCAGCCGGTGCCGGGCGACCCGGTCGTGGGCTACGTGAGCCAGGGTCGGGGGATCTCGATCCATCGCGCCGATTGCCCCAACCTGCTGACCCTGTCGACCGAGGCGGAGCGGCGGGTGGAAATCGACTGGCAAGAGTCGAAGGGCGAGACGTTCGTCGTGCGCCTCGCGGTGCACGGCGAGGATCGTCGCAGTCTGTACGCCGACATCTGCGAGGCGATCAGCGGCTCGGACACCACGATCCGGTCCGTCGAGCTCACCAGCCGCGATGGCGCGGTGCTCGGCGCGGTGCTCGTGGAGGTCGAGAACCAGAGCCATTTGAACAAGGTCATCCGGGCTATTCGGAAGGTGAAAGGCGTCACCGACGTCGCCCGCCACGACGCAGGTCCCTAGCGTCGCATGCCGTTCGATCTCGTCTCACCATTCCTGCCGGCAGGCGATCAGCCTCGGGCCATCCGCGAGCTTGGGGCGGGCCTCGCGCGCGGCGACCGCTACCAGACGCTGCTGGGCGTCACCGGGTCGGGCAAGACACTCACGATGGCGCACACCATCGCCGGTCTCGGGCGTCCCGCGCTCGTGCTGTCCCATAACAAGACCCTCGCGGCGCAGCTGTACGGGGAGCTGAAGGCCTTCTTTCCGCGCAACGCCGTCGAGTTCTTCATCTCGTACTATGACTACTACCAGCCCGAGGCCTACGTCCCCCAGACCGACACCTACATCGCGAAGGACTCCTCCATCAACGACGACATCGATCGCTTGCGCTTGCGGGCGACGTCGAGCCTGATGGAGCGCGATGACGTCGTCATCGTCGCGAGTGTGTCCGCGATCTACGGCTTGGGCGACCCCGACGTCTACCGGGCGCTCCTCGTCACCGCCGGCGTGGGCGAAGAGCGGGGACGTGACACGCTCCTCGCAGACCTGGTGCGCGTACAGTACCAGCGGAACGACGTGGGCTTCGACCGCGGCACATTCCGGGTGCGGGGTGACACCGTCGAGGTCTTCCCCGCTTACGACGAGCAGGCGGTGCGGGTCGAATTCTGGGGCGACACCGTCGAGCGGATCGCCAAAATCGATCCGCTCACGGGGAACGTGATCACTCCCTTGACGCGCTGCGCCATCTACCCGGCCACCCATTTCGTCACGCAGCGGCAAACGGTGGAGCGCGCCGTCACGGCGATCCGCGCGGAACTGCGCGAGCGGCTGGCCGAGTTGCGCGGGCAGAACAAGCTGCTCGAAGCGCAGCGCCTCGAGTCCCGCACCCATTTCGACATCGATATGCTGCTCGAGGTCGGTCGCTGCGCGGGGATCGAGAACTATTCGCGCCATCTCACAGGCCGCGCGCCAGGTGAGCGGCCGGCGTGCCTCCTCGACTACTTTCCCGATGACTACCTCTGCATCATCGACGAGTCCCACCAGACCATGCCGCAGGTCGGAGGGATGTACGAAGGCGATCGCTCGCGCAAGCAGACGCTGGTGGACTACGGATTCCGGTTGCCGTCGGCGCTCGACAACCGGCCGCTGCGCATGGACGAGTTCATGGCCCTCGTACCCCGCATGATCTTCGTTTCGGCGACGCCCGGAACCGAAGAGCTGGCGCTGTCGGGTGGCGTCGTGGTCGAGCAGATCATCCGCCCGACCGGGCTCGTCGATCCCGAGGTGCAGGTTCGTCCGGTGAAAGGGCAGGTGGACGACCTGTTGCACGAAATCCGCTTGCGCGAGCAGCGCCGCGAACGGGTGCTCGTGACCACCCTCACCAAGCGCATGGCCGAGGACCTGACGGACTACCTGCAGCAGCACGGCGTGCGCGTGCGGTACCTCCATTCCGAGATCGACGCGATCGAGCGCGTCGAGATCATTCGAGGGCTGCGGCTGGGCGAGTTCGACGTGCTGGTCGGGATCAATCTCCTGCGGGAAGGCCTCGATCTGCCCGAGGTGTCCCTCGTCGCGGTACTCGACGCTGACCAGGAAGGCTTTCTCCGCTCCGACCGCTCGCTGATCCAGACCGTGGGCCGCGCGGCGCGCCACCTGCACGGCCAGGCGGTGCTGTACGCCGACCGCATGACCGGATCGATGCAGCGCGCGCTGGACGAGATGGCACGCCGGCGTACGCTGCAGCGGGAGTACAACGTCGCGCACTCCGTCA
>Ga0335084_10000894_pt1 | contig 26727 bp, 20 predicted proteins | sample Lox_Sample_44_FD_206721 | JGI IMG/M metagenome (GOLD analysis project Ga0335084, IMG submission 206721) | Soil microbial communities from Loxahatchee National Wildlife Refuge, Florida, United States - Lox_Sample_4.4 | ecosystem: Environmental > Terrestrial > Soil > Wetlands | place: USA... | reverse complement strand
TCGGCAGAACGAGGCGCAAGCCATGGCCGCGATGGCGCGGCGGTGGGGCAACCCGAAGTACGTCCAGGACATGATCGAGCTCCTCGCAAGGCTCCAAGGAGAATTGAACAAGGAGGCCGGTGACGGGAGAGGGCACGTGGGAGTCATCATTTTGGACAACAACGGCCCTCTCCCGCTCAACCCTCCGGTGTTCCGCGAGGCGGCGATGAAGCGGGTGCTCGAGCCACGCCCACCCCATCCCGAGGGCGGTTCCCGGTGGCGGGGTTGACAAAGGCCGAGCCGCTGGACGTTCTGGTTCCGGGGAGGCCTGAGATGCCTCGAGACGTGAGGCAAGAGGTTTCCCCCCTTCTCGGAGCGGGGCCTAGGACCTACGAGCCGACACCGCGGCCTATCGTATCGTCTGGTGGGCTACTGCTGCTCCAATCCCATCCGCATGAACACCTGTGCGATCTCCGTCAAACTGGCCCCCATTGCCATCAGGATGATTCGCCACTGTGAAGCAGTCATGCTCTCCGGCAGTGGGTCTTTCCCCTTAAAGATATCCGCCATGAGGGCCTGGAACTTCTTGGGATCGCGCTGCATAAGCTTGTTGAGGATGAACTCGCCACGCAGATTAGCTGTGTAGGACTGCTTGTAGTCCGGTTCATCCCACCAGGCGTCCAAACCAAGAGCGGCCATCCCAGGCACCCCATCTAACCGACTACCGTGGGCGCGGCCAGCGAAGCGACTTACCAGAGCTCGCAAGGGCGCTAGTAACTAGGCTACGAGCCCGAAGGGGCAGCCTCAAGAGGGCGGCTCCCCCTTCGGGCGATTGCCGGGCGCGGCCGTAGCACCCGGGTCGGCTGAGTGTACCGCGTTAAGTCAACGGCAGTTGCTGCCCGCCTACCGCGTCATCTGGCCGCTGAACACGCGTGGTATGCGTTACGTCCGGCGCGCCGAGTTGCGGGTGCAGCTTGCTCAGCGATCGCGCCGCCCACTCGGATATGGCCTCTCGCTCCCAGCCACACGAGCAGGTGACGAGCCAGCGAGGTTTCCCGCGTTCATCCACGATTGATCATGGACCGCCTCCGCCAGTGGTACAGACGCCGGCCACATATCGGAGGCCATCCCGCTGGCATTCTTGGGCCCGTTTGGCCTCGCCCTCTGCCCAGGCCCGGCGGAGAGCCTCTTGTCGTTCAGGCGACACCGAACAACCTGGCAGGATTCCGGCCAGGAGCAGAGCGACCACGGTCTCGCACAGGATGAGTTTCACGGCTGGCTAGTGACCGAGTTACTCAATCACCTGATCCGCCCGCTGCAGGAGCGACGGCGGGATCGTCAGGCCGAGGGCCTTGGCAGCCTTGAGGTTGATCACCAGCTCGAACTTCCTCGGCTGCTCGACGGGCAGGTCGCCGGGCTTGGCACCCTTGAGAATCTTGTCCACGTAGGTCGCGGCGCGCCGAAACAAATCAGGCTGGTTCGCTCCATAGGACATAAGGCCCCCGGCATCGACAAACTCCCTCGATGTGTACGCTGCCGGCAGCCGGTTCTTGGCCGCCAGGTCCACGAGGCGTCTATGCTCTCTGAGGAACATGGCGCTTGGCAGCAAAGTCAGAGCACCCGCGCGCGCGCTGGTCATGTCCGAGAAGGCCTTGGCGAATTCGTCCGGACCTCGCGCCTCGATGAATTGCGGCTGCACCCCGAGCGCCCGCGCCGCGACGTCTGCTGCCTTCAGCATGTCCTTTGCTGTGCGTTCGCCGAGGGCAACTGGCTGCCGGAGGACAGCGACCCGATCGACCCCCGGAACGGCCTGCTTGAGCAGTTCCAGACGCTTGCCGATTAGCTCCGGGTTGAGGCTGGACAACCCCGTGACATTGCCGCCCGGCCGCGCGAGGCTGGTGACGAGCCCGCTCCCAACCGGATCGCCAGCACCAGCGAAGACAATGGGGATAGTCCTAGTCGCTTGCTTGGCCACACGGGGGCCGAGTGTGCCTCCTTCGGCCAGGATGACATCAACCTTGAGCGCAACCAGTTCGGCCGCAAGCGCGGGGAGCCGCTCGAGCTTCCCCTCGGCATCTCGGTATTCAATCACGACGTTGCGGCCCTCGACGTAACCGAGGTCATGCAGTCCTTGGAGGAAGGCGTCGCGCAGGTGGGGGCTAGCGGCCAGGTTGGGCGATAGGTAGCCTATTCGAGCGACCTTGGCCGCCTGCTGGGCCTCGGCAGCGAGTGGCGCGGCGAGGAGGCCGCCAGTGAGTGTGCTGAGGAACGTGCGTCGCTCCATCACTCGAGTACCTGATCCGCCCGCTGCAGGAGCGAGGGCGGGATCGTCAGGCCGAGGGCCTGGGCTCGCTGCCGACGACTTGCCGCGAAGCCGGCCCTCAGGGCTGCTCGCCACCGTCCGGCCCGTAGAACACCACCCAGGTCGCGAAGTCGGGTGAAAAGTCCTCGAATCGGTGCGACGTATGCGCGGGCACGAACAGCGCATCGCCCGGACCGAAGGTCACGCTTTCCTCCCCCCGTACGAACCGGCCGGTGCCGGAAGCAACGATATATACCTCGTCGCGTTTGTGCGGCTTCTGCGGGTCGTGATCCAGCCCGATCGCCGGTGGGGCGAACCACCGCAACTCCAATGTGCCGTGACGCAGCAGTTCGGCCGACCGCCAACCTGGCGGGACCGGCGCGGCGACGGCTGCGGCGCGGGAGATGTGCAGCGGTATCTTTGGAGTCATCACACGCCCTCCTGGTTCGCCTGTATCCACCAAGATGCCCTACTCGATCACCTGATCCGCCCGCTGCAGGAGCGACGGCGGGATCGTCAGCTGGGGATGCTACCCCAGCCACCTGTGCAAGGGCACATGTGGCCTGTGTCGAGAACGCACGTAGCCGGGGACACCCCCCCCTGCTGCGTTGTCGGCTGCTTCAAGACCTCCGCAACGGTCGGCCCGGCCGGGCATAGAGCTCCAACGCCCCATCACGAATGACCGACTCTCCGCCCACCACGAGATGCCGAACCCCCGTCGACGGCCGCGTCGGCACCTCGTAGGTCGCTTGGTCGCGAAATGCATCCGGCTCAAAGACGACGACGTCGGCGTCGGCTCCCACGGCGAGCGTGCCCTTCCGCGCGGTGCCGCCCATAGCGGTCGCGAGCACGCCGGCGGGGAGCAGGCTCGCGCGTCGGATGAACTCGGCGGTGCTCAGCGTGCCCTCCCCGACCAAGCGCCGAAAGGAGCGCGCGAAGGTTCCCGCGGTACGGGGGTGTGTGATGGCGCTCGGCGGCAGCGGCCACACCGAATCCGTGGCGGGGCCGAGCCCGGTCAGGGGCATCGCGTCACTGGCCACCATCGTGTCCTCGTGGACCAGCGCGGCGCGCATCACGGCCGCGTCCGCCGGCTTCGTCTCGTCGAGGAAGTGCACGATGCAGAGGCCCCCCGGATCGGTGACGCGCAAGCGACTCAGATGCTCGGCGTCTCGGACCCGTTCGTGCGTCGGCGCGTAGACGATGTCCGTCGGGCGGAGACCCGCCTGGGCCAGCCGCTCGGGCGCGAGGAACGCGGCCCCGATCATCGTCATCCCGGCGCCATAGGGATACGCCTCGGTAGTGACGACCGCCCCCGCGCGGCGCACCTGGTCGACCAGGGCGAGAACCCGGTCCACGTGGCGGCCCGAGGTGCTGTTCACGTGGCAATAGTGCATGTGGGCACCGGTCTCGGCAGCGGCCCGCACCAACTCCTCGGCCCCGTCCATCCGCACATGGGGAGCGAACTCGACGAGAGCCCGCGCGTGGGTATACGTCGGCACGCGACTTGCCGCCGCGAGCCGCGCGACACGAAGGTACTCCCCGAGACTGGTGCCCGGCGCATAGCCCAGCAGCACGCCGATGCCGAGAGCACCCGCGGCCAGCTCGCCCTCCAGGAGCTCGAGGATGCGGTCCTCCTCGGCGGCGGTGGCTTCCCGCTGCCAGGCCGGGTCGGCGAAGCGCGCCAGCATCGAGGTCGGCTGCCGATCGCCTCCATGGCCGGTGAGCACCGCGACCCGGGCGGCCGCCCAGGAGGCGGAGTAACCATAGTTCAACGGCCGGCCCTCGACCCCCGCCCGGGCGTAGGCTGCCGCCACCGGCATCGCGCCCGCTTCCAGCTCGAGTGTGGTCGTAACGCCGTCGAAGGCCTGCAGCCGATGGGCGCCCACGCTCTGCGCGTGGCTGTGCAGGTCGACGAACCCGGGCGCGACCACGCAGCCCGCGGCATCGAGGACGATGCGCCCGCGCAGGCTGGCGCCGATGGCTGCGACGCGCGTATCCTCGATCGCAAGATCCACGGACATGTCGAGACCTTGGCCGGGGTCGATCACCCGTCCACCGCGGATCACCACGGCAAAGTCCACGCGTTCAGCCTCCCGCGGCCTTGATGTCGCCACGGAGCAGCCGGACAGACCGCTAACCAGGAGCAGGAATCCGCGCCGGTCCATCACTCGATCACCTGGTCCGCTCGCTGTAGGAGCGACTGGGGGATCGTCAGGCCGAGGGCTTTCGCGGTCTTGAGGTTGATGACCAGTTCGAACTTCGTCGGTTGCTCGACCGGCAGATCCGCGGGTTTCGCGCCTTTGAGGATCTTGTCGACGAAGACGGCGGCCCGTCGCCAGGCGGCCGGGAAGTCCACGGAGTAGGCGATCAGTCCACCCGCGTCCACGATCTCCCTGAAGCCGATGGTCGGAAGCCGGGTCTTCACGGCGAGATCCGCGATCTGTGGTGCGTTCGCGATCAGCATCGGGTCGTCGAGCACAGAGATCGCCTCGACACGCCTCTTAACCATCGCCGAGAAGATGTCAGAAAGATCTTGAGGCGCGCGAACCTCCACCACCTCCAGCTCCAGTTTCAATACCGCGGCCACCGATTCCCTCGCCTTGAGCGCGAGTGTGTGCGCGGGATTGTCCGGATTCACGAGCGCGGCCATCCGCCTAGCGGCCGGCCGAAGCTCCGTGAGCAACTCGAGCCGCTTCGCGTTGAGCTCAGGGAAGAAAAAGCTGGACCCCGTGATGTTCCCCCCCGGCCGCGCGATGCTAGCGACCAACCCGGTGGCCACGGCGTCGCCGCTGATTGCCATGACGATGGGGATCGTCGTCGTTGCGTGCTTGGCCGCGAGGGTCCCGGGTGTGGCGTGCGTGACGATAAGGTCTACCTTCATGCGTACCAGTTCCGCCGCGAGATCAGGAAGTCGGTCGTACTTGTCTTCGGCCCACCGGTATTCGATGGCGAGGTTCTTGCCCTCGACGTAGCCGAGGTCGCGAAGCCCTAGCCGCAATGCTTCGACGTGCCGTGCGTAAGAGGAAGCGGTGGTCACTCCGAGGTAACCGATCCGGTGGACCTTTCCCGGCTGCTGCGCCTGGGTAGCGAGCGGTGTGGCGAGGAGGCTGCCAGCCACAGTGCCGATGAATCCGCGCCGCGTGATCATTCGAGCACCTGATCCGCCCGCTGGAGGAGGGACTGCGGGATCGTGAGGCCGAGGGCGTTGGCGGTCTTGAGGTTGATCACCAGTTCGAATGTCGTGGGTTGCTCGACGGGAAGGTCGGCGGGCTTCGCGCCTTTCAGGATCTTGTCGACGTAGCCCGCTACCCGCCGGTCCATGTCGATGTAGTCCGCCGCGTAGGAGAACAGTCCGCCCGCGGCCACGAAATTCGGAAAAGGAACGGCGCACGGCAGCCGGTGCTTCAGCGCCGACTCCGTGATGTGAGCTCGCAGTGTCACGAAGATCGAGTCCGCGAGTACGAGGATCGTCCCCTCACCGGCCTGGGACATCGTCCGGATCGCCGCCTCGACCTCGGGCCGATTTCGGGCCTCGTAGACGGTCACCGTGAATCCGAGCTTCGGGGCTATCTGCTTCAGTTCTCCGATCTGGAGGGCATGAGGTCGATAGTCCGGATTGGCGAGGATCCCGACGCGCGTCAGGGCAGGCAGGATCTCGCGCAGGATGCCCAGACGCTTGGCGTTCAACTGGTTCGCGAGGCCCGCGAACCCCGTGAAGTTGCCACCCGGTCGTGCCAATGTCGCGACGATTCCGTACTGGACCGGATCGCCGACGTCCGCGAAGACGACCGGGATGGTCGTCACCATCTCCTTCAGCGTAAAGACCGCCGGCCCCCACACGACGATGACGGCGGGTCGTGACGCCACGATTCCCCGCAACTGACCGAACTCCTGGAAACAGCGGCGTTCGAGGGTGATCGTCCGCTGCGGGTCCCAGCCGGCCTGGACGAGGCCCCGGCGAAACGGGTTGGTTTCTAGGAGGGCCGGGCATTCTCCAGGACCCGGCCCGAGCGTCACGATGCGCGGACGCGACTGGGCGGAGGCGATCGGCGCCAGTATCCCGAGAAGCAGCAGGACGACGAGGAGCTTCATGTTGCCGTCATCGAGTTCGGTCTCGGCGATGACGACTCGGCCAACGCACGATGGACAGTCTCCGGCGTGATCGGCAGCTCCGTGGAGCGGACGCCGATCGCCGCTTTGATCGCGTTCACCAGCTGCGCCCCGGCGGCGAGCGGCGCGGCGAGGAGGCCGCCAGCGATCACGCCAAGGAAAGTTCGTCGCTCCATCATGGGGACTTGCCAGTCTCCCGTCCGAGCGATGCTCGAAACTGCACCCGCCTCTCCCGCAGACAGGCCGTCATGCGCGCGCCGTCCGACGGCTCCGAGTAGTGGAAGTGAATGCGGCCCTTCGGCTCGATCTGATCGAGACGCGCGGTTGTCGGGCCCGTAGTGCAGGCGTTCCAAGCCTCCAGGGCGCGATCCTGGGCGGGCGTGTTGGCGGCCCTCGCTGCGGCGAGCGGCGCGGCGAGGAGACAGCCAGTCAGGGTCCCGATGAACGCTCGTCGGGTCACCACGGGTCAACTCACGGGCAGCGTGAAGGTGAAGGTCGACCCGCGGCCCGGCTCGCTCTCGACCCAGATCCGGCCCCCGTGCAGCTCGACGAACTTCCTCGCCAAGGTCAAGCCGAGGCCCGTGCCTTCCTGCTTGCGCGTCTCGTCGCTCCCCACCTGGCGGAACTCCTCGAAGATGGCCGCCTGGTCTTCCGAGGCAATGCCGATCCCGGTGTCGGTGACGGCGATCTCGACCGCGCCGTCGATGCGGCTGGCCTTCAGGTTGATCCGGCCTCCCTCGGGGGTGAACTTGACGGCGTTGGACAGGAGGTTGAGCAGGACCTGCTTGACCTTGCGCTCGTCCCCGACGAGCTCGCCCAGTCGTGGATCCAGGTCCAGGTGCAAGGCGATGCCGTGGCGGGCCGCGCGCTCCCTGACCAGGGTGACGGCATTCTCCAGGGCGGTCGGCAGGTGAAAGGGGGCGGGGGCCAGCTCCATGCGCCCCGCCTCGATCTTGGAGAGGTCCAGGATGTCGTTGATGAGCGACAGCAGGTGCTGGCCGGAGGCGTAGATGTCCTTGAGGTACTCGTCCTGCTTGGCGTTGAGCTCGCCAAACATCCGCTGGAGCAGGACCTCGGAGAACCCGATGACGGCATTGAGCGGGGTGCGGAGCTCATGCGACATGTTGGCCAGGAACTCGGACTTGTGCTGACTGGCCGTTTCGAGCTGCCGGCTCTTGTCCGCGATTTCGTGGAAGAGCCGGGCGTTCTGGATGGCCAATGCCGACTGCGTCGCGAAGGTCTGAAGGAGTTCGACGACTTCGGGCGGGAAGGCCCCGGCGGCGTTGCGGCTGATGACGAGGCCCCCGACGATGTGCTCCTCACTCAGCAGCGGCACCGCGAGGAGTGCATGCCGTCCCGACCTGAGCAGTGCCCCTCGCGCATGGCTGTCATACGCACCTTCAATGGCGATGTCTGGGATCTGGACGGTTTCCCGGGTCACCGCCATACGACCCACCGCCCCCTCGCCCTTCCGAAGGCGCGTGTGCCGTGTGGCCGCGACCACGTCCCCAACCTCGTTGCTAGCGCGGGGCTGGAATTCCTCCGCCACCTCGTCATACTCGAGGATCGACCCGCCATCGGCGCCGGACAACTGCACCGCCCGATTCACGATCGTCGTGAGCACGGTGTCGAGGTCGAGGGTCGAACTGAGGGCGTGACTGACCTCGCCCAGAGCGGTCAGCTTCTCGACCGACTGGGTCAGCTCGCCGGTCCGGGCCTCAAGCTGCTTGAACAACCGCACGTTCTCGATGGCGATCACTGCCTGGTCCGCGAAAGTTTTCAGCAGCTCGACCTCGTTGTCCGAGAACGGTCCGGGCTTGGCGCGCGACACTCCGATGACGCCGATGGGAGTACCCTCCCGTAGCATCGGTACCCAGAGGCCGCTTCGTTGGCCAACCGCGCGCGACAGCGCTTGATGCTCGTACTCAGGATCGGCCTCGAAGTCGGGTATGTGGACCACCGCGCGCTCCAGGATCGCCCGGCCTACGAAAAGGGTCCGGGTCGGGCGCGCCGGGAATACTCGATGCACCTCTTCGAGGGCTTCGGGGGTGAAATTATGGTGGGCGACATAATGGAGCAGTTCGCCGTCGAACTGATAGAGTCCGCTGAAGAGTCCATCGCACAACCTCACGGCGCTCCTCACGATCGTATCGAACACCGGCTGGACGTCGGTCTGTGACCGGCTGATCACCTGCAAGACCTCGCTCGTCGCCGTCAGGTCGCGGTTACGTGCCTCCAGCTCCTTGAACAGCCGCACGTTCTCGATGGCAATGACGGCCTGGTCGGCGAAGGTCTTGAGCAGCCTGACCTGCTTCTCGGAGAAGGGACGAACCTCCATGCGCCGAATCGAGATTACGCCAAGCGGGACGCCCTCACGGAGCAATGGGGTGGACAGCGTCGTGCGGTGGCCGGTCTGCCGCTGTGCGGCCTTGCCGACCGGATATTCGGTATCCGACTCTGCAGCCAGATCGTGGACGTGAATGGTCCGTCGATCCACCACCGCACGCCCGGTCACCCATCCCCGGCTGATGAGGCGCTCCTCTGTGTTCGGGGGGATCGGGCCATGCGAAGCGACCCAGTGTAGGAATTCTCCTTCGACACGGTAGATCTGTGCGTCGATCGCGCCGCACACCCGCGCCGCGTTCTCCGCGACCGTCACGAGCACGGGCTGAAGATCGGTCGGCGAGCTCGAAATGACGCGCAGAATTTCGGCGGTCGCCGTCTGCTGCTCCAGCGTCTCCTTCGTCTCATTGAACAGGCGCACGTTCTCGATGGCGATGACGGCCTGGTCGGCGAAGGTCTCGAGGAGAGCGATCTGCTGGTCTGTGAACGGCTTGACGATCCGTCGGTGAAAGGTGAGCGCCCCCAGGAGCGCGCCATCCTTGAGCATCGGGACGGCCAGCGCTGTCCGCATGCCCTCGCGACGATACTCGTCGGGCGGTGCGAAGTCGAGATCCGAGAGGATATCAGCGACCTGGACAGGACGGCGCTCCATTCCAAGGCGGCGCAACGGCGTTCCGGGACCGGGCTGGATCGGGGTCGTCTGGAGCCAGGCGCCGAATTCGGAGGTCACCGTCGTGGAAACGGCGTGCACGAAGACCCCGTCTTCGAAACGGAAGATCGCGCCGAACTCCGCGTCACACAGTCGCCGGCCACTGTCGAGGATCGCGGCGAGCACCGGCTGGATGTCGGTGGGGGAGGAGGAGATCACGCGAAGGATCTCGGCGGTGGCGGTCTCACGCTCGAGGCTCTCGGTCAGGTCGCGGTTACGTCCCTCCAGCTCGTTGAACAGCCGCACGTTCTCGATCGCAATGACCGCCTGGTCGGCGAAGGTCTTCAGCAGTGCGATCTGCTTGTCGGTGAAAGGGCGGGCCTCGGTGCGGCGAAGGCTGATCGCGCCGATAGCGACACCCTTGCGCATCAGAGGGACGTTGAGCACAGTACGGAAGCCCAAGCGCTGCGCGTTCTCGAAACTTACGGGGAAGCGGTCGGGGTCGTCCTGCATGTCTGCGACGTGGACCGTTCGCCCCGTCAGCACCGCCCAGCCGACGCCACTTTCACGATTCAGCCGGAGCGCGGTGTCCGAGGGGATGGATCCGTGACGAGCGGCTATGCGCAGATGTTCCGCCTCCCGCAGGAAGATGGAGACGTCCGGCGCCGTGCAAAGACGTGCCGCGCTTTCCGCGACGGTGTCGAGCACGGGTTGGATGTCGGCAGGAGAACTTGAGATCACGCGCAGGATCTCACTCGTCGCAGTCTGCTGCTCCAGCGCCTCCGCCAGCCGCTTCTCAAGGTCGTGGGCCCTCGAGCTCTCGCTCTTCCGCGACCTGCGGGCGACGGGGGGCTTGGCCTTGACCTTAGCCTTCGCGGGCTTGGTACCCCGACGCATCGGGCTCTCCTTGCTTCTCACGGGCGTCACGATTGTTGTCAGGGACTGTTGCCACCCTAGGCGAAGGCGCAGCCAGTTCATCCAGTTCCGCTTGTGCCTGCTCCAGCCAGAAGCGCATGTCCATCTCGCGGTACATCGTCGTCGCGGTGGTGAGGTGCTCCTGCCCTTCACGCTCCTTACCCGTGCGCCGGTAGAGCTTGCCGAGGCCGAGGTGGCAGTGGGCGATGAGCGGGCGCATGCCCAGCGCCTCGGCCAGGGCCAGGGCCTGGCGATAGTGCGCTTCCGCCGTATCGACCTCGGTGCGGTCGGGATGGGCCGCAATTTCGCCCAGCAGTCGCAGGAGCCGGCCCTCCACTTCCCGTTCCCCAACCTGCCGAGCCGACGCGAGCTCGTCTTGGGCGATCCTGCGGGCGTCCGCCGGCCGCACGTCGAGGAGGTACGCCCCGCCGAGAGCCTCGGCGTAGCCGGCCCACCCTGACCACCTCCGGTTGCGCTCGGCGACACCGCGGGCGGCGTCCTCCATCAGGGCGAGCCCCTCGGCCCTGCGGCCGGTCCCGTGGTACGCCGCGCCAAGCGCCCACGCGAAGTCGTGCAGCAGCAATGGCATCTCTCGGGTCCGGCAGAGATCGAGGCCTCGCTCTAGCGGGGCAACGGCGCCAGCAAAGTCGCCCTGATCGAGCTTGAGGGTGCCGAGGCCGATGAGAGGGAAGAGAAGCGTCCAGACGTGCCCCGCCTCCTCCGCGATTTGCATCGCCTCGCGGAGACGCCCGAACGCCTCGGGGAAGCGCCCGAGCATTCCGAGCGCGCTGGCAAGCGTCCACCGCGCGGACGCGCTGGTGATGGAGGTCTGACCGAATCGCTCCTCCTTCCGGTCCTCCGGGATCAGCGCGATCGCGGCCTCACAGTGCGAGACGGCGTCGCGGCACTCGCCCCGCCTCACGTGCGCCGTGCCAAGATACCAGTTGGCGACCACCCGGATGGCGACGTCCGCCTGCGACTCGCCGATGGCCAGGGCGCGACGTCCGGTCTGGAGCGCCGCCGCGAGGTCGCCAGCGTGCACGAACTGCATCGCCTTGTAGCAGAGAGCGTGGCCGAGGCGGCGCTGGTCACCGGCGGCCTCCGCCAGGGCTTCGGCCTCGTCGAGGGCGGTCCACAGCCGTCCGAACTCGCCGAGCGGCATGAGCGCGGTGCGGAGGTCGAAGCGAAGGTCGAGGGACTCGGCGATCGTGTTGGGATGCTCGGGCAACCTTTGGAGCGCCTCGAGCGCCTGTTCGAAGCAAGCGGCCGCCTCGCGGTGGGCCGAGCGCAGGAAGGCCTTGGCGCCGTCTTGGCGCAGATAGCGCACCGCCTTGTCCCACATCTCGCCCTGCCGCGCATGGTGCGCCAGCCGCTCCACATGCTCGACGAGGCGACCGGCGTGCAGACGTTCGATGGCGGCCATCACTGCTGCGTGAAGATCGCGCCGGCGCTCTCCCAGGAGACCCGCGTAGGCCACATCGTGGGTCAGCGCGTGCTTGAAGGTGAATTCCAGATCCGGGAAGAGCTGCGTCTCGTAGAGGAACTCCGCCTCCTGGAGATGCGCGAGCCCCCGCCGCAGGGCCTCCTCCGGCTGCTCCGCGATCGCCGCCAGGAGTGCATAGGGCACGTCCCTACCGATCACGGAGGCCGCTTGCAGGAGCCGCTTCTCCTCCGGCGGCAGGCGGTCGATCCGCGCTGCCAGGATCGCCTGGACCGTGGCCGGCACCTGCAGCGCCTCCACCGGCCGCGTCAGCCGGTGCGCTCCCCGCTCCCCCGCCAGCGCCCCCGTCTCCACCAGCGTCCGCACCGTCTCCTCCAGGAAGAACGGGTTGCCCCGCTTCACCAGCATCTGGGTCAGCGGCGCCAGCCCGTGGTCCGGCCCGAGGAGGGCTGCCAGCAGCTCCGCCGCGCTCTCGGTGGGCAGGGAGTCGAGCCGGAGCTGGGAGTAGGCCGTCTTGCTCCCCCAGCGGTGCTCGTACTCGGGGCGGTAGTTGACCAGGAGCAGCAGGCGCGCGGAGCCGAGGCTCTCCACGAGACTGTCGAGGAGCGCCTGGGTCTCGCCATCGACCCAGTGCAGATCCTCGAAGACCACGAGGAGCGGTCGCCCCTGGGTCTCCCGCAGCAGGAGGCGCTTGACAGAGTCCAGCGTGCGCTGGCGGCGCTGCGGCGGGTCCAGGTTCTGCCAGGCCGGGTCCTCGACCGGCACGTCGAGCAACGCGAGGAGCGGGGGCAGCAAGGGCTCGAGCGCGCGGTCCAGGCCCAACACGCGCCCCAGCACCTTGGCGCGCATCTCCCGGTGATCGTCCCGGTCACCAATCTTGAAGTAGCCCTTGAGCAGGTCGATCACGGGCAGGTAGCTGGTGGCCTTGCCGTAGGAGACGGACGGGGCCTCCAGGATCAGCCAGTCCTGCACTCGGTGCGAGTGGGTGAACTCATAGGTGAGCCGCGACTTGCCCACCCCGGCCTCGCCCACGAGGGCGACCACCTGGCCCCGACCGGCACCGGCCTGGCCGAGGACCCGGCGCAGGTGCTCGACCTCGGCGTCGCGGCCGACGAAGCGCGTGAGGCCTCGGAGCGCGGCGGCCTGGAGGCGCGTCCGCGCCTGACCCGCCCCCGTCAGCTCGAAGAGCTCGATCGGCGCCGGGAGGCCCTTCACGGGGATGGGCCCGAGCGATCGCACCTCGACGTAGCCCTCGGCGAGCCGCACGGTCTCGCCGGTCAGCCGCACGGTCCCGGGCGGCGCGAGCTGTTCCATCCGGGCCGCGAGGTGGGTGGTCTGGCCCACGGCCGTGTAGTCCATGCGCAGATCGCTGCCGACCGCGCGGACGACGACCTCTCCCGAGTTGAGGCCGACCCGGATCTGCACCTCTACTCCGTGCGAGCGGCGCGTGTCGTCCGCGTAGCGCTTGAGCGACTCCTGCATCCGGAGCGCCGCGTAGCAGGCGCGCACCGCGTGATCTTCGTGAGCGAGCGGCGCACCGAACAGCGCCATGATCCCGTCGCCCATCACCTGGTTGACGGTGCCCTCGTAGCGGTGGACGGCCTCCATCATGCGTTCGAGGACGGGGTCGAGGATCTTCCGCGCCTCCTCGGGATCCCGGTCGGCGAGCAGCTCCATGGAGCCTTTCAGGTCGGCGAAGAGGATGGTGACCTGCTTGCGCTCACCCTCGAGCGCGCTCTTGGAGGTGAGGATCTTCTCGGCAAGGTGTTGGGGCGTGTAGGAGTGTGGCAAGGCACAGTGGGACCGCGCTCCCCCGGCCGCTACTGGGTGTGCGCATTCAGCGCAGAACTTCGCCGTCGCTGAGAGTGGTGCGCTGCAGTTCAAGCAGACTCGAGAGAGCGGAGTGGCGCACTCCTCGCAGAACTTGGCCTGCGGGCGGTTCTCATACTGGCACCGGGGACACTGCATACAGAGACCTCCCAGCGGGCCGGGCCGGTCAGACAGGTGGCGAGAGCTTAGTCTGGGGGGCGGGAGGGGTCAAGCGACGGTAAGAGGGGCACGTGCTAGCAGCCCCAGGTGGCGTGAGTCAGGTCCATGTGTATGCACAGTCGCACTCCTTGACTCCTGGCAACCCGGAGCCTTATACGAACCCAAGCCATGGCCGATCCGCCCCCGCTCATGCACGCCACCCAGGTCGCCCGGCCCTTCCACACCAAGGGTTGGGTCTACGAGGAGAAGTACGACGGCTGGCGCATGCTGGCGGTCAAGGAAGCGGGCGTCGTCCGCCTCGTCAGCCGCAACGGGCGCGACCACACCCGGCGCTTCACTCACCTTGTTGCCGCGCTGGCCAAGCTCCGGCCCGCCACCGTCACGCTCGACGGGGAAGTGGCCGTCTTTGACGCCGAGCTCGTCTCCCGCTTCGAGTGGCTCCGGCATCTCAATCACGGCGACTTGGCCACGCCACCGATGTTCATGGTCTTCGATCTTCTTCAGCTTGGCGAGAAGGATTACCGGAAGGAGCCGCTGAAGGTGCGCCGGCGGGCGTTAGAGAAGCTCCTAAAGAGTCAGACTCTCATCCTGCCAGCCCGCCGGCTGAGCCCGAACGGCTTCGCGGCGTGGACGGAGGTCTTACACCGTGAACCTCGATACGGTGCTGGGGGGCGTTCACTCACGTCCACCGGCGTCCACGCTATCCGACGCCGATGGGGTGAGTGCCGGTCAACTACGCGATTTTCCGCGTGCGGAATTCATGGTGGAGGGTAAGGGATTCGAACCCTCGACCTCGGCGTTGCGAACGCCGCGCTCTCCCAACTGAGCTAACCCCCCGTCAGACCGGATCATTGTACTCGCCCGCCCTCCGGGCGACAAGCGGCGCGACGGCGCCCCGGCTCAGCTCTTGGGCGGCGGGGCTTCCCCGAAGGCGCGCAGGAGCGGCGTGAAGAGATCGAGCGGTAGCGGGAAGAAGGTCGTGGTATTCCGCTCCGAGGCGACCTCGCGCATGGTCTGCAGATAGCGGAGCTGCACCGCGATCGGGAAGCGCATGAGCACCTCGGCGGCCTCGCCCAGCTTGGCCGCGGCCTGGAACTCACCCTCGGCGTTGATCACCTTGGCCCGCCGCTCGCGCTCGGCTTCGGCCTGCTTGGACATCGCGCGCTGCATGTCCTGGGGCAGGTCGACGTTCTTGACCTCCACCGCGGCGACCTTCACGCCCCACGGATTGGTGTGCTGATCGATGATGCGGGTCAACTCCTCGTTGATCTTCTCGCGCCCGGCGAGCAGGTCGTCCATCTCCTGCTGGCCGAGGACGCTCCGCAAGGTGGTCTGGGCCATCTGGGAAGTCGCGTAGAGGTAGTCCTCCACGCTGATGACCGCCTTGGCCGCGTCGAGCACGCGGAAGAAGATCACCGCGTTCACCTTCACCGAGACGTTGTCGCGGGTGATCACATCCTGGGGCGGCACGTCCATGGTGATGGTGCGCAGGCTCACCTTGACCATCTTGTCGACGAACGGGATCAGCAGGACCAGTCCCGGGCCCGAGCCGTCGCCTCCGGGATTGAAGATGGCGGTGGTCCGCCGCCCGAAGCGAAAGATCACCGCCCGCTCGTACTCGCGCAGGATCCGGAACGACGAGAAGAAGATGTAGAGCAGGATCACCACGACCGGGATGATCCCGAAGAGCAGCTGCAAGCCTTCCATGGGTGGCCTCCTGGGAGTTCTTTAGGGTCGCTGGGCCGAGCGCCGGACCTTGAGGGTGAGGCCGTCGATGGCCGTGACCTGCACCGGCTCGCCCGCCCCGACCGCGGCGTCGGCACTCACCGCCCGCCACAGCTCGCCGTCGATGAGCACCTGCCCCTCGGGCTGCAGCGAGGTCCGGGCCACGCCCAAGCGACCCACCATCGCGTCCGCCCCGGTCACCGACGGCCGGTAGAGCGCCCGGATGCCCATGGACACCGCGAAGAACACGAGCGCGGCAGTGGTGCCCACCGCGGGAACGATCACGAACCACGAGAGCCGGATGCCGGTGGCCTCGGGCGCGTCGTAGAGCATGAGGGACCCGAGCAGCATGGCGATCACACCGCCGATCGTGAGGATGCCGTGGCTCACCACCTTGATCTCCACGATCAAGAGGATGATGCCGAACAGGAGCAAGAGCAGCCCGGCCCAGTTGACCGGGAGGCTCTGGAAGGCGAAGAAGGCCAGGATCAGGCAGATGCCGCCCATCACGCCGGGCAGGATCGAGCCCGGGTTCGACAGTTCGAAAAAGATGCCGAGCATGCCCGCCATCATCAGGAGGTAGGCGATGTTCGGATCCGAGATCAGGGCCAGGAACCGGTCGCGGAAGCGCACCTCGATGACCTTTACCGGCGCGTCCCGGGTGGCGAGCGTGGCCTGGCCCCGGCTGGTCTTGACGGTACGGCCGTCGATCTTCGCGAGCAGATCCGGCACGCTGTCGGCGATCAGGTCCACCACCTTCAGCTTCACCGCCTCGCGCTCGGTGGCCGAGACCGACGATCGCACCGCCTTCTCGGCCCACTCCGCGTTGCGTCCACGCTCGGTCGCGATCGTGCGCGCGAACGCGGCCGCGTCGTTCTCGACCTTCTTGCTCATCTCCTTGTCCATGGAGCCACCCACCGCCACCGGGTGCGCGGCCCCGATGTTGGTGGCGGGCGCCATCGCGGCCACGTGGGCGGCCATCGTGATGAAGACACCCGCGGAGGCGGCCCGGGCCCCGGTGGGCGCGACGTAGACGATCACCGGGATGGGCGCGCCCAGGATGGTCTGCACCATGGAGCGCATCGATCGCTCGAGGCCGCCGGGCGTGTTGAGCTGGACGATGAGGGCCTGCGCGTTCTCGCTCTGCGCGCGATCGAGCGCGGTGGTGAGCAGCCGCACCGTGACCGGGGTGATGGCCGAGTCCATCTCGATGAGGGAGACCGGCTGGGCCGCCGGGGCCGGGCCGGCGACGAGAAGGAGCATCGCGAGAGCCACGAGGATGGCGACGCCGCCGAGGAGAGGCCGATGCATGGCCGATCTCACGCCGTCATCTTAGCACGCGGCGGGGGGCGGCTCCGCGGCTACCGGCCGAGCGCCACCACCGAGAGCAACTCGAAGAGCAGATTGGCGGCGAGCACGCCGGTGATGGCCCCGGGCCCGTCGTAGGGCGGTGAGACCTCCACGATGTCGCCGCCCGCGAGGTCGAGCCCGCGGAGTCCGCGCACGAGGCCGAGCGCCTCGTACGACGTGAGGCCGCCCGCCTCGGGGGTGCCGGTCCCTGGGGCGTAGGCGGGATCGCAGGCGTCGACGTCGAACGAGCAGTAGATCGGACCTCCCGCGAGGCGGCGCAGCCGCTCGACCACGGAGGCGACGCCCCGCTCTTTGACGTCCTCTATGCGGATGACCTCGAAGCCGTGCTCCCGGTGGAAGTCGAAGTCCTCCGGGCCGTAGAGGGGCCCGCGGATGCCCACCTGGATGGAGCGCCCGCCGTCGATCAGCCCCTCTTCCATCGCGCGGCGGAAGGTGCTGCCGTGGTAGTAGGGCAGCCCGAAGTAGCGGTCCCAGGTGTCGGGATGGGCGTCGAAGTGCACGAGGCCCAGCCGCCCGTGCCGCCGGGCGAGCGCGCGGAGCACCGCGAGCGTCACCGTGTGATCGCCGCCCACGCAGAGGGGTACCGCGCGCGCGTCCACCACCGGCGCCAGCGTGCGCTCGATGGCCGCGAAGGTGGCCTCGATGGAGACGGGCACGATGTCGACGTCGCCGCAGTCGGCCACCCGGAGCCGCTCGAAGGGGTGCACCCGCAGCGCGGAGTTCCACGGCCGGATCAGCGAGGACTGCTCGCGCACGTGGCGTGGGCCCATTCGGGCGCCGGAGCGATACGAGCAGCCCCCGTCGAACGGGATGCCGCAGAGAGCGACGTCGAGGCTGGCGGCGGACTCGACGTGAGGTAGCCGCATGAAGGTGGCCGGCTGCGCGAAGCGTGGAGACGCGAAACCGTCGCGGGGCTTCGGGTGCTCCCTCGGGGTGTCCATGGCTGCGGCCGCCGACCGGCGGCGGCTAGAGCTCGCCGCGCAGCGCGGCCACCGCCTCCGCCAGGCGCTGCACCTCCTCGGCCGTGTTGTAGACCGAGAAGCTTGCGCGGAGCGTCCCGACGATGCCGAGACGCTTCATGAGCGGCTGGGCGCAGTGGTGCCCGGCCCGCACCGCGATGCCGTGCTGGTCGAGGAGCGCGGCGCCGTCGTGGGGATGGAGGCCCTCGACGTTGAACGCCACCACCGCGCCCTTCATCTCGGGGTTGCGCGGCCCGTAGAGCGTGACGCCCGGGATCGGCGCCAGGGCCTCGAGGGCCGCCCCGGTGAGCGCCTGCTCGTGCGCGGCCACCTGGCTCATGCCGAGCTTGCCGAGGTACTCCACTGCCGCGTGCAGTCCGACCGCTCCGGCGATCGGCGGCGTGCCGGGCTCGAAGCGCCACGGCAGGTCGTTCCACTGCGCGTGGTCGATCCACACTTCCTTGATCATCTCGCCGCCGCCCCAGGCCGGCTCGAGCCGCTCGAGCACGTCCCGGCGGCCGTAGAGCACGCCGACGCCGGTCGGACCCAGCATCTTGTGGCCGGAGAAGACGTAGAAGTCCACCCCGAGCGCGGGCACGTCCACCGGCAGGTGGGGCACGGCCTGGGCGCCGTCGGCCAGCACCAGCGCGCCCACGCGATGGGCCTGCTCGGTGATCCGGGCCACCGGGTTGATCGTGCCGAGCACGTTCGACACGTGGGCCACCGCGACGACCCGGGTGCGCGGCGACAGCAGGCGGGCGTACGCGTCGAGATCGAGGTAGCCTTCCCCCATCACCGGGATCGCCCGCAGCACCGCTCCGTGATCGCGGCAGGCCATCTGCCATGGGATCAGGTTCGAGTGGTGCTCGAGCTCGGTGACAATGATCTCGTCGCCCGGCCGGAGCGTCCGCCCGACCGCCTGGGCGACGAGGTTGATCCCCTCGGTGGTTCCCCGGGTGAAGACGATCTCGTCGCGGCTCGGCGCCCCGATGAACGCGCGCACCGCGTCGCGGGCCGCCTCGTAGCGCTCGGTGGCCTCCTCGCCCAGCGTGTGCACGGCGCGGTGCACGTTGGCGTGGCTCGTCTCGTAGTAGTGCTCCACGGCCTCGATGACCTGGCGTGGCTTCTGGCTGGAGGCGGCCGAGTCGAGGAACACGAGCGGATGACCGTTCACCACCCGCGAGAGGATCGGAAAGTCGCGGCGGGTCTTCTCGCCCATGTTCATCGCGTCACCTCCGTCCTGAGCGCGCCCTGCAGAACCGTGAGCGGCAGCGCGACGCACTTCATCCGGGACGGGCGGATGTCCGCGTCCAGGCGCTCGAGCAGGCTCGCGGCGGTGAGCTCGCACGCGCGACCCACCGGCTGGCCCTCCACCATCTCGAGCAGCACGTCCGCCGCCGCCGCCGAGATCGCGCAGCAGTCGCCGCTCCAGCGCGCCTCGGCCAGGCGGCCGTCGGCTAGGCGCCCCTGGATGCGCACGCGGTCGCCGCAGAGTGGGTTCACGTCCTCGGCCGCCACGTCCGGCTGCTCGATCGCGCCGCGAAAGCGCGGCTTGCGGAACCGATCGCGGATGACGCTGCTGTAGAGGGCCATGTCACTCCGACAGCTCGCCGCGAGCCGCGCTCTTTCGATAGGGCGGGAAGCGGTAGGCGCTGTCGCGCGACAGGAGCCCGCCGTGACCCAGCGCCGCGATCGCGGCCGGGCCGGTGGGCTCGCCGGTCAGGATGCGCGGCAGCACCAGATCGAACGTGGTGGCCTGCGAGAACATGCCGCAGGCCGGCATGCCCAGCACGGGGCGGCCCCGCAGATCCGCGATCCAGAGCAGGCTGCCCGGATGCGCGGGAGCGCCGTGGCGGAGCATGCGGCCGCCCAGCCGCTCGAGCCCCGCGAAGACAGGGTCCAGCGGGTCGAGCGACCCCGCGCCCGCCGCGATCAGGATGTCGGCGCCGGCGGCCAGCAGGCCCTCCATCTCCTCGGCCATGGCGCTCGCGTCTCCGGCGGCATAGCGCACCGGCAGGAGGCGCGAGCCGAACCAGTCCACCTTCTCGGTGAGCGACGATTCGAAGCGCTGGCGCTGCGCGGGCGCGAGGCTCTCGCGGCTGAGCGCGCCGAGCACCCTGCGCAGGAACGGCTTCACCGAGACCAGGCCGCCCGCGCTCCAGGCGCGGGTCTCCGCCTCCTTCACCAGACGCTCCGGAATGGCCAGCGGCGTGATCTTGGCCTTGGCCACCGTCTCGCCCGCTTCCACCGGCTGCAGGTCGGAGAGCGTGAACACGGACATGCCCTCGAGCCCGTTCACCGCTTCGAGCGCGGCCACGTTCACCCGCACGAGGCCGCGTTGCTGGCCGGCCAGCGTCCACTGCCCACCCGTGTAGCCCTTGACCTCCACGTTGCCGCCGCAGGCCGCCGCGGCCAGTCGGGAGCCGGCCGGCTCCTCGTGCACATCGCCGGGCTCGACCTCCAGCAGATGCACCTCCTGCCACCGCAGGGCGAGCAGGCGCGCAGCGGCCGCCCCGTCCAGGACCTGGCCCTTGGCGATGGCGACCTTCCCGGCCTCGTCACGCACGTCGTGGCAGGCGATGCGACCTTCCAGCGCCGCCGCGCTCGCGGTGCCCGGCTTGATGGCGATGGCCTTCATGATGGCTATTTGAGACCTCTGCGGACCTTCTCGGAGATCGGCATGCCGGTGGCGTTGCGGTGGGTGGCGAGGGCCTCGGCCAGGATGCTGAGCGCGATCTCGGCCGCGGATTGCGCGCCGAGGTCGAGCCCGATCGGCACCCGCACGCGCGCGAGGGCTTCCTCGCTCACCCCGTCCTCCCGCAGCAGGTTCAGGATCGCGGCGCCGCGGCGCGTGCTGCCGAGCAGGCCGATGTAGCCGACGGGCGTGCCGAGCGCGTGACGTAGCACCGGGAGGTCGTACTTGTAGTCGTGAGCCACTAGGATCAGCGCGGTGGTAGGGATCAGCGGCACCTGCGCCACCAGCTCCGACGGCACCCCGATCCGCAGATCGTCCACGTCCGGGAAGCGCTCCTTGGTCGCGAAGCGCGGACGGCCGTCGATCACGATGGTCCGGAAGCCGAGCTGCTTGGCCATCGCGGTCAGTGGTATCGCCACGTGAGTCGCCCCGACCACCAGCAGGGTGGACGGGGGAACGAAGACCTCCGCGAAGGCACGCACGTTCTCGAGGAACAGCGTCTGCGACTTGCCCGCGGCCAGAGCCCGCCGCCCCTCGGCCTCGAAGCGCTCGTCGAGGAAGCCGTCGCCCAGCGTGCCCTCCCGCGCGTCGGTGTCGAGCAGCAGCAGCTTGGCGCCGTTGTGCGGGGGGTCGAGGCGCGTCACGATCACCGCGCGGCCACCCGCCTCGGCGTGAGCCCGCGCCCGGTCGTCGAACACCACGGTGGCGCTGCCCGTCTGGCCGAGCATGACCGGCTCCACGAACACCTCGATGGTCCCGCCGCAGGTGAGGCCGATCTCCCACGCTTCCTCGTCGCCCAGGTTCAGCTCGAGCAGGCGCGGCGCGTTCTTGTCGAGCACGTCGGCCGACTCCTCGATGACCTGCGCATCCACGCACCCGCCGATGGTCACCGAGCCGAGCACGCGCCCGCCCTCACCCACCAGCATCTTCGCCCCTTCCTTGCGGGGCGTGGTCCCGCGGGTGTTGACCAGCGTGGCCACCGCTACCTTGGCCTCGCTCTGCTTCAACTGGTTCAGGTGGTCCGAGAGCTCGCTCATGCCTACCTCAGCTTGAGATGACCGGCGAGGTCCCGGAGGCTCGCCAAATTGTGCGCCGCCGCGAAGTGGTCGACCAGCGGCAGCGCCGCGGCCATGCCCCGGGTCAAGGGCTCGTACGACGGATTGCCCAGGAGCGGGTTCAGCCAGATCAGGCGGCCCGCCTTGCGCTTGATCGTCAGCATCTCGTTCGCCAGCAGCTCGGGCTCGCCGGTGTCCCAACCATCCGAGAGCAGGAGCACGATGGTGTGCCGGTCCACCAGATTCCCCCACCGTGCGTTGAATTCCTGCAACGACTCCCCGATCCGGGTGCCGCCGGAGAAGTCACGCACCTCCGTCAGCTTCGCCAGGGCCTGCCGGTAGGACGCACCCTTGAGATGCTCGGTCACCCGCGTCAGACGCGTGGAGAACGTGAAGGTCTCCACCCGCCCGAAGACGTTCTGCAGCGCGTAAAGGAACTGGAGCAGGAAGCGGCTGTAGAGATCCATCGATCCGGACACGTCACAGAGCAGCACCAGCCGGACTTTTCGGCGCCGCCGCTCACGCCGCCGAAGCTCGATGATCTCGCCTTTCATCAGGTTGGCCCGGATGCTCCGGCGCAGATCGATGACTCCACCCCGGCGGGTCGGGCGCTTGCGGCGGCTGATCCGACGCGCCAGGCGCTTGGCGATCAGCACCGTGAGCCTCGCCACCTCGTCCAGGTCCTCAACTGGAAATGCCGAAAAGTCCTGATCCATGAGGATTTCTCTGTCACTGACACCGGGCACCTCCAGGGGCTCGCCCTCGTCCTCTCCCTGCTCCTCCCAGCCCTCCAGCGCGACCGAGACCTTCTTCTGAGCCGCCTCCGCGCCGCTGTTGCCGGCGTGCTCCTCCGGTATCGCCGCCTCGGTTGGGGTGGTGAGGCCGTCCAGGCCCTGGCCCTCCTCGGCCTGGAAGCGCCAGAAGGCCTCGAAGCATCGGTCGAAGGCGGGGAACTCCTCGTGCCGCGCCACCAGCGTGGCGCGCAGCGCCAGGTAGACGTCCTGACGATCCAGCAGGTCCACCACCTCCAGCGCCCGCACTCCGTCCGTCATCTCGGTGATGGTGAGCGGCAGACCCGCCGCCCTCAGCATCTGTCCGAAGCGAAGGACCGCGGTGGTAAGGTCGCGGGGCGCTGCCGCCCTACCCCCCATGACTGTCCACCGGGGCCACGAATCGCTTGAGCCCGCTCGCGGTGAGCTCGCGCTTGAAGCGCTTGACGTCGTCGGCGTCCTTGAGCACGCAGCCGAGCGTCTCCAGCACCAGCTCCTCGTCGATGTGGTCGGCGTGCAGCGAAGCGAGGGCCTGGGCCCAGTCGAGGGTCTCGGCCACGCCGGGGACCTTGGCGAGCCGGACGCTGCGCAGACTCTCCATGAAACGCGAGATCTGCCGGGCGAGGCCCTCGTTCACGCCCGGCACCTTGCGCATCACGATCCGGACCTCCTTGTCGAAGCCCGGGAAGTCGATCCAGAGATAGAGGCAGCGGCGGCGCAGGGCATCCGAGAGCTCGCGCACCCGGTTCGAGGTCAGGATGACGTAGGGCGGATGGGTGGCCTTCACGGTGCCGATCTCCGGAATCGTCACCTGGAACTCGGACAGGACCTCCAGGAGGAAGGCCTCGAACTCCTCGTCGGCCCGGTCCACCTCGTCGATGAGGAGCACGGGCGGCCTGCCGTCCTGACTGATCGCCTGCAGCAGCGGGCGACGGATCAGGAACGGCTCCGAGAAGATCGTGGCTTCCTTCTCTCGCAGAGTGTGGGTGGTGCTCTCCTCGAGCTTGATGTGCAGCAGCTGCTTGGGGTAGTTCCACTCGTACAGCGCCTGGGCGGCGTCGAGCCCCTCGTAGCACTGCAGGCGGATGAGGTTCGTGTGGAGCATCCGCGCCATTACCTTGGCCACCTCGGTCTTGCCGACGCCCGCGTGTCCTTCGATCAGGAGGGGTTTCTTGAGCGTCATGGCGAGGTGCACGGACGTCGCGATGGCCGGGTCCGTGACGTAGTCGGCGGCTTCCATCATCTGCTCGATCTTCTCGATCTCGGCTCTCATGGCCCTCTCAGTCTACACCGCGTGATTGCCGCCTCGCCGGCTACCCCGTCCGGTGGCCGGCTCGAAGCGTCGCTCGGATCTTCTCATAGTCGCCCGGGGTATCCACGTCCGGCGGCATGGGCAGATCGAGCTCCACCCACTCGACTCGCGCCGGTTCCTTCTGGATCACGGGCCGCGCGCCCTGGTCGCCGGTGAGGCGCAGCAGCTCCGGGAAGATCTCGCGCTTGAACAGCACCGGATTGCCCTGCCCGTCCCGGTACCTGGGTGCCACGATGGGCCTGCTGCTGGTTCGCCGGGCGGCCAGCAGCGCCGGGATGATCGACGGGGCCAGCGCCGGCTGGTCCCCCAGCGCGATGAGGGCGGAGTCGGCGGTCGCGGGCAGCGCCGCGATTCCGGCGCGCACTGATCCCGCCTGCCCTTCCTGCGGAGCCGGATTCACCACCAGTTGCACGTCGAGGCCGGCGAGCGCCGCCTCGATCGGCTCCACGTCGGGGCCGCTCACGACCCAGACCGAGTCGACGCCGCCCGCCAGCACCGCCTCGACCGCGTGACGGACAATGGCGCGGCCGTCCAGCGGCAGCAAGAGCTTGGCCTGCCCCATGCGACGCGAGAGCCCGGCCGCGAGGACCACCGCCGCGATCACCGTCGACTCCAAAGAAGAAGCCCCGCGGAGGGCATCCCGCGGGGCTCGATCCTCGGGTTCCGTCTCACTTCGGGTGGCTTACTTCACGGCCGCGGCGGCCGCCTCCATTGCGCGCTTGGCGAAGACCCGCAGGAGGTGGCTCTTGTACTCGACCGAGCCCTGCAGGTCGGCCTGCACGTCCACACCCTCGGCCGCCTTTTCGGCCGCCGCCTGGATGGAGGCGGCGTCGGTCCCCTTGCCGGTGATCGCGGCCTCGACGCCCTTGGCGCGGACCGCCTTGGTGCCGGCGCCGGTGACGCCCACGCTGGCCTTGCCCACCTTGCCGCCGTCCACGCTCAGCACTGCCGCGACTCCCACCACCGCGAAGCGCGACGCCGGGTGCGGGAACTTCATGTAGGCGGCGCCGGTCTTGGGGGCGAGCGCGGGCACGCGCACCTCGACCAGGATCTCGTCGGCGCCGAGCGCCGTCGTGAGCAGGCCCTTGAAGAAGTCGTCGGCCTTGATGGTGCGCTTGCCTTTTGGTCCCTCCGCGACCATCTCGGCGCCGAGCGCGATGATCGCGGCCGGGTAGTCGGCGGCCGGATCCGCGTGGGCGAGGCTGCCGCCGATCGTGCCCATGTTCCGCACCATCGGGTCGCCGATCTGGGCGGCCACCGCCGCGAGGACCGGGCACTTCGACTTCACCGCGGCGGAGGACTCGACCTGGTAGTGGGTGGTCATCGCGCCGATCACCAGCGTGCCGCCCTCTTCCTTGATGCCGGAGAGGCCGGAGATCTTGCGCAGATCCACCAGGTGCTTGGGCTGGGCCAGACGCAGCTTCATCGCGGGCAGCAGGCTGTGCCCGCCCGCGAGCAGCTTGGCGTCGTCCTTGTGGCGCCCGAGCAGATCCAGCGCCTCCTTCACCGTCCCCGGCGTGTGGTACTCGAACTGAGCTGGGTACATGTCGGCGTCTCCCTTACTTCCTGGATTTGGCGGCCTGGGCGGTCTTCCAGACCCGCTCCGGCGTCAGGGGCATGGCGTCGATGTGATCCACACCGAGGCCCGACAGGGCGTCCACCACCGCGTTGACCACCGCCGGGGTGGAGGCGATGGTGCCGGTCTCCCCCGCGCCCTTCACGCCCAGCGGGTTGACCGGTGTGGGAGTCTCGGTACGGTCGGTCTCGTAGAAGGGCAGCATGTCGGCCTTGGGAAGCGTGTAGTCCATCATGCTTCCGCTGACGAGCTGGCCCGAATCTCCGTCGTACACGGCCTCTTCCCACAGGGCCTGCGCCACACCCTGCGCGATGCCGCCGTGGACCATGCCGTCGACGATCATGGGGTTGATGACGTTGCCGACGTCGTCGACCGCGAGGTATCTGAGGATCTTCACGTGGCCGGTGTCCGGATCCACCTCCACCACGCAGGCGTGCGCCCCGAAGGGGAAGCAGAAGTTGGACGGGTCGTAGAAGCTCGTCTCCTCGAGCCCCGGCTCCACGCCGTCCGGGTACTTGTGCGGAACGTACGCGGTGAGCGCCACGGTGCCGAAGGGGATCGCCTTCTGCGGGGAGCCCTTCACCACGAACTGGCCCCCCACGTACTCCATGTCCTTGGGGTTGGCCTCGAGCAGATGGGCAGCGATCTTCTTGCCCTTCTCCTTGATCTTGTCCAGCGACATCACGATGGCGGTGCCGCCCACCGAGGCGGACCGGCTGCCGTAGGTGCCCATGCCGAACGGCACCCGCCCGGTGTCGCCGTGGACGATCTCGATGTCATCCATGGGGATACCGAGGTGGTCGGCCACGATCTGCGCCATGGTCGTCTCGTGTCCCTGTCCGTGGGAGTGCGAGCCGGTGAACACGCTGACCTTCCCGGTCGGGTGCACCTGGACCTTGCCGGACTCCCAGAGGCCGGCCTGGGCTCCCAGCGAGCCGACCACCTTGGACGGGGCGATGCTGCACGCCTCGATGTAGGTGGAGAACCCGATGCCCATCAGCCGGCCCTTGGCCCGTGCCGCCGCCTGCTCGGTCCGGAACTTCTTGTAGTCGAGCATGGCCAGGAGCTTGTCGAAGGCGGCGCCATAGTTGCCGCTGTCGTAGGACAGCGCGACCTTGGTCTGGTACCCGTTGTCGAACTTGGGGATGAAGTTCTTCTTCCGGATGTCCGCCGGGTCCATCTTGAGCGCGGCCGCGGCGGCGTCGACCATCCGCTCGAGCAAATAGCAGGCCTCGGGGCGCCCGGCACCGCGGTAGGCGTCGACCGGCGTGGTGTTGGTGAACACGCCGGTGACCTCCGCGTGGATGGCGGGCCACTCGTACACCCCGTTGAGCAGGGTGCCGTACAGATAGGTGGGCACCGCCGGCGCGAAGGTGGAAAGGTACGAGCCCAGGTTGGCGGTGGTCTTCACGCGCAGGCCCAGGAACTTGCCGTCCTTCGCCAGGGCGACCTCCGCGTCGGTCACGTGATCACGCCCGTGGGCGTCGGTCTGGAAGGCCTCGCGGCGCGAGGAGGTCCAGCGGATCGGCCGCTTGA
>Ga0335084_10000893_pt1 | contig 26728 bp, 22 predicted proteins | sample Lox_Sample_44_FD_206721 | JGI IMG/M metagenome (GOLD analysis project Ga0335084, IMG submission 206721) | Soil microbial communities from Loxahatchee National Wildlife Refuge, Florida, United States - Lox_Sample_4.4 | ecosystem: Environmental > Terrestrial > Soil > Wetlands | place: USA... | reverse complement strand
GACCGGCCTTGTTGCCGCCGTGCACCGGATCTCCGAACAGCCCCTCCATGGTCAGGCCGATCAGCACCGTCCAGTAGTGCTGCTCGCCCGAGCCGCCGGGCGAGTCCTTGAACTCGGTGAGCAGCTGGTCCTGTGCGACGGGGGCGAGCGCGGCGAAGGGCTGGTGGTGCCGGCTCTGCGCCCGGCGCATCAGCGCCTCGGTGCCGCGCACGAAGTCGTCGCGCACGTGGGCGAGCGTCGGGGTGGAGAGGGCCCGGTCGATGTACTCCGGCACCCCGAGGTCGATGGCCCCGGGCTCCTCGTCGCGCGGGCAGATGCGCTCCACCGCCGCGGCCACGGTGTCGTACTCGTCGTTGGTGAGCGAGCGGTGCGAGGTCTCGACCACCGGCCCGACCGTGGTCTCGGATTTCTTCGGCTCGGACGGCTTGCACGCCGCGTAGAGCAGCGCGGTTCCGGACATGAAGCCCACGTGCTCGATGAAGTGACGCCGGGTCATGTCCTCCGGACGGCTGTCCTCGGACGTGGGTGGAAGTGTCTCCGACATGCGGTGGAGTGTCCCCCGGGAAATCGACGGCTCGCAAGACAAGTGCCGGCGAGCGATGCGCATCGCCCGGGGTAGAATGCGATCTCGGATCCGGGGGTGAAAGTGAAGGAAGGGATGCGTCCCACATCGATGGCGCTGGCGATCGGCGCCATGGTCACGCTCGCGCTCGCCGGCTGCGGCAGGAAGCTGGGCGATCTCATCTACAACGACAGCTTGCTCTGCGGTGACCAGAGCCAGGCCTGCGCGCCGGACGGCGGCCGGTTCGACCTCCACATCGTCAATCGCACGACCTTCGAGGCGGCCAATCCCTCCATCCCCACCTTCGACATGGTGGCCAAGCCCGACAGCACCATCGTCGGCTTCGCCTTCGTGGTGAAGAGCCCGCGCCAGGATTCGGGGGTGCTGACCACGTACCCCGACGCGGGCCTGGTGGACTACGACATCATGTTCGAGGAGTTCGACGTCGACGCCGGCGTCGGCTCGGGCGCGCAGGTGGTGCAGACCGTGCAGCGCTTCTTCGGCGTCAGCGTCGCTTACCAGACCAACGGCTCGCCGGCGGTGGCGTACCTCGGTGGCCCACCCGACTTCACCGCGGCATTCTGGTACCAGAACGACGCCGCGGTCTCGTACTACACCGGCGGCCGCTGGGTGGAGCAGGTGGCGGCCACCGACTCCGCCCCGCCGGTCTCCGGATCGGCGCCGAGCGACAACGGAGACGTCGTCGGCTTCTACCCCGCGCTGATCTTCGAGGGGAACAACGCGGTGCTCGCCTACCGCGACGGCCACTTCGGAAGCTCCGCTGGAACCGGTGACTGGAACGCGGCGGATCTGGAGATGGCAATCGGCGGACCCACCGCCTGGACGCCGGTTGCCCTGCTGGAGGCGGGGAATTCGAAGGGCGCGGGTCGAGGCGGCTACGGCGCGCACAGTCGCATCATCTACGGCGCCAAGACGCTGAGCTCCGGGCTGCGCGGCGCGGCGGTGGTCTCGGACCGCGCGGCGAGCGGGCCCGACACCTTCGGCGCGGACATCGAGTTCTCCGAGCAGCAGAGCGATGGGACGTGGAAGAGCTGCGGAGCGCTGCAGCCGCTGACCAGCGTGGACACCCCCAGCATCCTCGGCGCCAACGGCGCGTCCATCGTCCCCAACACCCAGGCCGGCCCGACCATCGACTACCGGGACAACTTCGGCTACGCGGTGGCGGTCACCAACCGCAGCGTGAACGGCGCCTTCTTCACCGCCTGCGCGGCCAACACCGACTGCACCCAGCCCGGCAACTGGGACACGCTGGATCCGGTGTTCCAGCGGGGCAGCGGCGGCTGGTACGCGGCGGTGGCCATCTCGCCGGACGGAGATCCGTCGGTCGCCTATTACATCTGCTCCAGCCAGCCCAACCGGAACGAGGGCAACTGCACCGGCGACGACTACCTGGCGGTGGCCAACCGCGGCCTGAGCCAGGTGTGGAGTGACCACGAGCTGGTGGTGGACACCGGGCCGGTGTTCCAGACCCGCATGGTCTTCATCGGCAAGCGGCGGGTGATCGGCTACCGGAACGGCGCGAGCGGCGTGCTGCAGCTCGCGGTCGAGAAGCCATGAGCCGGCCGACGCTGCTCCTGCTCGCCACGCTGGCCGTGGCCGCCGCCCTGGCCTGCGGCAAGGGCGACAACTCGCTCAACGGGAGCCTCTCCGAGGTCTTCGACCTGGACGTCTCCACCGTCCACGTGCTCCGCAACGACCAGGCCCTGGTGGTGAGCTACGAGGCCAACAAGGGACGGGACATCGACCTGGTGCTCCGCTTCACCCTGGCGCTGGATCAGCTGGAGCTGCAGAAGGGCAAGACGGTGAAGATCGCCGGGTACACCGACGGCGGCACCCTGCGTGCGACCTTCCTCCATAATGCGGCCGGCGAGCCAGCCCGGGTGCTCCCCGACGTCTCGATCGGGGAGTTCACGCTGGACAAGGGCGGCAACCCGGGCGACGACACCAGCGGGAGCTTCAGCGCCTCCTTCGTCAGCGACGGCAGCTACGGCAGCGGCCGGGCGGTGTCGGGCTCCTTCCACGCCACCGCGCTGGACGGCGGATACGGCGACTGGATTCCCTGACGTGAGCGGCTGTGCGCCCTTGAGAGGGCAGGTGGGATTGACGAAATTCGTCAGGAGAATCGCGTTGCTGGATGCGTTGACAGCTCTCCACAGCGTTCGATTTACTCGCCGTCGACCCATGCGAGTTCGAACTGCGCTCCGCGTCGTGGCGCTCGTGTCCACGCTCGCGGGACCGGCTGTGCTGCCTGCCACCGCCGCGGCGGCAACGGCGAAGAAGACGGCCGCGAAGTCGTCGTCGAAGAAGTCGTCCTCGAAGAGCAGCGCGGCCAAGAGCAGCAGCAAGAGCAAGAGCGCCGGCAAGAGCGCCTCCACCGCCAAGGCGACGCCGGCCAAGGCCTCCACCGGGTCGTCGGCGAAGGCGGCCTATGATCCGGTGGCGCCCTCCACCTCCATCCCTGCCGCTCCGGCCAGCGCCTCGGCCGGCGGCGCACCTCCGCAGCGCGGCCCCACCCGCATCGACTTCGACGACCGGCTCATCCAGGGCCAGACCAACAAGTCGGGCGCGGTGTACCTCTACGACCGGAAGGAGCTGAAGCAGCGCTCGATGATCAAGAAGCGCGAGACCTTCCGGGAAGAGATCGTCGGCGCGGTCTACGACTCCGAGCTCTGACGTGAGCGGCCAACCGGCAGTGCTCCAGGTCGTCATCTTGCGCGACGGGCTCCTGGTGGGGACCGAGGTCTTCGTCCCCGGCTCGTACGTGCTGGGCAGCGCCGACGATTCCGATCTCCGCCTGGACGATGCGGCGGTGGATCCCCACCACGCGGTCCTCTACTTCCAGAACGGCAAGGCTGCGGTGCAGGACTCGGGCTCGGTGGGCGGGCTGTACGTCAACGGCCACCAGGTCACCGCCTGCGAGATCCGCTCGGTGGACGAGGTGGTCCTGGGGCCCTTCGTGCTCAAGACGCGGGTGCTCGGGCCGCGCGCCACGCCCAAGGCCACCCCACCCCCCGAGGTGTCGGCGCTGCTGGGCAGCGTGCCGCCCGCCGGCATCCCTCAGGTTCAGCCCATCTCCGCCCCGCGCCGCTCCGCTCCCCCCCCTCCGCCGGCCGAGCCGGAGGCCACCGCGCCGGCGCCGTACGCGACGCGTGCTCCGGTGGCCAACGGCCCCAGCGAGGGAACCGGCACCATGCCCTCCGCCCGCCGGCGCAAGGGCAAGGCCCAGAGGCACGACGACGAGCCGCTCGGCCCGCTTCCTTCGCCCCTCCCCTCCGAGGCGCTGCCACCGCTGGACGTCTACGAGCGTCCGGCCGCGCCCGCGCGCCCGACCCCCGAGCGCCCCTGGAGCGAGCCAGCCCCGGCGTGGCCGCCCCCGGCCTCGGCGCGGGCGCCGGTGCCATCCCGCCCGCCGCGCTCGCCGCCTGCGCCGCCGCCCGCCCCGGTGGCCCCGGCGCCGGTCCACCGTCCGGCCACAGCCCCTCCACGCCGCGCTCCGGCCGGCGCCACCGCCCGCGGCCCGCAGCTCTTCGCCGTTCCCACCAAGGGCGGACGGGGCAGGCCGCGCCTCTTCTTCCAGCTCTACTGGCAGGACGCCCGGCAGCTGGCCCGCAGCTTCGGGCCCACCTCGCAGAAGAAGCCCATCACCAGTGGCCTGGCCGACGTGGCGATGGTGCCCTTCTACGGCTTCACCATGCCCGAGGGCTTCCCCCTCGCCGAGTCCGCGGGCCGGGGCGCCTACCGCCTCTACCTGCCGCCCAAGGCGGAGCTGGAGAAGCGCCGGAGCGACGGACGGTTCGTTCCCGCCGGCGAGAGCGAGGTCGAGACCTACGACGGGCGGAAGTGCGTCCTCTTGCAGTCGGGCAACGCGGTCGCCCTCCGCGAGGGGGAGATGACCTGCTTCGTCTACGTCGCCCCGCCGCCGGAGCGGACCTTCGTCAACCCGCTGCGGGGCAAGCCCTGGTTCTTCATCTTCCTCTTCCTGGCCTTCTTCTCCCCCACGGTGTGGTGGATCTTCTTCGGGCCACAGGGGGCGGAGCTGGCGGACTTCAACGCCCGGAACCTGAACCCGGTCGCGGTGCGGCTGATGGCCCCGAAGAAGGAAGAAAAGAAAAAGGAAGAGAAGAAGCCAGAGAAGAAAGAAGAGAAGAAGGAAGAGGCGAAGAAGGAAGAGAAGAAGCCAGAGAAGAAGAAGGAGCCGGAGAAGAAGGTGGTGAAGGCTCCGCCCCCCAAGGCGCCCCCCCAGCCGGTGCCGCCCACCCCTCAGCCGCCGGCCAACGTCCAGAAGGCCCTGGCCAAGGTGACCGCGGCTGGCCCGGCGATGAAGTCGATGCTCGCGGCGATCAACAAGCTCGGGCCGGGCGGAAACGCCGCGGCCTTCAAGCTCAACGGCCTGGTGGGGAAGGGCCCGGTGGCGAGCAACGTGGGGATGCCCGGGCTGGGCGTGGGCAACGGCACCGGCGGCGGCCGCGAGCTGCTGATGGGCAAGGGCGGCGGCGGCATCGGTGCGATGGGCGCGGGCGGGGTGGGGAAAGGTCCGGTGCGCGCCGGCGTCGCCCGTGCAGCGTCCGACCGTGTGAGCTCGCAGGGGCAGATCGACAAGGAAGCAGTCGCCAAGGCGATCAACTCCCACCTCGCCGAGATCCAGCGCTGCTACGAGTCGGCGCTGCTGAAGAATCCTGGGTTGGCCGGCAAGGTCGTGCTGGAATGGAGCATCTCCACCCAGGGCAGGGTGGTGAGCTCGAAGAGCAAGAGCTCGACGCTGAAGGACAGCTCGGTCGAGTCATGCATCCTCCGCTCGCTCAACACCTGGCAGTTCCCGCCCGCCAGAGGCCAGTCGGTGATCATCAGCTATCCCTTCATCTTCAACGCGGTGGGTTTCTGAACGAGGCGGTGTCGCTCGAAGCGAGCGGCGCCGGCTCCCCCACCGTTCAGGACACGACTTGAAACGAACGCTCTTGCTCCTGGTGTGCCTCGCATCCGCCCTCGCCCACGCGCAGGGCGAAGAACTGGAGAACCCGGGCACCGTGCTCGCGGTCCAGGACCGGACCTACCGGATGTCCAGCGAGCTGTGGATCGGCGTGGGCATCGCGCCGCTCGACGCGTTCTACAAGGGCCTGACCGGACAGGTCGGGTACGTGTACCACTTCAGCGACTCGTTCGCCTGGCAGGTGGGACGCGGGCTGCTCTCCTACAACATCAAGACCGGGCTGCGGAACCAGCTGGAGACGCAGTTCGGGGTGAGCCCCACCGCCTTTCCCCAGCTCAACTGGATCGTCGGCTCCGACGTGATGTGGACGCCGATCTACGGGAAGACCTCGTGGCTCAACAGCAGCGTGGGCCACTTCGAGGTCTTCGGGACGCTGGGCGGCTCGGTGATCAACGAGCGCATCGCCGCCGACGTGGCCAGCGGCACCGGGCAGACGGTGTTCCGCCCCGCGGTTCACCTCGGCCTGGGGGCGCGCATCTTCACCAGCAAGAGCGTCTCCTTCCGGCTCGACTTCAGCAACGAGTTCGTCATCTACAAGGGGCTGGAGTCCAACATCATCCTCGTCCAGCTCGCGCTGGCGCTGAACTTCGGCGGAACCGAATGAGCGTCGTCCGGATGCAGTCGGCGACCGCGGCCGCGGTGACGCTTCTGCTCGCGCTCCAGGGCGTTGCCCAGACGCCGCCGCCCCAGCCCGCCCCCCGGCCGCCCGCGGGAAGCGTGCCTGCCCCGGCGGCGCAGCCTCCCGCGCCCGCGCGCCCGCCCGCTGGCTCGGTGCCCGCCGCAGCCGCTCCCGCCCCGGCGCAGCCCGGCGCACAGCCTGCCGCCGGGCAACCGCAGGCCGGCCAGGAGCAGCCTCCACCGAAGGTGGATCCGAAGATCTTCGACGAGGCGCTGAAGGACTACTTCGACGACAAGCAGGAGCAGGCGGCGCGCAAGCTCTACGCCTTCATCGAGTCCACCCCGCCGACCGACGAGAATTTCTCCTGGGCGCAGTACTTCCTCGCCCGCTGCCTCATCGACCTCAACCTGCGCCACGCCGGCGCGGTGTACCTGGCCAAGGTGGCCCACGAGCGGAGCAACCCCCAGGTCCTCCCCAAGACGCTCGAGGCGCTGAAGGTCCTCACCCTGGTGCCGCACGACGAGGTGCTGATCGACGAGCAGATCTTCGGCTCGCTGGACCTCGGCTTCCTCCCCGACAGCGTCAGCGACTACGCCAACTACCAGCAGGGCCTGGTGGACCTCCGGGTGGGCAACGAACGCTGGGCCAGGACCCACTTCGTCAAGCTGGACGAGGCGGGCGTGGAGGCCAGCCGCGCCAAGTTCGCGCTCCTGGTCACCCGGCTGCGCAACGCCAAGGGCGTGGTCGACGACCAGATGATCGAGGACTTCCTCGAGCTGTCGAAGGACGAGAAGCTCACCATGGAGGCGCGGAACGAGGCCCGGCTGGCGGTGGCCCGGCTGCGCTACGAGAAGAAGGACTACGAGGGGGCGCTCAAGGCCTACGACATGGTGCAGCTGCCCCCGCTCGACCCGGGCCGGGCCACCCTGTACCTGGAGGAGGCCTGGACCCGGTACAACCTCGGGCAACTCCGGGCGACCATCGGCCTGCTCACCACCCTGGACGCGCCGAGCTTCCGGGACGAGTTCCTCCCCGACAAGTACATCCTCCGGGCGCTGGTCTACCGCGACCTCTGCCAGTACCTCCCGGCCAAGCGCGCGGCGAAGGAGCTCACCCGCCGCTTCAGCGACTCGCTGGAGGCCATCCGCGAGCGCGACGATCTGACCCAGGACTTCCGGCTCCGCCGCGCCGCCAACAGCCACGGCTCGACCAAGCGAGCGGCGAAGTTCCTGGAGTCGCTGAATCTCGAGGGCGAGAACCTGGGGCGACATGCCGGCGGCTTCGGCGACCGGCTCTACAAGCACCTGGGTCACGTCTACGACCTGGCCCACGCCGAGGCCGAGCGCCTCTACCAGCAGCGGCTCCGGGACGCGGTGCGCGAGGAGGCGGACAAGCTGCTCCGCGCCGACGAGCAGGTGCGGCTCATGGAGTACGAGGTCGGCCTCAAGCTCTACGAGCGGGTGAAGCGGGGGGCGAAGCTGGCCCAGCCGGAGAAGCAGGTCCAGCTGACCTCGGCGCAGATCGCCTTCAAGTTCACCGGTGAGTACTGGAACGACGAGCTGCGCAGCTACCGGGTGAGCATCCCCAGCCGCTGCCTCGAGGAGGGCGCCCAGTGACGGGGGGACTCCTGCTCCTGCTGCTGGCCCAGGCCAAGGGGCCGCTGCTCCCCACGCTGGACAAGAGCGTGAACCCGGTGGTCACCAAGCAGCGGGAGAAGACCGAGTACGTGGAGAAGCTCAAGCGGGACATCTTCAAGGTGGACCGCTCGCTGATCGAGACCGAGCGGCTGATCGCCAAGAGCCGCAACGCCCCCTACCTCCCGGACCTCCAGTTCCGGCTGGCCGAGCTCTACGTGGAGAAGAGCCGGTACGTGTACTTCCTCCAGGTGGAGCAGCGCGGCGGCGACAACAAGGGCGCCATCGTCAGCCCGGAGACCAAGCTGCTCAAGCAGAAGGCGGTGCAGCTCTACAACCGGCTGCTGCGCGAGTTCCCGGACTTCCACGACGCGGACAAGGTCACCTTCTACCTGGCGCACGAGATGCGCGAGCTCGGTCAGTTCGACGACATGCTCAAGACGCTGGGCGAGCTGATCGCCAAGTACCCCAAGAGCCCGCTCCGCCTCGAGGCCGAGCAGATCATCGGCGACTACTACTTCGACAAGACCGACCTGGCCGAGGCCGAGAAGCACTACCAGGAGATCCTCAAGTTCCCCCAGAGCCCGGTGCACGACCTGGCCCGCTACAAGCTGGGGTGGATCCGGGTGAACCAGACCAAGTTCAACGAGGCGGTCACCTTCTTCGAGGGCGCCGCGGGCAGCGAGCCGCTCCCCGGCCAGGACGCGCAGAAGGCGCTCAACGTCAAGCGCGAGGCGCTCCTGGACCTGGTCTACAGCTACACCGAGGCCCGGCCACCCAAGGGCGCCCTCCCCTACTTCGAGAAGCTCTCCGACAGCCGGACCACCTACGCCCTGGCTCTGGACAAGCTCGGCAACCGCTACTTCATCAAGCAGCAGTACGAGTGGGCCATCCCCGCGCTGCGGAAGCTGATGGAGATCCAGCCCGACCCGGACCTGGACATCGAGCGGGCGGAGAAGCTCTACGACTCGCTGAAGGCGGCCAAGGGCCGGGTGCCCACCCAGCAGGAGGACATCAAGTTCCTGGTGCGGGCGGCGGTGAACGTGAAGGTGGATCCGTTCAAGGACGACGCCACCCGCCGCAAGCAGCTGGTGGAGCTCGAGGAGCTGACCCGCGACCTGGCGACCCAGCTGCAGGCGCTGGCCCAGAAGACCGACGACCGGAAGGTGTATCTGCAGGCGGCGAGCGCCTACAAGGAGTACCTCTCTCTCTTCCGGCCCGAGAAGTACGTCCGGGACATCATGCACAACCGGGCGGATGCGCTCTTCGCCGCTCACGCCTACCCCGAGGCCGCCCGCCAGTTCGAGGAGCTGGAGACCTACGAGGTGCGGGCGAAGAACGCCGCCGGTGCCGAGGCCGCGGCCTACGGGGCGCTGCTCGCCCACTTCAGCGCGCTGAAGGCCGGCGAGGTGGACCGGATCACCGCCTTCGAGGTGGCGGACGCCCGCCAGGCCCTGAAGCTCGACGGGGCGAAGTTCATCACCAAGTACCCGCGCAACCCCAACGCCCTCACCGTCAAGTTCAACATCGCCCGCGCCTACTACGACGACGGCGAGTTCGAGCGCAGCAGCCAGCTCTTCACCGCCTTCGCCATGGAGTACCCGACGCAGAAGGATGCCCCGGTGGCGGGCAAGCTCGCCCTGGACGGCCTCCGCCAGCTGAACGACTTCAAGGGCATCGAGGAGACGACCCGGAAGTTCCTCTCCAACGGCCAGCTCCCCGCCACCTTCCTCGCCGACGTTCGCAAGTTCCAGGCGGAGAGCAAGGGCGAGGCCCTGGGCGAGCTCGCGCTGCAGAGCTCGGCCGAGACCGGCGACGTGGTGGAGGGCCTGCTCAAGGTCGCCTCGGAGAACAAGGGCGGCGACATCGCGGAGAAGGCGCTCTACGGCGCGTTCACCGCCGCCCGGGAGAAGAAGGACTACGCCAAGGAGCGGGAGATCGGCGCCAAGCTGCTCACCGACTTCCCCAAGACCGCCTACACCTCGGACGTGCTGGCCACCATCGCTCGCCACTCGGCCGAGGCCGGGCGGTTCCCCGAGGCCGCGCAGTGGTACGAGCAGCTCGGGGCCCGCATGGGCCAGGACGCCACCGCCTACGACGGGTGGATGGCCGCCGGACGGCTGAGGATGGTGCTCAACGACCTGCCCGGGGCGCAGAAGGACTTCCAGTCCGCGGCCAACGTCGGCGGCAACCGCCGCGGCGAGGCGCTGGCCCTGCTGGCCCAGGCCAAGCTGAAGGCCCGTGACCTGGCCGGGGCGAAGGGCGCGGCGACCCAGGCGCTCGCGGTGGACAAGACCAACCCCCAGGCCGCGGCGGTGATCGCCGAGGTGGCGGCCACCCAGGGCGAGCGGCCCGACGTGCTGGCCAAGACCCTGTCGCCGGTGGTCAACGCGCCCAGCAGCCAGGGCGAGGACACCGCCAAGGCGCTCTGGTACCTGGGCGAGCTGCTCTACCGGAACTTCAAGGCCATCCCCGCCGATCAGATCGACCAGAAGGTCGCCTCGCTCCAGCAGCTGCAGGGCGTGTACAACCAGGCGGCCTCGATGGGCAGCTCGGAGTGGGCGGTGGCCTCGCTGTGGAAGCTGGGGCTGTCGCTGCAGTCGCTGGCCGAGGCGGTGGAGCAGACGCCGGTCCCCCCGGGGCTGTCCGCCGCCGACGCCCAGCAGTTCAAGTCGGCGGTGAAACAGCAAGTACAGCCCATCAAGGAGCAGGCCGACGAGGCGTTCAAGACCTGCCTGGCCCGCGCCAGCCAGCTCGAGGTCTACGCCCCCGCGGTGCTCGGCTGCCGGTCGCGGAGCGAGACCGCGCGCTCGCCGCTGCCCTCGCCGCCCGCCGCCGGCAACCTCCCCGCCGGGTTCGCCGAGCTGCAGAAGAAGGCCGAGTCCACCCAGGACGCCGCCTCGCTCGAGGCGCTGGGACTGGCCTACCTCGAGGCACGGCAGATCCCCATGGCCCAGCTGTCGCTCGCCCGGGCCACCGAGCTCGGCGAGTCACGGACCGCGGCCCAGAACGGGCTGGGGGTGGCGCTGCTCTACCAGGGTGAGCCGATGGCGGCCCGGGCCGCCTATGGCAAGGCGCTGGAGGCCGACCCGGCCAACGACAAGGCCCGGGCCAACCTCGCCGCGCTCCGCTGTCGCTACGGGGATCAGGACGGCGCCCGCAAGGAGCTGGCGAGCGTGAAGAGCGGCTCGTTCCCCGGCTTCGACGTCGACCCGGAGTGGAGGACCTGCCGATGAAGCGCGCCGCCGTCCCCATCGCCGCAGCCGTCGTGGGGGTGGCGCTCGCCTGCGGCCCGACCAAGGTCGAGGGCAGCCTCCAGGAAATCCTCGACCTCACCTACCAGGACATCAAGCTCGGCTTCGCCGGAGATCAGATCGCGGTGCGCTGGACCCGGCCGCGGGGCAACGGCCAGGACACCGTGCTGGAGGTCTCGGAGAAGCTGGATGGGCTGACGGTGCGGACCGGAGATCTGGTGAACCTCGCCGAGCCGCTCCCCGACTTCGCGCTGGCAGACGCCGGGATTCCCGACGGCGGCGTGCTCCCGGACGGCGGCATCGTCAGCCAGCAGCGCGGGGTGGTGACCCGCGACGTGTTCAACGATCCCCGCAAGAGCTTCCCCCTGCTCTCCGACGGGTTCATGGTCCTCTACGACGTGCCGCGCGACGGGGGCACGGTGCACGGTAGCTTCAGCGTGACGTTCCAGCGCTGCGTGGACTTCGGGTGCGGCCGGACGGTGTTCGGCGATTTCAAGGCGAAGGTGCAATGACCCTGCGCACGACGGCGTGGTGGTGGGCGCTCCTCCTGCTCGCGGGCTGCGGCGGCAAGTACGGCCGCACCGTGCCCGACGACATGGTGAACAAGCTCACCTACGAGGACAAGGTGGACCTGGTGGAGGCGGAGAACGATCTCTTCGTCGCCTACGACCGGGTGGACGACGCGGAGAACGAGATCCTCCGCACCCGCGACCAGATCCGCCGGGCCAAGAAGTCCGAGTCGCTCGCCGACGGCGAGATCGGCCAGGCCAGGGACCCGGCCAGCAAGGAGCTGGCGGTGCTGGCGCGCGAGGAGGCCCAGGCGAGGGTGGAGTACCTCCGCGCCCGGCAGGACCTCAACGTCCGGAACCGCGAGCTGGACGAGCTGAACCGGACCTGCGCCATCACCCGCTACCAGCGGGCCCGGCTCACCGCGGTCCGGAAGGTGAAGGTCCCCGGGAGCGAGCGCTACGACCCCAAGGACTTCGAACGTCAGGTGCAGCAGTGCGAGGGCGACCTGGCCGAGCGGAAGAAGGCGGTGAAGCCCGAGCGGGAACGGATGGAGAAGGCCCGGGCCGAGTGGGAGAAGAAGCGGGACGTGGTGGCCCGGAAGAGCTTCGACGCCCGCGCCAGCCCCTTCGTGGAGAAGCTGTAGATGGCAGCGGCGGCGTTCCTCCCGGCGCTGCTGCTCCTCCTCGCGGGCTCGGAGGCGGGCAGGCTCCGCGAGGCGGTGAAGGCCGACGAGGCCCGGCTGCGCGACTCACCGGACGACGCCGAGGCGCTCCGCCGCCTGGGGATGGCGTACCTCTCGCTGGAGGAGCCCGACCGGGCGGTGCCGCCGCTGCGGGAGCTGGCCCGCCGCCGCCCCGGGCCCGAGTCCACCCTGCTGCTGGTCCGGGCGCTGCGGCTGGCTGGCGAGGCGGCCGAGGCCAAGGCCCTGCTCGACGCGGCCATCATCCAGAGCCCGTCCGACCCGGCGCTGCACGTGGAACGCGCACTGCTGGCCCGCTCGCTGGACGACAACGAGGGCGCAGTCCGCGCCTGGACCCGGGTGACCGAGCTCCAGCCGCGGGACGCCACCGCCTACTTCAACCTCGCCGAGTCGCTGCAGCGCAGCTCCCGGGTCGACGAGGCCATCGCCACCTATCGCAAGGCGCTGGAGCTCGACCCGAACCTCACCGTGGCCAAGGTGAACCTGGCCAAGGCGCTGGCGGAGAAGGGGCTATTGGGGGAAGCCAAGGAGCTGTTGATGGCCGCCACCACCGCCGCCCCGCTCGACCCCGCCACCCACTACAACCTCGGGGTGTTGCTGCTCCGTGAGGGCAACGTGCCCGGGGCCATCGGCGCGTTCGAGCGCACCCTGCAGCTGGACCCGCATTCGGCCGAGGCGCACAACAACCTCGGCGTGGCGTTCGACTGGAAGGACGACTTGGACGGCGCGCGCCGCGAGTTCCTCGCCGCGACCCGGGACGACCCCCGGTCCGCCGAGGCCTGGTTCAACCTCGGCCTGTCGTACTTCCGGGCCGGCGACAACCTCCGCGCCAACCAGGCCTTCGCCCGCGCGCAGACCATCAACCCCAGCGCCAGCGCGCCCTACATCCAGCTCGGCCAGCTGTACCTCAAGCAGGGCAAGCGCACCCAGGCCGTCACCGCCTTCCAGAAGGCCATTGCCCTCATGGCCGAGGACCGCAAGGCCTCGCGCAGCACCGAGGCTTACCGCGGGCTGGCCATCGCCTACGTGGGCCTGGGGCGCTTCAAGGAGGCCATCGCGGTGCTGGAGAAGGCAGTGCGCGAGTTCCCGCAGGACGGGAGCGCCCGCGCCGCGCTGGCCGATGCGCATCTGGCCATGGGCGATCTGGACGGGGCGATCGCCGAGGCCGAGAAGCGTCTGCAGCTCGAGCCCACCAGCGAGGCCCGGCTGGAGCTGGCGGCGCTCTACGCCCGCAAGCGGGTGAGCGCCAAGGCCGAGCCGCTCTACCTGACGGTGCTCAAGGAGCGCCCGGAGGACATCGCGGCCGCGCTGGGCCTCGCCGACCTCTATCTGGCCAAGGGCGACTACGCCGCCGCCGAGCGGGTGCTCGGCCGGGCCAAGGACCGCCACCCGGACGACACCGCGGTGCTGAGCCGGCTGGGGGTGCTGCACAGCCGGCGCGGGCGGCCGGACCTGGCCCTGCCCGAGCTCGAGCAGCTCGTCCGGCGCGACCCGACGCAGCTCGAGGCGAAGGCCGAGCTCGGCTCGCTCTACTTCCGCGGGGGAGATCCGGACAGCGCGCTGAAGACCCTGAAGAGCGTGCTGGCCACCGACAGCCGCCAGCCCCTGGCGCACCTGTACCTGGGGCAGGTGCTGTTCGAGCGCGGCCAGCCGGCCGAGGCGGAGAAGGCGTTTCGCGCCAGCCTGGCGGTGGACCCGGCGTTCGGCGCGCCGCACTTCTACCTCGGTCAGCTCTACGAGTCGCAGGACCGAAAGAAGGACGCGCTGCGCGAGTACCGCGAGGCGCTGGCCCGCCAGGCGGACCTCACCCCGGCGGCCGAGGCGGTGAAGCGGCTCGAGGCGGCGACCCCGGGCGAGGTGCCAACCCAGGGCAGCGCCGCACGCCCCTCGCGCTGAGGCCCTGGCTTCACCCGGGGGGCTGCTCCGCCTGCTCGGGGGTCGGCTTCTTGAACACCAGGAACCGGAGCGCCAGCAGCTGGCCGATGCTGAAGACCAGCACGTCGGCGATGAGCTTGGCCACCACCACCGGCACGTCCAGCCAGTCGGCAAGGATGCCCACCAGCGGCGCGTGGATGGACATGGCGATGAGGGTGGAGATGATGAAGCGCACCGCCTGACCGGTCACCGGGGTGCCCTTGGCCCGGAAGGCGAAGGTGCGGTTGAGGAAGAAGGCCAGGGTCGAGCCGATGGCCACCCCCACCGCAGCTCCCACCGGCGTGGGCAGCTTGAGCAGGCGCACGCAGACCAGCAGCACGCAGATGTCCAGGACCGTGGCGAGCGCGCCCACCTGGAGGCTCCGCGCCGCCCAGGAGCGCATCACCCGCTGAACCACCGCCCGGAACGAGGAGCGGCCGAGGCCAATCCACCCCCGCGGCATGCCCTGGGCCTCTCCGCTCTCGGGCATGCTCACCGGCAGACCCCCGCGGCGGACATCGGGGTGGCTAGCGGTGACCTCCGCCGCCGTGCCCGCCACCGCCACTGCTCACGTGGCCACCCCCGCCACCACCGACGTGCGCCCCGCCGCCACCGCCCCCGTGCGAGGGCGAGGGAGCCGAGAACCCGCGGGAGGGGGCGGAGTAGCCGCCCGACGACGAGGAATAGCCCCGCGAGGGGGCGGAGGGGCCGTGCGACGGCGCGGGGCCGAATCCACCCGACGAGGGCGTGGAGAAGCTCCGCGACGGCCCACCGAAGCCGGACGAGGGGACGGAGTGGCCGCGCGACGGGGCGGCGAAGGTCTGCGGGCCGGACGGCGGGGCGAAGGTGCGCGGGCCGGCGAAGCCCGGTGACTCCGACCGCGGCTGCGGCGTCCAGTACCCCAGCGAGCGCGGCCGGGGCCCGGGCGCCGAGGGCCCGCTCGGAGCGCTCGGGGCCGGGGTCGCCGGCCGGGGCGCCGAGTAGCCACCGCCGGTGGAGGGCGACGGGCTCCCGCGCCAGGGGCTGGGCGAGGCGGGCGCGCGCCACCCACCGCTCGGCGCCGCCCCGGACGAAGCGCCCGGGGCCGCCGTGGAGGGCCGGGCCGAAGTGACGCCCGGGAAGGGCTGGCTCGGCCGCGGCGCGAGGGCGCCCGGCCCACCGCGGGTGGGCGGAAGCACCGGCTGCACCCGACCCGGAGGTGGGGGGGTGAAGCCCGTCACCCGCGGAACGGGGCGCCCCGCCGCGTGCTCCACCTGGGGCACCGGAGGGCCGGCGTACCAACGCGCCCGGCCGTAGCTCACCGCCTGGTGCACCGGCACCGTGGCAGCGTAGGCGGAGTGGATGCGGTCCACGGGGAGCCGGTAGGCCCACACGTCGCGGTAGATGAAGACGTTGCTCGGGACGAAGCACCAGTAAGGTCGCCAGGGCTGAACCACGACCGCGAAGCCCACGGGGGGCAGCGGGGCCCAGCCGATGTAGCCGCCTCCGAAGCGCCAGTCGACCCAGGCCGGAGCCCAGACGGCGCCCGGGTACCAGACCCACCCCCAGGACGGGGTCAGCGCCCAGCGCCCGTAGTGAAAGGGAGCCCACCCCCAAGGGTAGTCACTCTCCCAGGTCCATCCCCAGTCCGAGTAGACCCACCGCCCCCCCGTGGCATAGGGCTGGAAGTCCTCGCCGACGACGTCCGGGTCCGGCCTCCAGGCGCGGCCATCGTTGGGTCCCTCGCCGGTGTCCACCCACTGGCCGTACGGCGACAGCGTCTCGTCGAAGGTGGTGACGTCCGCGTCCCCGTCGGGCTGGGGGATGGGCTCATCCTGCGCCAGAGCACGGGCGGGCGCGCCCAGCGTGCCCCAGAAGAGGGCCGCCCCGAGCACCGCCAGCAGTCGTGCGCGCCGCCTCGCCATCACCCAGGCATCCTTCCCTGGCAGACCTGCCCCGACAAGGAGCCGGCCGAGCCACCCGGTTGACGCAGAACCCGTGGAAGTTATTCACGGGTCGACCGGGCTACTCCTCGAGGAAGCTGTGCTCCCGGGAGACGGTCTTTCCGGACTCGATCTCCACCGTCCAGGGCCTGGATTTCTTCCCGTTGACCAGGCGCACGCTGTGGGACCCCGGCGCCAGAGGGACCCGGCGGCTGCCCTCGACGTCCCCGAGGGCCTTGCCGTCCACGAAGAGCCTTCCCCAGGGCTGGGCCTTGACCACCAGGAAGCCTGGGGCGGCCGGGGGCGGCGCCTCGGGCCGGGCCGGAGGCGGGGGGATGGGCGCACGGGCCTCGAGGGTGGGCGGCGGAGGGACGGGCAGCCCGGGAGGAATGGCCGCCGTCGCCGGGGGGGCCGGCTCGGACCGGGACTCGGTCCGGCCCGCCAGGAAGGCAATGCCGCCCACGCCCACGACCACCGCCGCGCCGAGCAGGGCGAGCATCGCCCGGCGGCGGCGGGCGCCGATCTCCGCGGCGAGGACCCGCATCTCCTCGGCCGGTGCCTGGGTCACCACGCTCTGCCGCCCCGGGGCAGTGGCCGCCGACGAGCGGCGGCTCGCCGGGGTGCTCGTGGGTGCGAAGGCCTCGTCCCCCTGGGCAGGCGCGCCGCTTCCGGAGGGGAGCGTCTGCTGCAGGAGGCGCCCGGGCGCATCGGGGCGGGTCTCGTGCAGGCCGGCGCTCCGGGCGGTGGGGTGCGGCCGCGAGGCGGTGGGCCCCACCGCCGAGACGAGCTGGAGCGGGGCCAGCGGCTCGGTGTCCTCCTCCGCGGCCGCCTCGTCCGGGAAGAGCGAGCGGATGAACAGCCCCACGTCGGTGTCCTCGGGCGTCCGGGTGGCCCCGATGACGTAGGTGAGGAGCCGCCGCTCGAGCTCGGAGGCGCTCTGGAAGCGGCGCATGGGGTCGCGCTGGAGCGCGGTCATCACCACCTCGGCGAGCGCCGGCTCCACCCCAGGGTTCAGCGACGACGGCGGGGAGATCTCCCGCTCCTGCACCGCGCGGAGCACCGCCACGTCGCTGTCGCCGTCGAACAGCCGGGCGCCGGTGAGCAGCTCCCACAGCGTGATGCCGAGGGCGAAGAGGTCGGTCCGGGCGTCCACCGGGTCGCCCCGGGCCTGCTCCGGAGCCATGTAGGCGAACTTTCCCTTGAGCATTCCGGCGGTGCTGGCGCGGTTGCTGGCCTTGGCGATGCCGAAGTCGGTCAGCTTCACCGCCCCCTCGTAGGAGACGAGGACGTTGTGGGGGGTCACGTCGCGGTGCACCAGCCCGACCGAGTGCCCGTGCTCGGTGAGGCGGTGGGCGTAGGCCAGCCCGCGCGCGACCTCGAGGGAGATCTGCGCCGCCAGCACCGGGGGGAACGGCCGGCCGAGGAGGCGCGAGCGTCGGTGGAGCTCGGCCAGCGACTTCCCCCGGACGTACTCCATCGCCAGGTAGTAGCTGTCCTCGTGCCGGTCGAAGTCGAAGATGTGGACGACGTTGGCGTGGTTCAGCTTCGAGGCGACGCGGGCCTCGGCGATGAACATCTGGACGAAGCTCGGATCGTCCGCGAGGGCCGAGCGGATCCGCTTGATGACCACCTGCTTCTCGAAGCCCTCGGGACCGTGCGACTGCGCGAGGAAGATCTCCGCCATCCCGCCCTCGGCGAGCTTCCTGCGGATGACGTACCGGCCGACCGGCGTACCAGGGGCGAGGGACACGGGGAAGGGCTGGCCGACGAGACTAGCCCGGGGCGCGTCGTTCAGTCTCGCCCGCCCCGCCCCCGGTCGTCCGCCGTCCTCCGGTGCCTGCGGCGGGTCAGCATCTGGACGGTGGCGTTGTAGAGCTGCTCCTCGGTGTAGACGCGGCGTGAGCGCCCCTGGGCATGGGTGGCCGGGGGGCGCTCGAGCCAGGCGAGGATCCGTACCGGCCCGTGGTGGGCGAACGGGGCCATCACCTCCGGTGGACACTGCCGCAGGTAGCGGCGCAGCACCGGGCGAAACGACCGCGAGAACCTGCCGCCCAGCCGGGCGTGGCGCCGCGACGGGTCCAGCGTGCCGTCGAAGGCGGGGCTCACGTGGTACAGCTCGTGGAGCAGGGTCTCGATCCGCTGCTCGGGCGACGCATCCCGGAAGAAGAGCGGGCGCAACGTCACGCAGTAGAGCATCCGCCTGCCGTCGACCCGCACCACCGGCTTGCGAGTCCCGGAGTGGTCGCGGCTCTTCCGGCGGGCGAAGGCCAGCGGCTTCACCGAGCCCCTGGAGCCCCGGCGCGCCTCGCCGGCGACCACCAGCACCTTCATCGGGACGAGGTGGGCGAACTCCGGCGCGCGCACCGCGAGGTCGCGCATGAGGGCGCGGATGGCGCGGTTGAGATTGAGGGGCCTCGACGAGGGGGGCACGCCGCAGGGTGGATGCTACAAGAAGTCCCCGGGTGACGGCGCGTGACGGTGTTCCTCCTCGGACAGGATCCTGAGGGTTTTCCGCCGCCCGAGCGGGCGGACCGCTCCGGGCTGCTGGCGATCGGCGGCGACCTCTCGCCGGAACGCCTGCTGGCGGGGTACCGGCGTGGCATCTTCCCCTGGTACTCCGAGGGGCAGCCCATCCTCTGGCACTCGCCGGACCCGCGCTTCGTGCTGCTCCCCGGCCACCTCCACGTTCCCCGGAGCCTGGAGAAGGCGCTGCGGCGGAGGACGTACGAGATCCGTTCCGACACCGCGTTCGCCGAGGTGCTGCGCGCCTGCGCCGAGGCGCCCCGGCCCGGGCAGGACGGGACGTGGATCACCGCCGAGATGGTGGGCGCCTACCTGGCGCTGCACCGGCTGGGGCACGCCCACTCGGTGGAGGCCTGGAAGGAGGGAACGCTGGTGGGAGGCCTGTACGGGGTGGCGGTGGGGCGGGTCTTCTTCGGCGAGAGCATGTTCGCCACCCGCCCCGATGCCTCGAAGGTGGCGTTCGCCACCCTGGCCCGGGCCCTCTTCGACGCCGGCTGCCTGCTGATCGACTGCCAGGTGGAGACCGAGCACCTGGCACGGTTCGGCGCGGCCGACATCTCCCGCCGTCGCTTCCTGCAGCTGCTGGGACCGGCGGCCCACGCCGGACCCCCGCTGCATCCGGTGTTCGCATCCCTCGGGGCTCCGCGCTAGGACGGCACCGGTGGACGCCACGACCGAAGCCCCCTCCGCTCCGAACCCCGCCACCCGCTGGCTGGTGGTCGGAGTGCTGGCGCTGGCGGCGATGCTGGCAGTGGGCGTGCGCGGGCTGCTCGCCGCGCGGGTGGTCCAGGCACGGGCGGTGGCGATGATCCGCGCCGGGAGCTTCGCCCAGGCGCTGGAGGAGGCGGACCTGCGGCTGTCGCGCGACGCCGACGACCCGCACCTTCGCGAGGTGGCGGTGCTCGCCGCGCGTTCGCACGTGGAGGCCCTGCTGGAGCGGAAGACTCCGGTTGCAGATGTGGCGGGGTGGCTGGAGGACCAGCTCGCCCGACGCCCGTACCTTCGCCCCGCGCTCGCCGGTCGCCTGGCCGAGCTGCAGGCAGAGGCGAGGCGCATCGCCGCCCCCGCGTCGATGCCCGAAAAAAACTAGGCGCGTCGGGGGAATGGGGGGAATGATTCCCGTGGCCTCGGCGTTTTCGAGGCTGGGCTGCTGGATCTTCCCCCCGGTTCAGCGCCCGCCGGTCTGAGCCGTCGGCCTTCGGGCCGCGGCTCGCCGGTTTTTTTTTGGCTACCAGCCAGGGACCTCGCTGTCCCGCACGTGGCCGAGCGCCTTGCGCACGCGGTCCTCGAGCTTCTCCGGATCGAGCACCACCTTGCCGTCGTGCACCGCATGGATGGCGGGCACCGGGATGGCGATGTCCCCGGCGTTCTCGATGTAGATGATGAGCGCGGGGTGTGGGCCGCTCCGCATCTCGCGGACGGCGCCGATCGGATCAGTGCCCTCGGCGGTGTAGACCTGGTCCCCGAGGCGGATGGCAGCGTAGTCGGGCGTGGGCATGGTGGGAGAAAGTACCACCTGCCCCGGGGGCCCGGGAGCGCCGGAGATCCTTTTCGGGGCGGTGCCGTTCAAGGCGGACGATGCGTCCGCTCCTGCGCTTGCTCCCCCGCGATCCCCGCCTGCTGCAGATCGGGTTCCTCGCCAGCTTCCTGGTGCTCGGGGTGGCCTTCCTCGGGCTGCAAGTCGAGCCCTGGATGCCGCCGCTGCTGCTGGCCTCCACCTGCGCGGTCCAGTGGGCCTGCGAGCGGCTGCTGCGGTTGCCCTCCAGCGGCTTCCGCTCTCCTCTGATCACCGGGCTCGGCCTGTCGCTTCTGCTGCGGACCGACGCGGTCTGGGTCCCACCGCTCGCCGCCGCCATCGGCATCTCCGCCAAGTACCTGGTTCGGGTGCGGGGCAAGCACGTCTTCAACCCCGGGATGCTCGGGCTGACCGCCTGCATCCTCCTCACCGGTCATGCCTGGTGCTCGCCCAGCCAGTGGGGTGAGGGGATGGTGCTGCTGGCCTGGTTCGCGGTGCTGGGGCTGGCGGTGGTCTCCCGGAGCTTCCGCACCGACGTGAGCCTGGCCTTCCTCGGCAGCTGGGTTCTGCTGAAGCTGGCCCGGGTGCTGTGGCTGGGGCAGCGGCCGGCGGTGCTCGGGCACCAGCTGCTGGTGGGCAGCCTCATCCTCTTCACCTTCTTCATGATCTCCGACCCGAAGACCACGCCCGACCGCCGCTCGGCGCGCATCGGCTGGGGAGTCGGGGTGGCGGTGCTGGCCTTCGTGCTGCAGCACCAGGCCTGGGTGATGAACGCCCCGGTCTGGGCGCTGCTCCTCCTCTCGCCGGTGGTGCCGCTGCTCGACCGGCTCTTCCCCGCCTCGCGCTTCACCTGGCCCTCCGGCCAGCCCTCACCACAAGGAGTCCTCGCCGTGCCTGCCCCCGCCGTCCGTCGTGTCGCCCCGTTGCTCGTCCTGCCCCTCCTGGTGCTCCTGCACCCCGCGCCGGCGTCGGCGTTTTGTGGCTTTTACGTGGGAAAGGCGGACACCCAGCTGTTCAACGAGTCCTCGCAGGTGGCGCTGGTGCGTGACGGTGAGCGCACCGTGCTCACCATGAGCAACGACTACCGTGGTCCGCTCACCGAGTTCGCCCTGGTGGTCCCGGTGCCCACCGTGCTCGAGCGCGAGCAGATCCACGTGGGCGACCGCAAGCTGCTGGAGCACCTCGACGCCTACTCCGCGCCGCGGCTGGTCGAGTACTTCGACCCCGACCCCTGCATGCGCTACTACCCGATGGCCAAGGCAGCCGGCGCCCCGGCGATGGACATGGCGCAGCGCTCGAGCGCGGAGAAGAAGAAGGACGAGGCGCTGGGGGTGCGAGTCGAGGCCCAGTACAGCGTGGGCGAGTACGACATCCTGATCCTCGGGGCGAAGCAGTCCGAAGGGCTCGAGACCTGGCTCCGGGAGAACGGCTACCGCATCCCGGCCAAGGCCGCGGCTGCGCTCCAGCCCTACATCCGCCAGGACATGAAGTTCTTCGTGGCCAAGGTGAACCTCGAGGCGCAGCGAAACAGCGGGGTGCAGTACCTCCGCCCGCTGCAGATCGCCTACGAGTCGAAGAAGTTCATGCTCCCCATCCGGCTGGGGATGGCCAACGCCTCCGGGGCGCAGGACCTGATCGTCTATGCGCTGACCCGCCGCGGGCGGGTGGAGTCGACCAACTACCGGACCACCCGCATCCCCTCCGACGTGAACATCCCGCTGTTCGTGAAGAGCGACTTCGGGAAGTTCTACCAGGACGCCTTCGCTCATTCGGTGGACAAGGAGGACCGCCGGGCGGTCTTCACCGAGTACGTCTGGGACATGGGCTGGTGCGATCCGTGCGCTGCGCAGCCGCTGAGCCAGCAGGAGCTGCGCCAGCTCGGGGTGTTCTGGCTGGAGGATGGGCAGTCCGGCTCGCTCGCGCCGGCCTTCCGCCGCGGCCCGGTGGGCGGACCGGTGAACGTGCTCCTGACCCGTCTCCACGTCCGCTACGACGGGGCCCATTTCCCCGAGGATCTGGTGTTCCAGGAGACGTCCGACCGGAGCAACTTCCAGGCGCGCTACATCCTCCAGCACCCCTTCCAGGGCACCTCGGAGTGCAGCGCGATGGACGACTACCGCGAGCGGCTACGCGACCGTCGGAGCAAGGAAGCCGAGACGCTGGCCTCGCTCACCGGCTGGTCGATGCCCGACATCCGGAAGAAGATGGGCCCCGACGGCGCCGAGGTGAAGTCCCCGCGCCCGTGGTACCGCCGGCTCTGGGCCGAGTAGAGGCGGGCCGCCAGCTCAGGCCACCGCGCCGTTCGCGTGCCGCTCGACGAGGCTGTACAGGTAGCCGGCCACTGCGGGGCGCCGGACGTGCTCCACCACCGTCGCATCGGTGAGCCCGTCCTCCTGCGCGTCGTGGAGCAGGAGCAGCTGCACGTCCAGGTCGCCGCGGGCGCGGAGGGCGTCCATCACCCGGGCCCGCGGGCGGCGCTCGAAGTCGAGCACCACGAAGAGCCGGGTGCCGGCCCGCATCAACCCGAGGATCTCCACTGCCTCGTGCCCGGTCGAGGCGAGATGGAAGGGAACGTCGTCCCAGTCCAGGCGCTCCGCGAGCTCCTGGCGCGTCTCGGCGTTCTCGGATGCCACCAGCACCACGTCCTGCTTCACCGGCTCACCCCCGATGCGTTGCGGACCGAGAAAACGGTCCGGGTCGTACCATGTGCTGCGCCCATCGCTCCACACCCAAAGCGAAGCGGATCCGTCCCCGGGTGACGGTGCATCCCCGCGATTCGGCATGGCGGTCGTGCCCGACCCTCGGGTCGCCTCCGCCGCCAGCGGAAACCGGCTCGGGCCGGGCCCTGCGGCGAGGTCAAGCTCCGACCCTCCAGAGCGCCCAGGCGACGGCCGCCCGCCCGGCACCACCCGAACGCGCCAGGGAGCGCTCCGGAACTACAGGAGGAACTACAGGACCCCGCTGAGCAGCACGCGGTGAATGCAGCTGGCGTCCTGTTCCCCGAGGCTCCACAGCGCCATGGTGGTCATCCGGAACGTCGGCGAGGGCACCAGGGCGCGGGCGCCGGCGGCGACCTCGAGCTCGGCCTCAGGTGGCACCCGGCCGATCACCGCGTGCGGCGTGGCCTGGTACACGTCGGGCGCGAGCTTGAGCCCGAACTCGACCAGCCGGTCCTGGAGGATGAGCAGCGAGGTCGCCATCTCGTCGTCGGGCGCGAGGTAGACGTAGCGGGTCTGGGGGAAGCGGCGAAGGCCGACGAAGCGCCCGATGATTGGCCCGGTCTCCTCGCCCACCGCCTCCAGCACCCGGCGCACCTCGGCGATGTCCTGGGGCGGGAGCGGCCCCACCGAGCCGATGCCGACCGGGATCTTGTGGCTGGTCCGGCTGACGATGCGGCGGACGGCGAGCACCTCGCTGCGCACCGGCTCGGGCACCTCGATGACCACCCAGAGCTCCGGCGCACGCGGGGGGCGAGGGGTCACCGGCAGCGGGTCGGGCCCGGGGCGATGATCTTCTCCCATCAGCGGCTCCGCAGCCGGTGAGGTGGGGTCGCCGGGCGGCCGCGGGGCGCTCGCCGGCGGTGAACGCGGACCTCGGATGGGGGAACCGTGTCGCCTCTCCTCGCCGAGCGAGGTACCACAAGGGGGTGACGCCTCCGGAGCCGTGCCGCGCTCAGTCGGCGCTCTTGGGGACCAGGTCCCAGGACTCCCGCCGCTCGACGACTCCGCACGCCAGGGAGCGAGCGCCGCCCGACCGGCTGCTCACGCCGACGCTTGCTTCTGCTGCGCCGGTGGCAGCTCGGCCATCGGAGTCTGCTCGGTGGGAACGCGGACCTCGAAGGTGGTGCCCTGCCCCACCGTGCTGCGGACGGAGATCTTCCCGCCCAGCTTCTGCACCACCGCCTGGCAGACGCTGAGGCCGATGCCGGTGCCGATCCCCACCGGCTTGGTGGTGAAGAACGGCTCGAAGATGCGCCCCTGGGCCTCCTCGGGGATGCCGCAGCCGGTGTCCGAGACGCTGAGGATGGACTCCTTGCCGTCGGTCCCGGTGAGCACGCGGATCTCGTTGTCCCTGGGGTCCCGGTCTCCGAGCGCCTGCATCGCGTTCACCAGGAGGTTCATCACCACCTGGTGCAGCTTCCCCCGCGGGGCGCTGGCCACCGGCGCGGCGCGGAGGTCCTTCACCACCCGGGCCCTGCTGGCCAGCTCCCGCTCGGTGAGGAGCAAGGTGGAGGCGGCGATGTCCGCCAGGTCCACCGGCTCGAGCACCTGGTTCTCGTCCGCCCGGCTGAAGGTCTTCAGCTCCTGGACGATGGTGCGCACCCGCTGGCCGCCCTCGCTGGTCTCGCCCAGCAAGGCGTCGATGTCGTCGAGCGTCTGCTGGAAGCCGAGGCGCTCCTCGAGCGCGCGGCCAGACTCGGGCGAGACGCGGTAGGCGGCGATGATCTGCTTCACGTCGTCCACGTAGCTCTTGAGCGAGGTGAGGTTGCTGAGAATGAAGGCCAGGGGGTTGTTGATCTCGTGCGCCACGCCGGCGGCGATCTGCCCGATGGCGGCCAGCTTCTCGCTCTGCGCCAGCTGGGTGGCCATCCGCCGGTCGCGCTCGGCGTCGGCGAGCCGGATGAGGTTCCTCACCCGGGCCACCAGGGCGCGCCGCTGGATGGGCTTGTGCAGGTACTCGTCGGCGCCGGCCTCCAGGCCCTGCAGCTCGCTGTCGGCGTCGTTGAACTCGGCGGTGAGGAACACCACCGGCATGCGGGCACAGGCCGGGTTCTGCCGGATCCGGCGGCAGACCTCGAACCCGTCCATGTGGGGCATGCGGATGTCGAGCAAGACGAGATCGACGCCGCCCCTCTCCACCTGCTCCAGCGCCTCGACACCGCTGAAGGCACCGAGCACGCGGAAGCCCTCCGCCTTCAGGTAGGCCTGGACGAGCCGGACGTTCGCCGGCTCGTCGTCGACCACCAGGACTTGCGGCGGCGGCTGGTCCCGGTGTGGGCCCTCGTCGTAACGCCCCTTCAGCATTGAGGAGAGGATCGCGTCCGGAACGCCATCACCGCAAGTGGCGGCCGCGGGGCTCAGGCGGCGGCGCGCAGCGGGGACGTCGCCGCTTCGCCCACCTCACCCGACCTCGGTGTGGCGAGACAGAAATCCGACAGATCGGACGGCAGCGGGGACTCGAACTGCAGGGCCGCACCGGTGGCGGGGTGTGGAAATCCGAGCCGGGCGGCGTGGAGGGCGTGCCGGGGCAGGCGCAGGCGGGCCCAGGCTTCGGGCTCGAGGCAGTGCTTGCTGAACCGGTCGAAGTAGCCGGGGTCGGGCCCGTAGATCTTGTCGCCCACCAGCGGGAAGCCCGCCTCGCGGGCGTGGACGCGAATCTGATGCTGCCGCCCGGTCTCGGGGAGGCAGCGCAAGAGGGCGAAGGGAGCGCCGTCGCGGACGAAGCGGCGTTCGACCACGAAGCGGGTGCGGGCGGGCTTGCCGGCGCGGGCGTCGATGCGGACCGCGATGCGCACCAGGGCGGTGCCCTCGGCGATGGGGGCGTCGACGGCGAAGGCGTCAGGAGGGTGGCCCTCCACGATGGCGAGGTACTCCTTGTGGACCTCACCGGACTGGAAGGCACGCATCAGGGCCCGGGAGGAAGCGGCGCCGCGGCCGCAGACCAGGAGTCCGGAGGTCTCGCGGTCGAGCCGGTGTGCCGGGTCGGCCCGGAGCGCGGGCCCGTGCTTGCGCTCGAGCAGCTTCACCAGCGTGTTGTGGTGGTAGCGGGCGGTGGGATGGATGGGCAACCCCGCCGGCTTGTCCAGCACCAGCAGACTCTCGTCGAGGTGCAGCTCCACGATGTCCTGCGGCACCTCTGGCTCGGCCTGCGCCCGCCGGCGGAGGGTGAAGGTGAGGCCGGGGTACACTCGGGTGCTGGGCTTCAGCGGCCGGTCCGCCACCAGGCTCGAGGCGAGGATCTGCTGGACCCGGGTGCGCGAGAGCCGGCGAATCTTCCCGCACAGATAGCGGTCCAGCCGCCAGCCGGCGTAGTTGGGCTCGACGGTGAAGGTCACGTCGACGAAGCCGGTGGACATCGGGATCTCCCACCTACCAAGGTTGGAGGACGCTGTCGCCTGCGGCCCGGCTAGCGGTGCAGCCAGTTCCGGAGCGTGGCCAGGAGCTGGTCGGTGTTGACCGGCTTGGCCAGGTAGTCCGAGGCACCCGCGTCGAGGCACTTCTCGCGATCTCCCTTCATCGCCTTGGCGGTGAGGGCGACGATGGGGAGACGACGGAGGGCCTGCTCGCGGCGGATGACCTGGATGGTCTGGAAGCCGTCCATCTCCGGCATCATGATGTCCATCAGCACCACCGCCACGTCGGGGGTGGATTCCAGCAGCGAGATGGCCTCGCGCCCGGTCTGCGCGGTCAGCACGTCCATCCCGTGCCGCTCGAGCACGCTCCCCAGGGCGAAGATGTTCCGCACGTCGTCGTCCACCACCAGGACCTTCCGTCCCCGGAGGTCCTCGTCGGAGCGGTGCAGCTTCTCCAGCATCTTCTGCTTGTGGGGCGGCAGATCGGACACCA
>Ga0335084_10000891_pt1 | contig 26759 bp, 28 predicted proteins | sample Lox_Sample_44_FD_206721 | JGI IMG/M metagenome (GOLD analysis project Ga0335084, IMG submission 206721) | Soil microbial communities from Loxahatchee National Wildlife Refuge, Florida, United States - Lox_Sample_4.4 | ecosystem: Environmental > Terrestrial > Soil > Wetlands | place: USA... | reverse complement strand
GCATCGACGACCCGTAAACCTTCGAGCGGCTTCACGCAGCACCTCCGTATCGTGCGATTCTAGCGGCGTCGTCGATCATCCCGTCACCACCGCATGTCGTCGCCTGCCTCATGTCCTCGATAGAACTACAGACGATGCGCTTCGCGATCAACCGCCTCGACATGAGCAGCGTCGATGCATTCGCGGCGTCCGCCGCGCGCGCCGAAGGGCTCGGTTGGGACTACGGGTTGATTCCGTGCTCGCCGCTCTTGGTCCGCGATCCGTACGTGATGCTCGCGTTCGCCGCGCGCGCAACGCGGCGCATCGTGCTCGGCACGTTGCTCGATACGCCGGTCATTCGCCATCCCGCCGCGCTCGCCTCGTCGATCGCGACGGTCGCCGAACTCGCGCCGGGACGGACGCTGCTCGGGCTCGGCGTCGGCGACACCGCGGTACGCCTGAACGGCTTGGCGCCGGCCCGCGTCGCGACGCTCGAACGAGCGGTCAGCGACGTTCGCACGTTGCTCGCCGGGCGCGACCTCGACGTCGGCGCGGCGCGACCGGCGCGGCTGCGCCACGTGCACCCTGCCTCGGCGTCGAGAGTGCCCGTGTGGGTCGCGGCGCAAGGACCGCGCGCACTGCGCGTGGCCGGCGCGCACGCTGACGGCGTGTTCATCCGCGTCGGCACAGACCCGCGCAACCTCGCGCGCGCGTATCACCAAGTCCGCGAAGGGGCGCGCGCCGCCGGACGCCGGCCGGAGGACGTCCGCATCGGCGCGATCTTCCACGTGGCGCTCGACGACGATCCCGCGCGCGCAGCGACGATCGCAAAAGCCATCGCCGCCGGCTACTACGAATACTCGGCGTTTCTCTTCGACGACATCGGCCTCGAATGGCGCGGTGCCGACGTGGGCGTTCTGAAACGGCAGGTCTTCCCGGACTTTCATCACGCCCGCGACCTGCTCGAAGCGGGTCGCCTCGTCGAATTCCTGCCGCGCGACGCGGTCGACGCGTTCGCACTGCACGGCTCGTTCGCCGATGTCGCGGCAGGACTCGAGCGCATTCGGGACGTCGACGTACCGATCGAGATCGTGCTGCCGCATCCGATGCTCGCGCCGAACAACTCGATCGACTACCTCGGCGAATTCGCGCGGCATGTGATCGCGCCGCTGCGCCGCTAGCTGCTATACCATCGCCCGATACAACGACGGGGAGAGACGACGATGGGACGACTCGACGGCAGAGTGTGTTTGATCACCGGCGCGGCGCGCGGCCAAGGCGCCGAGGAAGCGCGGATCTTCGCCGAGGAAGGCGCGATCGTGTGGCTTGCCGACGTGCTCGACGAGGTCGGCAAGAAGACCGCGGCGGCAATCGGCGGCACGTATCGACACCTCGACGTCAGAAGCGAACGCGAATGGGCCGCGCTCGTCGACGAGATCCTCACCCGCGACCGGCGCATCGACGTGCTGGTCAACAACGCCGGCATCTTCCGCAACAATCGCATGCGCGACACGACGCTCGACGAGTTCAACGCAGTGATGGACGTGAATTGCGTCGGCGTCTTCCTCGGCATGCGCACCGTCGCCGGCCCGATGCGCGACGAAGGCTCCGGCAGCATCGTCAACATCTCCTCGCTCGCCGGCATGCAATCGGCGGCCGGCGCATTCGCTTACGGCACGTCGAAGTGGGCGGTGCGCGGCATGACGAAGAGCGCCGCGGTCGAACTCGCTCGACGCGGCGTGCGCGTGAATTCGATCCACCCGGGCTTGATCGAGACCGACATGCTCGACCAGATCCAAGCCGATCGCGAACGGATGGTCAGCCGCGTGCCGCTCGGCCGCTCGGCGAAGGCGAGCGAAGTCGCGACGCTGGCGCTATTCCTCGCGAGCGACGACAGCTCCTATTGCACCGGGGCGGAGTTCATCGTCGACGGCGGTTTGTACGCGGTGTGAAAATGCGAGACCGGCTGCGGACGAATTTTTCGCGGTGTCGCTGCGAGAAGCACATGGCTAGGAGGCAGTCAGTCCACTGATTTCACGTTCGAGAACCAACCACCACGCCAGCGGCGCGGGTGAACGCGGCCAACGAGTTCATTCGACCGCGAACACCGGCGCCGCATTGTCCCAGAAGATCTTCCGGATGCTGTCTTTCGACAGCGGTTGCCGCTCGAGCCGCTCCATGCCGGCCGGCCACGTACCGTCGGGGTGCGGATAGTCCGTGTTGAACGTCAGATTGTCGTCGCCGACGAGCGCGACGACGCTCGGCAACGTCATCTCGTCGCCGCGACACGCGACGAGGAAATTCGACTTGAAATACTCGGTCGGTCGGCGCTTCAAATCCGGGTGCTCGGCCGTGCCGGAGAAGTCGTAGTGTTGCTCCATGCGCTGCAGCCAATACGGCACCCAACCGGCGTCGGCTTCGACGTGCACGATCGAAAGCCGCGGGTGACGTTCGATCACGCCGAACCAGATGAGGCTCATCATCGCGACCATCGCCTCGAACGGGTGCGCGATGATGTGACCCGACGTGTGCGTCTCCATCCGTTCGCCGAACGACGGCAGATACGGCGAGCCCGAGTCGTGTAGACACACCGGCTTACCGAGACGCGCGATCTCGGCCCACAGCGGCTCGTAGTCGGCGTGATGCAGGTTGCGCCCTTCGATCGGGTTGGGCCGCACGTAGTAGCACGCCGCGCCCTTCGCAGCCGTGCGCCGTGCTTCCTCGATCGCGAGATCCGGCGCTTGCATCGGCAACATCGCCGCCATGCGCAGCCGGGCGGGCGCCGTCGAGCAGTATTCGAGGCTCCAGTCGTTGTAGGCGCGGCAGCACGCGGCCAAGAGCTCGGTGTCGCGAAACGGTTTGCCGAGCAGTTGACCGCCGACGGTCGGATAGATGACCTGCGCGTCGACGCCTTGCGCATCCATGTCCTCGATGCGGCTCGCCGCGCTGAACCCGGCCGCGCGCGTCTTCGCGAAACGCTGCATCGCGCGCGTCGACGCGGCGATGAATTCCGGCGAGTCCATCGGGTACGAGCCGTGTTGTTTGGTGAGCGCCTCACCTTCGACGCACATGCCTTTCTTGCCGTGTGCGATCTCGCCGACGCGCGGCGCCCGATCGGCGAACGGCGCATCGATGTAATCGGCCCACATCGACGGCGGCTCCATCTGGTGACAATCGGTGTCGATGACTCGATATCCGTTGCGCATGTTCGCCTCCTCGCCCGGCTCGTTTCGTATTTAACTCCATCGTGCTGCAAACGCCAGCCGCGCACGCGCACCGATCCCGGGAACCGCGTTGGAACCACCCGGTGTATGCTCGCGTGCCGTACGCGCACGAGGACCACGAGACGACGATATGCACGAACACCACCACGCGATCTTCGAACAGTTCTGGCGCGCCGCGATCGGCGCGCCGCTCGACGTCACGTCGCTGTACGGGCATTTCTCGATCGACGACGCGCTCGCCGTGCAGCTCGACATCCTCGATCGCTGGTGCAGCCGGGGCGAATCGTTGGGCGGTTGGAAGGTCGGCATGACCTCCGGCGCGTCACGCGACGCATTCGGCAAGGGCGTGCGGCCGTTCGGCCACGTGCTGCGCAATCGCATCATCGACTCGGACGACGAACTGAAGTTCGCTTACATCAAGCATTGCGGCGTCGAGAACGAACTCTGCTTCGTCATGGAGCGCGATCTGCGCGGAGCGGCGGTGACGGCGGCGATGGTGCGCGAGGCGGTGCGCGGCGTTGCACCGGCGTTCGAAGTGAACGAGACGCGCCTCACCGGCAAGGTCGATGCGCCCGCGCGCGTCGCCGACAACTTGTCGCAGTGGGGCATCGTCGTCGGGCCGATCACGAAACCGATCCCCGACGATTTCGATTTCGACGCACTCGAGATCGTACTGCGCCGCGACGGCGTCGAAGTCGAGCGCGTCGCTGCGCGCGGCCACATCGACGACCACTTCGAGTCGATCGCGACGCTGACCCGCCAACTCGCGAAGTTCAACCGCGGTCTGAAGGCCGGCGAGCGCATCATCACCGGTTCGTTCACGCGCCAGAGCGTCGGCGGCCCGAGCCGCTGGGAAGGCGACTTCGGGCCGCTCGGCACGGTCGCGATCCGATTCTCCTAACGAGGGAGCTACGCGCGATGAAGATCCTGATCATCCCCGGCCTCACGCTGCCGGACGTGTCGAACGACGATCTCGCGCGCATTCGCGACGCGGCGGGCGCCGGTGCGCAGGTCGTCGTCACCTCGGCGCGCCAAGCGCACGAGCACGCCGAAGACGCCGACGTGATCCTCGGCTTCGTGCCGCCGCCGCTCTTCCAGGCCGCGCCGCGGCTCAAGTGGGTGCACGCGATCGCATCGGGCGTCGATGCGTTCCTCTACCCCGAGTTCGCGCGCAGCGACGTCGTATTGACGAGCGAGAAAGGCCTCGTCGGCGAACACCTCGCGGATCACGCGTTCGGCCTGCTGCTGATGCTGACGCGACAACTCGCGACGGCGTTGAAGCACGGCCCCGACGCGTGGAATCACCGGCCCGAGATGCGTCGCCTCGAAATCGAGCTCAGCGGGCTCACGATCGGTATCGTCGGGTTCGGCGGCACCGGTCGCGCGGTGGCGCGCCGCGCCGCAGCGTTCGGCATGCACTGTCGCGCGATCGACCGCGACCCGGTGCCGACGTCGCCCGAGGTCGCCCACGTCGGTCGGCCGCAGGATTTGCGTGCATTGCTCGCCGCCTCCGACGTCGTCGCGGTCTGCGTACCGTTGACGCGCGAGACGAACGGCATGTTCGACGCAGCCGCGTTCGCCTCGATGAAACCGTCAGCGATCCTCGTCAACGTGACGCGCGGTGAAGTGATGGACGAAGCGGCACTCGTCGACGCGCTCGAACGCAACCGCATCGGCGGCGCGGCGCTGGACGTCGCACCGCGCGAGCCGTTGCCGGCCGACAGCCCGCTGTGGCGGTTCCCCAACGTGGTGATGACCCCGCACACCGCCGGGGCCAGCCAGTACCGCGCCGCGCGCAACATCGATCGCTTCGTCACGAACATCGGCCGGCTGCGGCGCGGCCAACCGCTCGAGGGGATCATCGACAAAGCGCTCGGCTATTGACGAGGGACGCCCCGGCGACGCAATAATCCGCGTCACCACGGGCGGATAAAAAGGAGGTGATCGTGCCATCTGTTGTAGGGGGGCCGGTCCTTTGACCGGCCCTTTTCATTTGCGCGGCCACATTTCGATACCTGCTCGACACCCATTCCGATGAAGAACTTCCGCGACAAGGTCGCGGCCATCACCGGCGCCGGCTCCGGTATGGGTCGCGCGCTCGCGCTCGAACTCGCGTCGCGCGGCTGCGCCGTCGCGCTGGCCGACATCGGGCAGGCGGCGCTCGACGAAACCGCCGCGATGCTGGGCACCGCGAAGGTCGCCGTGTCGACGCACGTGGTCGACGTTGCCGACCGCGCGGCGATGGAACGATTTGCCGCCGAGGTGGTGCGCAGCCACGGCAAGGTGAACCTGATCTTCAACAACGCCGGCGTGTCGGTGACGAACACGATCGAAAAGTTGAGTTACGAAGATTTCGAATGGCTGATGAACATCAATTTCTGGGGCGTCGTGCACGGCACGAAGGCGTTCCTGCCGTACCTCAAGCAAGTCGACGAAGCGCACATCGTCAACACCGCGAGCATCTTCGGCGTCGTCGCCTTCGCTACGCAGGGCGCCTACAACGCGTCGAAGTTCGCCGTGCGCGGTTTCACCGAGGCATTGCGGCAAGAACTCGCCGGCACGCACATCGGCGTCAGCTGCGTGCAGCCGGGCGGCGTGAAGACGAACATCGTGAAAACGTCGCGCTACTACGCACAGGACAACGAGGCACCGACGAAGGACGAGATGGTGCAGAACTTCGAACGCTTGGCTGCGCTGACGCCGCAACTGGCGGCGCAGCAGATCCTCGCCGGCGTCGCACGCGACCGCGGTCGCGTGCTGGTCGGCAAGGACGCGAAGTTGCTCGCGTGGGTGCAGCGCCTGTTCCCGGAGAGCTATGCAAAGCGCCTCGACGCCATGACGGGCGTGCTGAGGCGCAACTGACCAAGGTTCAGCCGCCGTTCCGTTCGGCGTGCGCGTCGATCACGACCGACAACAACAGCGCGCTCAGCGCGACCAGTTCGCATACGCAGCGAACCGCGGCGCCGAACGCCCACTGATCGCGCAGGATCGTCCAGTTGGCCGGCGCCGCGGTCGGCGACGCCGCCATGAACACGCGATTCACCGGTTCGACCCACGTGTAGTACGCGACCGGGTACGCCCCCACCAAGGCGACGAGCGCGGCGACGGTCAGCCACAGCGACACGCGCCGCACGCGCACCAACACCGCGAGGCCGAACGTTGCGACGATCGCGGCCGGCTCGAGCAACCGGCCGATGTCGCGCGGTCCCCACGCGAGATACGCGGCCTTCTGAACGGTGATGTACGTCCCACTGTCGTAGGTCTGCGCGCCGAACCGCTCGAGCGCTTGCGCCGTCGCCAGTCCGGCCAGCAGCGCAACGAGAAGCAGAGTCACGAATCGCCAGCCGCGCAGCACCATAATCCCACCGTCATTTCCACCGTCCGGGTCGCCCTCGGTTCGACCGCGCAGCAACCGAATCGTGACCGATTTTGATGCGCACGCTGGCCGAAACCGACCTTATCCGATGCGGCCGCGCTCGCGTAGCATGCGCGACGGAGCCTGGAGGAGTTTCGCCGATGTACAGCGTTTCCCGAACACCGATCGACGTCGCGATCAACCCGCGCCACCCGGAGTTCGATCTCGCGGAGTGTCTGTCGCGCGATTGGCACGGCGGCGATCCGTTTCGCACCGCGTTCTTCAACGCGCTGTCGCTGACGTTCCCGAAGGGCGAGAAGTTCTTCATCGACAGCGTGCGGGCGTTTCAGTCCGACGTCACCGATCCGAAATTGAGCCAAGAGATCCGCGGCTTCATCGGCCAGGAGGCGATCCACAGTCGCGAACACAAACGGATGAACGACCTGCTCGCGCGCGAGCGCGGCTACGACGTCGCGAAGATCGACGCCCGCCTCGACCGCGACACGCAGTGGGCGATGGACAATCTGTCGGCGCTGACCCGGCTCGCGTTCACCGCGGCGACCGAGCACATCACTGCCATTCTCGGCCACCAACTGCTGACGAACCCCGCATGGCTCGACGGCGCTGACCGACGCATGGCGGCGCTCTGGCGGTGGCACGCGGTCGAAGAGGTCGAGCACAAGTCGGTCGCGTTCGACACGTATCTCGCGTGCGGCGGCAGCCGAAAGGCGTTGCGAACCGGACTGCGCGTCGAAACGTTGAGCCTCTTCAACCACGTGCGCGCCGGCATCTATCTGATGCTGAAGAAGGACGGTCTCCACTTGAAACCGAAGGTCTGGATCGACGGTGCGAAGTGGCTCTTCGGCAAACACGGCATTCTGCGCAAGGCGATTCCGGCGTGGCGCGAATTCATGCGCGACGACTTTCACCCGTGGAATACCAACAACCGCGCGTTGATCGAACATTGGATTGCGAGCGCGGCCTGACGTGAACCGCCGCACCACGTTGCGTTAGCCGGCGTGGACACCCTGTTCCAACACTTCCTCGCGGGCGCGCTCGCGATCGGCATCGTGTTCGTCACGGTCACGATGCATTACGAAGCGCTGCGTTTCCTCGGCCGCACGCTCGGTGCGCACGTGCACAAGCGCATCGGCGTGCTGCTCGTGATGATCGGCTTGCTGATCGCGCACGCGCTCGAAATCTGGGTGTTCGCGTTCGGCTACATGTTCGCCGAGTGGGCGCCGGACATGGGACACATCGAGGGCGTCGACGACCCGAGCGCCTGGGACTACATGTACTTGTCGTCGATGGTGTTCGCGACGGTCGGCTTCGGCGATCTGGTGCCGGTCGGCGCGATGCGGATGATCTCGGCCGCCGAGGCACTGACGGGGCTTTCGTTGATCACGTGGTCGGCCTCCTTCACGTTCCTCGCAATGCAGAAGTTCTGGCCGCGTCCGTTGTCGGACGACCAGTCGTAGCGCTCTGACCATCGCTGTTGAACGGGATCGGTTCACCATGGCTGTTGTTCGGGCGGTCGCTGAGCGGGATTCGGTTCATCGTCGCTGTTGTTCGGGGCGGTCGCTGAGCGGGGATCGGTTTGCGGGACACGCTCCGCAGGGCTGCGTTCGACTCGAACCTATCCGCGTGGCCGCGTGTCCTGCAAAGCGAACGCCGGCGCTGAAACCCGCACGGGGACTCGCCGAACGGACGCACTGAAATCAGCACGGCCGCAAACCGAACGGACGCGCCGAAACGCCACGCGAATGCAACCGAACCAAGGCGCGACCTTTCGCCGAGCGCACGAAAGCGTTAAAAGGTCTCGCCAAAGCAACGTCGGGAAGGCAGCCATGGCGCTCATCGGAACCGTTCACTACGAAGTGCGCGACGGCGTCGCGCTGCTCACGATCGACAATCCGCCGGTCAATCCCCTCAGCAGCGGCGTTAGATTCTACTTGTCGAAGCACTTGGAGACCGCGCTCGCCGATCCGAAAGTGACCGCGATCGTCGTCACCGGAAAGGGTCGCGCGTTCATCGCCGGCGCCGACATCCGCGACTTCGGCAAACCGCCGGCGGCGGACGAGCAGCCGAAGCGGCCGGCCGGCGCGTACATCGAAGAGAGCGCGAAGCCGGTCGTCGCGGCGATCAACGGCACGGCATTCGGCGGCGGGCTCGAATTTGCGCTGACGTGTCACTACCGCGTCGCGTCGCCCGGCGCGCCGGTCGGGTTGCCGGAGATCAAGATCGGGTTGTTGCCCGGCGGCGGCGGCACGCAACGGCTGCCGCGCCTGATCGGCGCGAAAGCCGCGATGGACGCGATTCTGTCGGGCGATCCGTTCGAAACGGAGGATGCGCGGAGGCTCGGGATCGTCGACGAGATCATTCAAGGCGACCTCGTCGCCGGTGCGATCGCATTTGCGAAAGCCCAGGCGCAGCGCGGCGGGCCGCATCCGTTGGTGCGCGACCGCAGCGACAAGGTCCGCGCCGACCGCGCGAATCCGAACCTGTTCAAGGACGCGCAAGCGTTCCTCGCGCGCCGGTTGCGCGGTCAATTCAACGGCCAGATGGCATATGAATGCGTCAAAGCGGCGGTCGAGCTCGACAGCTTCGACGCCGGCATGAAGGTCGAGCGCGACAATTTCCAGAAATGCCTGACGCACCCGCAGCGCGCCGCGATGATCCACGTCTTCTTCGCCGAACGCCAAGCGGCGCGCGTGCCGGACGTGCCGGCCGACACGCCGAAGCTCGACGTGAAATCCGCCGCGACCGTCGGCGCCGGACTCATGGGCGGCGGCATCGCGATGAACTTCGCCAACGTCGGCATTCCGGTGACCGTGCTCGAGGTGAACGACGACGCGCTGCAGAAGGGCCTCGGCGTGATCAAGAAGAACTACGCGCGTATGGTCGACGGCGGGCGGCTGACGCAAGCGCAGATGGACGAACGGATGGCGCTGATCAAAGGCACCACCGACTACGCGGCGATCGGCAGCGCCGACGTCGTGATCGAAGCCGTGTACGAGAACCTCGACTTGAAGAAAGAGATCTTCAAGAAGCTCGACGCGACGATGAAGAAGGGAGCCATTCTCGCCAGCAATACCTCGGCGCTCGACATCGATCAGATGGCAGCGATGACGGCGCGGCCGGAAAGTGTCGTTGGGATGCACTTCTTCAGCCCGGCCAACGTCATGCAGCTGCTCGAAGTGGTGCGCGGCGAAAAGTCGTCGAAGCAATCGATCGCGACCGCGATGGCGCTCGGCAAGACGATCGACAAGATTCCGGTGCTGTCGAAAAACGCGCGCGGCTTCATCGGCAACCGCATGCTCGGCGGTTACACGCAGCAAGCGGGCGAGATCATCCTGCAAGGCGCGTTGCCGGAGCAGGTCGACAAGGTGATCTACGACTTCGGCTTCAACATGGGCCCGTTCGCGATGAACGACCTCGTCGGCCTCGATCTCGGCTGGCGCGCGCGCAAGATGTCGAAGATGAAGCCGGAGGACGTGCCGTTGACCGCACGCGTCGTCGACAAGTTGTGCGAGCTCGGCCGCTTCGGCCAGAAGACGAACTCGGGCTTCTACCAATACGCCGAAGGCAGCCGGCAAGGTCAGCCCGACGCGGAAGTCGCGAAGCTGATCGTCGAGACGTCGAACGAGCTCGGCATCAAACGCCGCACGATTGCCGACGACGAAGTGCTGAAGCGGTGTCTGTATCCGCTCATCAACATCGGCGCCGAATTGCTCGAGACCGGCGTCGCGCTACGCGCGAGCGACATCGATGTCGTCTACGTGTATGGCTACGGCTTCCCGAAGTACCGCGGCGGGCCGATGTACTACGCGGACCAGATCGGCCTCGACAAGGTCTACCAAGACATCCTGAAGTTCCACCAGGAATACGGCGAAGCGTGGAAGCCGTCGGCGCTGCTCGCGCGGCTCGCAAAGGCCGGCAAGACGTTCGCGAGCCTCGGCGAGTAGCCGTGAGCGATTCGCCGCGCGCTCTCGCGGGCATCCGCGTCGTCGACCTCGCGACGACGCGCGCCGAACTCGCCGGCCGGGTGCTCGCCGACCTCGGCGCCGACGTGATCAAGGTCGAACCGCCGGGCGGCTGCGACGCGCGGCGGCTGCCGCCGTTTCGCGAGGGCGACGACTCCATCGAAGGGTCGCTGTACTGGGCGAGCGTCGGCTTGAGCAAACGCAGCGTCGTGCTCGACATCGCCGATCCCGGCGACCGGGTGAGACTGCTCGCGTTGATCGACGGCGCCGACGTGCTGATCGAGTCGTTCGATCCGGGCCATCTCGCGTCGCTCGGCCTCGACTACGCGACGCTGGCCGCGCGCAATCCGGGGCTCGTGTACGCGTCGGTCACGCCGTTCGGCCAGACCGGCCCGCACGCCGCGACGCCGGCACTCGACCTCACGCTCGAAGCGGCCGGCGGACTCATCGGCCTGCAAGGCGACGGCGACCGGCCGCCGCTCGCGATCGGCTTGCCGCAGGCGTCGTTCCACGCCGGCGTGCAAGCCGCCGCGGATAGTTTGATCGCGTTGTACGAGCGCAATCGCAGCGGCCTCGGCCAACGCCTCGACGTATCGATGCAGGCGGCCGTGATCTGGACGCTGATGAATGCGACGGGCTATCCGGCGAACATCGGCGGCAATCCGCCCGGCACCAGCGAATTCCGCAACGACGCGCGGCCGACGTTGCTGCCCGGCATGCGCCCGCCGAAGACGCTGCCATGCCAGGACGGCTTCGTCGTGATCGGCACGTATCAGCCCGGCATCGGCGAACGCACGTTCGACGGCATGCTGACGTGGGCCGGCGACGCAGGCGACATTCCGCAGTCGCTCGCGCGGCGCGGCTGGTCGAACTACATCGTCGATCTCGCGCAAGGCCGTATGACCGTCGACGAATTCAACGCCGCGTACGACGCGATCGGCGCGTTCGTCGCCGCGCGCACGAAGCGGCAACTACTCGACGGCGCGCTCGACCGCAAGCTGCTGCTCGCGCCGATCTACGACGCGGCCGACTTGCACCGCGACCCGCAGCTCGCAGCGCGCGACTACTGGACCAACGTCGGCGGGCTGCGTCACCCCGGCCCCTTCGCAAAACTGGCAGCGACGCCGATCGCGTATCGCGCGCCGGCGCCGCGGCTCGGCGCCGACCAAGGTTTGCTCGATGCGCCGCCGGCGGCGCGCCGGTCCACGGTTCGCGCCGCGACGAATGCAGCGCCGTTCGAAGGCCTCAAGGTCGCCGACTTCGCCTGGGTCGGTGTCGGTCCGATCATCAGCAAGGCGCTCGCCGACCACGGCGCCGACGTGATCCACGTCGAGTCGCAGGTGCGCACCGATCTCTTGCGGTCGCTGCCGCCGTTCAAGAACGCCGAACCCGGCATCGACCGCTCGCAGTTCTTCGCGAACTTCAATTCGTCGAAGCGCGGCTTACGCCTCGAACTGAACGACCCCAACGATCTGGCGGTGGCGCGCGAACTGGCCGAATGGGCCGACGTCGTCGTCGAGAGCTTCACGCCGGGCACGCTCGCCCGCTACGGGCTCGATTACGCGACGCTGTCTGCAAAGCGCAGCGATCTCGTGATGCTGTCGACGTGCATGCGCGGGCAATACGGGCCCGAGCGCCACTACACCGGCTTCGGCAACCAGGGCGCGGCGCTCGCCGGGCTCGTCGCGATCACCGGTTGGCCGGACCGTCCGCCGGCCGGACCGTGGGGCGCCTACACCGACTTCATCACGCCGCGCTTCGGCATCGCCGCCCTGACGGCGGCGCTGTTGCACCGCGCCGCGACCGGTCGCGGCCAATACATCGACTTGTCGCAAATCGAAGCCGGCATCCATTTCCACGCGCCGCTGGTACTCGACTGCGCCGTGAACGGTCGCATCGCACGGGCGGCCGGCAATGCGTCGAACTACGCGTGCCCGCACGGCACGTACAAGACGCGCGGCACCGAACGCTACGTCGCGATCGGCGCGACGACCGAGGCGCAGTGGACCGCGCTGACCGCCATCGTACCGTTCACAGCACCGCTGGCGGCGCTGCGCTCGCTCGCCGAACGTACGGCGCACCGCGACGCCATCGAAAGCGAACTCGCCGGGTGGTGCGCCGACCGCGACGCGTTCGAGATTGCGCAGACGCTGCAGCGCGGTGGCGTGCCGGCGTACGTCGTCGCGCGCCCGACCGACCTCTTCGAGGACGCACAACTGCAACACCGCGGCTTTTTCGTCACGCTCGATCATCCGGTGATGGGACCGACGCCGTACGATGGCCCGGTCACGCACTTCTCGCGCACGCCGGCGCGTTTGCGGCGCCCCGGACCGTTGCTCGGCCAACACAGCGACGAAGTGCGCGCGCAACTAAAGGCCGATCGCGCGGCGGGCGCCGCGACGAACCGATCCCGCTGATCACTACAACACGAGGAGTCGACGATGCACACCGAAACGGTCACGTACATGGACGCGGGCACCACGCTGAAGGGCTTTCTCGCGTACGACGAGAAGATCGGTGGTAAGCGCCCCGGCATCTTGGTGATGCCCGAAGCGTTCGGGCTCGGCAAGAACGCGAAGAACCGCGCACAGCGGTTGGCCGAACTCGGCTATGTCGCGCTCGGCGGCGATCCGTTCGGTGACGGCAAGGAATTCACGGACCTGCAAGAAGCGATCAAAGTCGCCGGCGCGCTGATGGCCGATCCGGCGAAATTCCGCGCCCGCGCGCGCGCCGGCATCGACAAGCTCGCGGCGTTGCCGCAAGTCGATTCGGCGCGCCTCGGCGCGATCGGCTACTGCATGGGCGGGACGTTCGCGCTCGAGCTCGCGCGCGACGGCACGCCCCTCAAGGGGGTCGTCTCCTTCCACGGCGGATTGCAGACGCAGCGGCCGGCGCAGCCGGGGCAAGTCAAAGCGAAGGTGCTCGTCTGCCACGGCTCCGACGATCCGATGATCCCGATCCCACAGGTGAACGCGTTCGTCGAGGAGATGACGAAGGCGAAGGCCGATTGGCAGTTGATCGCCTACGGCAACACGGTGCACAGCTTCACGAACCCCGATGCCGACGGCACGATGATGCCGGGCATCAAGTTCAACGCGCAGTCCGACGCACGGTCGTGGCTCGCGATGCAGGACTTCTTCAAAGAGGTGTTCGCGTAGCGACCCCGCCGCCGTCGTCCAAGCCGGTGCGTGCGGCCGTCGCGATCGCATGCGGCGTCGGCCGCGTGTTGGCGGTCTTCTGTGCGATCGCGGGCGCAGCGCCGGCGCTGCCGGACGAGGTTCGCAACGTCGCTTCGACCGAAGCGGTCGCGGCCTTGCAGGATGCGATCGCCGCGCGACTCCAATTGATGGACGACGTCGCGCGCTACAAATGGAACCACGGCCTGCCGGTCCTCGACGCCGCCCGCGAAGCGGCGCTGCTCGATCGGACGACCGCCGAAGCGGTCGCCCGCGGCATTCCGGAGACCTACGCGCGACGCGTCGTTGCCGCGCAAATCGCTGCATCGCGCGCGCGCCAAGAGGAACTACTGCAACGATGGCAGGACGCGGCACCCCCTCCGACGTTCGCCGACGTGCCCGACCTCGCAAGAGAGCAACGCCCGGCGATCGATGCAGCGACCGCGGCGTTGCTGACGCGGCTTCGCACCGCGATGTGCAGCCTCGACGACACCGCCCGCACTGCGCTCGCCGCCCCGCCGCAGTCGTTCGACGGTTCGACGCGCGTCTGGGCGACCGCCGTGGATCCGCTGTGGCCGCCGCCGTCGGAGTGCCGCGACTGAGTCTATTCGTCGGCGCTACACGTCTCGGTGCGGACGTGCTCGGCGTTCACGCGCAACCTGCCCGCCGACGACCTTGACGAGATCGTCGAGTCCTTCCGCCAACAATTCGAGCGCGTCGTCGAAGGTGAAGATGCCATCGAGTCCACCGCGCGCGTTCACGACGGGAATGCGGCGGACGCCGGTCCTGCGCATGTGCGACAAGGCGTCCCAGAAGCCGACGTCGTCGCGCAGCGTTTCGACCCGCCGAGTCATCAACTCGCGCACCGTAACGGCGTTCGGGTCGACGCACTGCGCGATGATCTCGATCACGAGATCCCGGTCGGTGATCACGCCCACCGGTACGCGTTCCGTGCCGCGCATCTCGACGACGACCAGGTCGCCGACGTGATGCTCGCGCATCAATTCGGCCGCCTGTTGCGCCGACGTGGTCGGCTCGGTGACGACGACCTCTCGATTGCACAATTCGCCGATCGACACGATCGATCCTCCTCGCGCGTTCGCCGCACGCAACACTCACGTCTCCATCGTAGGAAGGCCCCGCCGCGGCCCGCAATCGATACTTCCCACGAGCGCGCTAGAGGATTCCTCGACGCTAGCGATTGCTAGCGCAGTCGTTCCAGCAACGCCTTGCACGCAGCGATGCCGTCGCGCTCGCTCATCCGCTCGCCTTCGAATTCGATGCCGACGTGGCCGCGGTAGCCGGCCGCCGTCACGATGTCGAGCATGCGCGGGTAGTCGATCTTCGTTTCGTCGCCGTGCGCGTCGAAGTCGAAGCACTTCGCGCTGACGGCGTGCGCGCGCGGCATCATCGCGTGCACCGCGGCGTACGCGTCGACGCCGGGCGGGAAGTTGCCGAAATCCGGCAACGTGCCGAAGCGTGGGTGCGGCACGCGCGCCATCAACGCCATCAACCACGTCGGATCGGACGACGGCCCCCAGTGGTTCTCGATCAACACGTCGATGCCGGCCGCATCGGCGTAGTCGAGCAATGCCGAAAAACTGTCCGCGCAGCGCGCGAGCGCATCCGGATCGTCGTCGCGCGCGCCGGTGTTGCAGCGGATCGCCCGACAACCGAGCACGGCCGCGATGTCGATCCACTTGTGGTGGTTGCGCACCGCTTGTGCGCGACTCGTCGCCTCGGGCGCCGCCATGCTGCCTTCGCCGTCGCACATGATCAGCAGGATCTGCACGCCGAGATCGTCGGCGCGTTTGCGCAGCTGCTTCAGGTACACGTACTGCGGCGACGGGAAGAACGTGTTGACGAGTTCGATCGCGCCGATGCCGAGTTCGCGCGTCAGTTCCACCATGCCGAGTTGATCGATCTCCTTCGCGAAGAACGCCTTGTGCATCGACCACGCGGCGAGCGATACATCGAACCGTTTCGCGGCGGTCATTGCGCGCCGCCTTCGAGCGAACGCTGGCGCAACCGCCGCATGCCGTGCAGCCAGCGATCGACGTCGTTGCCTTTGCGCCGCACGTATTCCTCGACCTCCGGATGCGGCAACACGTAAAACCGTTCGGCGCGCAGCGCCTCGACGACGGTCTTCGCCAATTGCTCCGGCTCGATGATGCCGTCGGTTTGACCGTCGCCGAGTCCTCGCGGCGCCATCGCGGTGTTGACCCCTTGCGGGCACAGCACCGACACCTTGATGCCGTCGTCGCCGTGCGTGATCGCGATGAACTCGGCGAGCTTCACCGCCGCCGCCTTCGTCACCGTGTACGGCCCGGAGCCGAGCGCCGCGAGCAATCCGGCCGCGGACGCCGTGTTCAACAGATACCCGCTGCCGCGCTCGATCATCCGCGGCAACACCGCGCGCGCCGCATAGACGTGCGCCATCACGTGCAGCTCCCACTGCTTTTGCCACACCGCGTTCGGCGCGTCGATCAACACGCCCTGCCCGCCGGCGCCCGCGTTCGAGCAGAACAAGTCGATGTCGCCGTGCTTCGCGCGCGTGCGTTCGACCAAAGCAACGACCTGCGCTTCGTTCGTGACGTCGCAGCCCATGCCGTCGCAGCCGATGTCGCGCGCGGCGTTCGCAACCTGTGCCGGATCGAGGTCGGCGAGCATGACCGCCTTCGCGCCTTCGGCGAGAAACGCGCGCGCCATCGCCTTACCGATACCGCCTGCGCCGCCGGTGATGACGGCCACTTTGCCTTTCAGTTCCATGTCGATGTCTCCGAGTGAATTCGTTTCGTGCCGCGTCAACCGGGCGTCGGCGCACGTTCGTCGAGCAATCCGGCCCGTTTCAACTCCGCCCACAGCGCGCGCGGCACGTCGATACGCGCAAGCCGTTGCGCCTCGGCGGCCTCGGCGGCAGAGCGCGCGCCCGGAATCGCCGCCGCCACGACCGGATGCGCCAGCACGAACTGCAGCGCGACGGCGCCGATCGGCACGCCGTGGTCGCGACAGATCCGTGCGATACCGTCGGTCTTCGCGCGCACGGCCGCCGGCGTTTCGCCGTACATGTAGCCGGCGCGCTCCGGCGCGATCAGCCAACCGCCGGCGAACGGCGACGCAATGATCGCGCCGACGTTGCGCGACGCACACAGCGGCAACACGCGGTCGAGCGCGCACGTGTCGAGCAGCGTGTACGGACCGGCGACGATGAGGAAATCCAAATCGACCGTGTCGGCGATGCGTTCGACCAGATCTTCGTGGCGCCCGCCGGCCCACGTCGCGTAGTTGCGCATTTCGCGATTGCAGCCGAGACCGATCGCTTTGATCGTTCCGGCGTCGCGCCACTCTTCGAGCACCGCCGCGCCGCCGCCGCCGCGCCGCGACAACTGCGCGAGCGCCGCGTCGATCTGCGCGGCGTCGTGATAGCCGTAGTCGATGTCGTGAATCGTCAAGCTGTCGACGTACGGCAAGCCGAGGCGCAGCAGCGAATCGCGATGCTGCGATCGGAATGCTGCGCGGTCATAGGCGAAATGCACGCGATGCCCGCTGCGCGGATCGCGCGGCGTGCGTACGCCGCCGTCGGGCGAGCGCGTCTTGTTCGCATCGATGCGCACCGGCTCGGGTTCGAGCGCGCGACCGACCTTCGTGTTCACCGCGTATTCTGCCCGCTCCCCGCATTCGGCGAGCGCGACGCCGAGCCGGCGCTCGGAACGACCGATGCCGTATTCCGGCGCGGTGTCGAACAAACGCACACCGCCGCGCCACGCGGCGGCGACGGCGGCGTTGCAATCGTTCGCCGGCACACGCGGGTCGCCGAGCGGCCCCGCGCCGAAGCCGAGCGGCGTGACCGCGAGTGCGCTCTTGCCGACACGCCGCGGCGTCATGCCGTCCATCGTTCGCTCGTCGCTCGCATTCGCTGTTCGTCCTCGTGAGGTCGTCGTACCGCGACGACGTTCGCCCGGCCGCTCGCGCGCCGTCATATATCGCAGATCGCCGTTCCGTTTCCAACGCGCGCGAGGCTAAGATGGCCGTCAGCAAGCGGCGAATCCCCGCCCCCACAGGATGCTACGGATGATAGAGACGCTTTTCTGATCGACGCGTAGCCGGCGCACGGCGCCACTCGAGTCTTTTGGAGAAACGTCATGTCGTTCGATGTCTCTGTCGCGATCCGCGACCTTTCGTTCACGTACACCGGCGCATCCGAACCGCTTTTCAGCGCCTTGTCGTTGCACTTGCCGGCGGGCTTCACCGGCGTGGTCGGCGCCAACGGCACGGGTAAGTCGACGCTATTGCAAATCGTCTGCGGCGAACTCGCTCCGAGCGCGGGACACGTCGACGGCGCGAACGACGCGCGCTACTGCGAACAACGCACCGATTCACCGCCGGCTGCGCTCGCCGAATTCCTCGACGATTGGAATTCGGCGGCGTTCGAACTGCGCGGGCGCCTCGCCGTCGAGCCGGACTTCGGCGAACGCTGGCCGACGTTGAGCCACGGCGAACGCAAACGCGCGCAGATCGCATGCGCGTTGTGGCAACAGCCGACGGTGCTCGCCATCGACGAACCGACCAATCACATCGACGCGGCGGCGCGCGCGCTGTTGATCGGCGCACTGCAACGCTTTCGCGGCATCGGCCTCGTCGTCAGCCACGATCGGGAATTGCTCGATGCGCTGTGTGTGCAGTGTCTGTGGCTCGAACCGCCGCACGCGCGCGTCTTCCCCGGCGGCTACACGAGGGCACGCGAACAGCGCGAGCTCGCGCGCGAGACGGCGCTCGCCGAGCGGTCGAAGGCGCAGCGCGAACAGCGACGGCTGCAGAACGAACTCGCCGTGCGCCGCGAGCGCGCCGCCCGCGAACACGACGATCGTTCGAAGCGCGGCCTCGCCCGCAACGACCACGATGCGCGCGAACGCCTCGACCGTGCGCGCGTCGCCGACGGCAAGGCCGGTGCGTCGTTGCGCCAACTCGGCGGCCGCGCGGCGCAGGCGCAAGCGCGGCTCGACGCCGCACGCGTCGACAAGCAATACGACGCCGGCATCTGGTTGCCGGGGTCGCGCTCGCGCCGCGATCAATTGCTGGCGTTCGACGCGTCCGCCATACCGCTCGGCGGCGGGCGCGCGCTCCGCGTGCCGGCGCTCGCGCTGAAGCCGGACGACCGCATCGCGATCACCGGTCCGAACGGCGCCGGCAAATCGACATGCGTGCGCGCCGTCGTCGCGCGGCTCAACCTCGAACCCGACCGCGTGATCGACATGCCGCAAGAAGTCGCGCGGGCCGATGCAGCGGCCCTGCTCGACGCGGCCCGCGCGCTGCCGGACGATCGACTCGGCTACGTGATGAACGTCGTCAGTCGCCTCGGCTCGCGACCGCAGCGGCTGCTCGATAGCCGCGCGCCGAGCCCCGGCGAGATCCGCAAGCTGATGCTCGCCCTCGGCATGGCCCGGGCGCCGCACTTGATCGTGATGGACGAGCCGACCAACCACCTCGATCTCCCCTCGATCGAAGCGTTGGAAGAAGCGCTCGCCGAGTGTCCGTGCGCGCTGTTGCTGGTGAGCCACGACGAGCGGTTTCTCGCGCGTTTGACCCGCACCCGCTGGCGCATCGCGATCGCGGCGGACGGCGATTCGGTCCTGGCCGTCGAATGAGCCGGCGCCCGCGAAAAAAGGACTCGGCAAAAGGACTGGTCGCTGCGCCGGCACTTCGCATAGGCTCTATCCCCCGACGTCGCGACCGGAGTTCGCGGTGAATCGACTGCCGGTGAGAGTGATCGGTGCCTTTCTGCTGACGCTGTCGCTGACCGTCGGCAGCTGCCAGACGTTCGTCGGCGCGCTGCCGCGCTCGACCGATGCACCCGCCTCGCTCGATCAACGCGACATCGCGCGCGACTCCGGACGCAACCCGTGACTCGCCTTCCGCGACGAATGACCCGATGCGCCCATGAATGACTTGGTTCGCAAGGGTCGCGCGTGGGCGCCGGTGCTGAAGGCCGCCCTGCTGTTCGTGCTGCCGATGCCGCTGACGATCTCGATCGTGATTCAGCTCGCGACGGGCAACGTCGCCAAACTCGCCGTGACGAGTGCGGCGCTCGCGGCGTTGTGGGGCGCCGGCATGCTGACGTGGCGAGCATTGATCGCGGAAGCACGCTATTTCCTCGGCGAACTCGCCGATCCGCCGCGCGTTCCGTTGAAGGCACTCGGCGCGGCATTGACCGCCGTCGGTGCCGGCTTGACCGGGCTCGCCGGCGCACACGGCGTCGCCAACGCGATCGTGCTCGCGCTGCTCGCCGGGGTCGGCTACGTCTTCTTCTACGGCCGCGACTTGAAGCCGCACCGGATCGAGATCGTGAACGTCGACGGCATCGACATCGCCGCCGTGACGGCGACGCTCAAACAAGCGTACGGGCGCCTGCGCGGCATCGAGGCCGCCGCACGCGACATCGCGGTGCCGGAATTCGGCGAACGGTTGCAGCGCATCACCGATATCGGCCGCGGCATCCTCGCCGAAATCGAACGCGACCCGCGCGATGCCAGCCGCGCGCGCAAATTCCTGAACATCTATCTCGACAGCGCCGAGCGCGTGACGACCGAGTACGCGCGTACGCACCGGCAACTACGCAGTCGGCCGCTCGAAGACAACTTCCGACAACTGCTGGTCGACATGGAGAGCACGTTCGACGAACAACGCAAGAAGCTGCTCGAGAACGATCTGACGTCGCTCGACGTCGAGATCGAGGTCTTGAACACTCGGCTGAAACGCGAAGGCGTCAATTGACCCGTTCGCTCAACGCAGGAGGACGCGAGCATGTCCGAATCGAAACCGACCGCTGACGCCGCCGCGACGGCGACTGCAATCGCGCTGCCGCCGACCGCGCCGGTGCCCAAGGACGAAGTCGTGCCGTATGCCGCGGCGACGCCGGAACAGCGCGCCGAGATCGACAAGGCCGTCGCGCAGCTCGATTTGAACGACAGCAATTCGATCTTGTTCTTCGGCACCGCAGCGCAGGGCGAAGTGACGTCGGTCGCCGACGAGATGCTCGAGGGAGTGCGCAACAAGGACACCGGACCCGCCGGCGCGGCGCTGAATGAAATGGTCGCGACGCTGCGCGGCTTCGCGTTCGACGAACTCGACCCGAATGCCAAGCGCGGCTTCTTCGCGAAGCTGTTCGGCAAGGCGAAACCGATCGCGAAGGTGCTGCAGCAATACGAACAGGTGCGTTCGCAGATCGACGCGATCAGCAACCGGCTCGACGAGCACACGAGCACGCTGATGAAGGACGTCGGCATGCTCGACCGGCTCTACGACAAGACCCTGCGCTACTTCCACGACCTCGCGACGTACATCGCCGCGGGGGAAGAATGGCTACGGCGACTCGACACCGAACAACTGCCGGCGCTGCAGAAAGCCGCCGAGCAGAGCAACGACGTCTTGAAAGCGCAGGCGCTGCGCGATCTGCGCGCCAAGCGCGACGACCTCGACCGGCGCGTACACGACCTGAAGCTGACGCGGCAAGTGACGATGCAAAGCCTGCCGTCGATCCGTCTAGTTCAGGAGAACGACAAAGCGCTCGTCGGCAAGATCGGTTCGACGATGGCGAATACGGTGCCTTTGTGGCGCCAGCAACTCGCGATGGCGGTGACGATCGCGCGCTCGGCCGACGCCGGCAAGACGCTGAAGGACGCCACCGACCTGACGAACGAATTGTTGACGGCGAACGCCGACAAGTTGCGCACGTCCACGCAGGAGATTCGCACGCAGATCGAACGCGGCGTGGTCGACATCGAATCGGTGAAGAAGGCGAACGACGCGCTGATCGCATCGATCGACGACGCGCTGCGCATCGCCGCAGACGGCCGCAAGCAGCGCGCCGAAGCGGAAAAGCAGTTGATCGCCTGCGAAGCCGATTTGAAACAGGCGCTGGCGTCCGCCGGCGCGCGCCCGCAGTCCGCCGCGCCATCGGCGAGCCGTTAGTTCCGCACTCGACAGGAGCGTTCCAATGACCGACTACCTCAAAGACCTCGAGGAGGTCCGTAGCGTGATCCAGCTATACATCGACGGCGCGAACGGCGACGTCGCAAAGCTGCAACGCGCCTTTCACCCCGACGCCCGCATGATGGGGCACGTGGGTTCCATGGATACGTACGTGCCGATCGGCGACTTCTTCGACATGGTGAAGGCGCGGCCCGGCATGGCCGGCAAGGACTACAAGGCGATCGTCCGCTCGATCGACATCGACGGCGATGCCGGTGTCGCCGTGCTCGTCGAGAAGGACTACATGGGCTGCGATTTCGTCGACTATTTCTCGGTCGCACGCGTCGATGGCCGCTGGATGATTACCAACAAGACGTACGCGCACGTCGGCGGCACGCCGCGCTGATCGCGCAACGACACCGTTAGGAGAGAACGATGCCCGCTCAGAAGCTGCCCCGCTACCGCGACCTGCCCGCCGTCCCCGGCAATCCGCCGAAGACCGCGTGGGGCTTGTTCGGCCCGAACGACAACGTCGGCATGTTCAATCTGCAGACGCCGGAGATCGTGATCGCCGCAGCGAAGCTCGTCCGCAAAGGCGCCGTCTTCGCGATGAATTGGGAACAGGAGAAGCCGAATCCTCCGCTCTTCAATCGCGGCCGGTTCCGCCACACCGTGTTCCGCGACATTCCGGTCGGCCACCACGGCGACGATTGCCTCGACAACTTCTTCACGCAGGCGTCGAGCCAGTGGGACGGCCTCACGCACGTCGGCGACTACGAGCACGGCTTCTGGGGCGGCGTGAAGAACGAAGAGCTGCGCGAGCACCCGCACGACAAATCGAAGCTCGGCATCGACCACTGGGCGCGCCGCGGCATCGCCGGACGCGCGGTGGTGCTCGACGTCGCGCGCTATCGCTTAGCACTTGGCCGCCCGCTCGACTGCGACGCGAGCGACCTGATCACCGTCGCCGATCTCGAAGGCGTCTGCCGCGCGCAGAAGGTCGAACTGAAACCCGGCGACGTGTGGATCATCCACGTCGGCTGGATCGACTGGTACGAGCAACAGCCGCCGCCAAAGAAACAGATGATGGCCAACATCGCGGCGCTGAAGACGCCGGGCCTCGAATGCAGCGAAGCGATGGCCGAATGGATCTTCGATCACCACCCCGCGGCGCTGTGTTCCGACAACCCCGCGCTCGAATCGTGGCCGCCGCCGAACTTCTTGGATCCGCAAGGCTTCCTGCACCACTGGATCATCGGCCGCTTCGGGATGGCGATCGGCGAGATGTTCCAGACGACACACCTCGCCGCCGACTGCGCGAAGGACGGTGTCTACGAGGGCTTCTTCGTGTCGGCGCCCCTCAACATTGCCGGTGGGACCGGCAGCCCGCCGAATGCGCTCGTGATCAAATGAACGGCGGCGCGCCTCGCACGTGAACGGCGGCCGTTCAGCGGCCGTTCAGCCCCCGCCGACTACGTTCCCTTGCACTCGACAACGGCAAGGAGAACGTGATGCGCCGATCTGTCGCCGTTCTGGTACTCGCATTGCTCGCGCCGCTCGCGAACGCCGCCACGTTCGTCTCGATCGGCATCAACGTGGGGGCGTATCCGCGGCTCGTCGCGGTCCCCGGCCTGCCGGTGTATTACGCGCCGGACGTTGCAACGAACTACTTCTTCTACGACGGTCTCTTCTGGGCGTTCGACGGCAATGCCTGGTACGACAGTCCTTGGTACAACGGGCCCTGGCTGGCGGTGCAGCCCGCTTTCGTGCCGATGTACGTGCTGCGCGTTCCGGTGACCTATTACCGCCGGCCGCCGCCGTACTTCGTCGCGTGGGATCGCCACGCGCCGCCGCACTGGGGTGAGCATTGGGGCCCGCAGTGGGAGCAGGATCGTCACGGTTGGAATCAGTGGAATCCCAAGCAGAGTCCGCCGCGCGCCCCGTTGCCGAACTATCAGCGTCGGTACTCCGGCAGTCACTACCCGCACGCGGACACCGATCAACGCACACTGCGCGAGCAGCACTACAAGTACGCCCCCCGTGAGGAGGTCACGCGCGAGCGCTGGCAGGCGCCGTCCGACCATGCGCGCGAGGCGCACGATGCGCACCGGCAATGAGCGAGCGCCGCTGCCGCGCGCACCGCACAGGCGTATGCTGCGCCGAACCATTTCGAGATGAGCTACCGCGATGACGATCCGCATACGGCCCATCGACGCGACGCTCGGCGCAATCGTCAGCGGCGTCGACATCGAGCACCTCGACGACCGGACTTGGTCGGAGATTGACGACGCTTTTCTGCAATACGGGGTGTTGGTGTTCCCCGGGCAGCAACTCAGCGATGACGGACAAGGTGCATTCGCGCGCCGCTTCGGCGACCTCGAGAAGCTGCACCCGAAGCAACCCGGCGCGACGCTGATGATCTCGAACAAGAAAGCCGACGGCACCGTCGCGCGTCCCGACGAGACGCAGTATCAGGTGCTGAAAGGCAACGAGGGTTGGCACACCGACAGCACCTATATGCCGCTCGCGTCCAAGGCGGCGATGCTGTACGCGTTGGTGCTGCCGCCGACCGGCGGCGAAACGGAGTTTGCCGACATGCGCGCCGCGTGGGACGCGCTCGATCCCGCGACGCAGAAGAAGCTCGAGGGTTTGTCGGCCTACCACTCGCTGTACTACTCGCAGTCCCGCCTCGGCTACACGCACACGACCGACAACTTCTACGGTTTCCACGACAAAGGCGCGCCGCTGCGGCCGCTCGTGAAGACGCATCCGCAGACCGGACGCAAGTCGATCTACACCGGCCGTCATGCGCATGCCGTTCCCGGCATGAGCGCGGCCGAGTCGGAACGTTTCCTCGACGAATTGTTGGCGTTCGCGTGCCAACCGCCGCGCACGTACTTGCATCATTGGACGCTCGGCGATCTCGTCGTGTGGGACAACCGCTGCCTGATGCACCGCGCGCGACCGTACGACGCGACCCATCCGCGGGTGCTGCGCGGCTGCCGCGTGTCGGGCGACCCGGCGACCGAACTCGCGCCAACCTTTGCGGACGACCGCGCCGAGGCGTTCAAGCCGTCGCAGTCGAACGTGTCGTCGTTGGCGGTCTGAACGCGCGACTCGTCGCCTCGCCGCCAACGCACTCTTCGTCAGATCACGATCAGGGCGTAAGGCGCTCGAAAAAGCGCGCGTTCATGTGCACGTACGAGTCCGGGTTCGGATGCTTGCGCCACACCTCGCGCCAACCGTCCGAGCCGAACGCGCGCGCGAATTCGACGTCGCGTGTCTTGCGGTCGGGCCAGCGCAAGATCCACGTGACGTTCGGCTGACCGTTCGGCGACACGATCGGGTTCGAGCCGCCGACGTCCGGCGGCTCGCCTTGGTGCACCCAGAAACCGACGACGTCGAGGTTGGCCGCGAGCCACGGCACGGCGTGTTGCCGCGCCCAGCGCACGTAGCCGTCGAACCACTCCGCCGCGATCGTATAGTCGCGGATCTCGTACAAGTCCTTCGCCATCGTCGAGCCTCCTCTAAACCGTCAGGTGTTCGTACGCCGGATCGCTCCGATCGCGCGCGCCGTGCGGCAGCGACTTGCCGAGCGTCCCGTTCCAATGTGCGCTCGCGCTTCGCAGCCGGTTCCAATCCATCACGACGCGGCGTTCGACGATCTTCCACACGCCGTCGCGCCGCTCCATGCGATCGAGGTAACGGCCGAAGAACGTCATCTCGCGGTCGCCGGCGGCGCCCGGGATATAGTGCCCGGCCGTGACATAAGTTTCGACGCGCGCGGCGGGGCCGTCGAATTCGATCGTGACGTTGCCGATCGCGTGATGCGTCGCGCGGTTGCCGCGCATCATCTCGGGCATTCGCTCGCAGAACGCGTGCGCCGAACCCTCGAACGCGCCATAGAAGACGATGGCGTCCGGCCAGTACGCGGATTTCAGAATCGCGGAATCGGCGCGATCGATGCCGCGGCTGTGGCACGCGAGGACGTCCTGGATCGCCAAGCGATCCGCCACTTCGGCAGGGCTCGGAATGCGACCGGTATCGTGCATGGCAACTGCCCTTCGATTTCGGAATCGCCAAATTACCAACAACGCATCCGGTTTTCTTCCGGCGCGGCCCCCTGCTCGCTTAGCATGGGGACCCGCAACGGGGGAGCAGCCCATGAAATTGGCAGGCAAAGTCGCCGTGGTGACCGGCGGCAGCCGCAGCATCGGCCGCGGCATCGTCGAAGCGTTCTTGGCGGAGGGCGCGCGTGTCGCATTCAACGGCCGTGACGCTGCAAAGGGCGGCCGAGCGATCGACGAACTGCACGCGCCCGATCGAACGCTGTTCGTCAGCGGCGACGCACGCTCGTCGGCGGACGTGCAAAAGCTGATCGACGCTGCGGTCGCGCGTTGGGGCCGGCTCGACGTGATGGTCAACAACGCGGGCGGCATCACCGCGCCCGCGCCGATCGCACAATTGGCGGACGACGCGTGGGCGAACGACCTGCAGTGGAATCTGTCGAGCGTCTTCTACGGCACCAAGCACGCGTTCGCCCACATGCTGGCGCAACGCTCCGGCAGCGTGATCAACATTTCGTCGGTGGAGGGCAAGACCGGCGCGCCAGGCATGGCGGGCTACGTCGCCGCGAAGCACGGCGTCCACGGCCTCACCAAATCGGCGGCCGCCGAAGCGGGCCGCCTCGGCGTCACGGTGAACGCGATCTGCCCCGGCCTCATCCTGACCGACGCCGTCGTCCAGGGCGGACCCGGCACCGCGGCCGCGATGGGCATGACGTACGACGAGATGGTCGAAAACGTCTTCAAGGCGAAGACCCTGACCGGCGAGCTGAACACCGTCGAGCAGGTCGCCGCCGTCGCGGTGCTGCTCGCCTCCGACGCCGGCCGCGGCATCACCGGCAGCTTCTTCAACGTCGACGGCGGCCAGTCGCCCTACTGATGCCCGCCGCACTCGAGCCGATTCGCTTGCCGGCCGGCGTCGATCAGATCGACGCCGCGTGGCTGACGGATGCGTTGCGCCGCGGCGGCGCACTGGGCACCGACGCGTTCGCCGCGACGTGCGATGCGCA
>Ga0335084_10000890_pt1 | contig 26760 bp, 23 predicted proteins | sample Lox_Sample_44_FD_206721 | JGI IMG/M metagenome (GOLD analysis project Ga0335084, IMG submission 206721) | Soil microbial communities from Loxahatchee National Wildlife Refuge, Florida, United States - Lox_Sample_4.4 | ecosystem: Environmental > Terrestrial > Soil > Wetlands | place: USA... | reverse complement strand
AGGATTCGAACCTACGTAGGCGCATGGCCAACAGATTTACAGTCTGCCCCCTTTAGCCGCTCGGGCACCCCTCCGAACGAAACGCGAGATTATCGCGGGATTTCCCTGTGGTGTCAAACGCCTAGGCGCTCGGCATGAATCGGGCCAGGGGGCGGCAGGCCGGGGCTCGGTAGAATCGCCCGCGCCGGCCGGGGGTTACCGCACCCCGGCCTCCCCGAAGGAGCTCTGATGGCCAAAGCTTTTGCCTCGCAAGCCGACCTCGCCGAAAAGAAGATCACTTTCGCTCGGCTCTCTGATAACGCCTACGCGTATACGGCCGAGGGCGACCCGAACAGCGGCGTCGTGATCGGCGACGACGGGGTGATGGTGATCGACGCGCAAGCGACCCCAGCGATGGCCGAAGACGTGATCCGGCACATCCGTGCGGTCACTGACAAGCCGATCAAGTACGTGGTCCTCAGCCACTACCACGCGGTGCGGGTCCTCGGCGCGTCGGGGTACAAGGCCTACGAGGTCATCGCGAGCCAGGCGACCTACGAGATGATCAGGGAGCGCGGCAAAGAGGACATGGCGTCCGAGATCGGGCGCTTCCCGCGGCTCTTCCGGGGGGCCGAGGCGATCCCGGGCCTGACCTGGCCCACGATGACCTTCGATCGCGAGCTCACTATCTGGATGGGCAAGCTCGAGGTGCGCCTGATTCACGTCGGCGCCGGCCACACCCGCGGCGACACGATCGTCTGGCTCCCATCGCAGAAGGTCCTCTTCTCGGGCGACCTCGTCGAGTTCAACGCGGGCATCTACACCGGCGACGCCCACCTCCAGGCGTGGCCGGCCTCGCTCGAAAAGCTGCGGGCGCTCCGGCCGGAAAGGCTGGTGCCCGGACGCGGACCGGCGCTCATGACGGCCGCCGAGTCGGTCAAGGCGATCGAGTTCACCCAGAACTTCGTCCGCGCGCTCTACGCCAGTGCGCGCGAGGGCGTCGCGGCCGGCAAGAGCCTGAAGCAGGTCTACGAGTCCGCCCGCAAGCAGCTCGACCCCGTCTATGGCCAGTACCCGATTTACGAGCATTGCATGCCGTTCGACGTGTCGCGCGCATTCGACGAGGCGAGCGGGATCGCAAACCCGCGCATCTGGACCGCCGAGCGGGACCAGGAGATGTGGAGAGCCCTGGAGGCGTGATGCCGACCCTCGAAGCGTGATGCCGAGCTTCGAAGCGTGACGTCCAGCCCGGACGCGTGACACCGAACCGCGCGGCCGCCACGCCGCGGCGAGTAGAATCCGGTCGCGGCGCGAGGCACGACCCGGCCGCCGTCGGAAAGCCCCCAAGCCGCGATCCGGCCGCGGGGCAGCGCATGTCCACCCGCGTCATGCCGATTCTTGAGGAGCCACGATGAACGCACCCGCGGAACTCCGCGACGTCACGCTCGACGACAAGTATTCCCTCGAACGCGGCCGGGTCTTTCTCACCGGGATCCAGGCGTTGGTGCGGCTCCCGATCCTCCAGCGCCAGCGCGACCTCGCTGCGGGCCTCAACACCGCCGGGTTCGTCTCCGGCTATCGCGGCTCACCGCTCGGCGGACTCGACCAGGCCCTCGCGCGGGCGCGGAAATACCTCGACCAGAACCACATCGTCTTTCAGCCCGGCGTCAACGAGGATCTCGCGGCGACGGCGATCTGGGGCACGCAGCAGGTCAACCTGTTCCCGCGCGCAAAGTACGACGGCGTGTTCGGGTTGTGGTACGGGAAAGGTCCGGGCGTCGACCGTTGCGGCGACGTGTTCCGCCACGCCAACGCCTGCGGCACGTCGAAGCACGGCGGCGTGATCGTGTGCGCCGGCGACGACCATGCCGCGAAATCCTCGACGCTCCCGCACCAGACCGATCACGTCTTCAAGGCAGTGATGATGCCGGTGCTCTACCCGGCGTCCGTGCAGGAGTACCTCGACCTCGGCGTCCACGGCTACGCGATGTCGCGCTACTCGGGCTGCTGGGTGGCGTTCAAGTGCGTCACCGACGTCGTCGAGAGCTCGGCCTCGGTGTACATCGATCCGGACCGGGTCGAGGTGGCGCTGCCGACCGACATCGTCCTCCCCGCGGACGGTCTCAACATCCGCTGGCCCGATCCGTTTCTCGTGCAGGAGGAGCGGCTCCTCCACCACAAACTGTACGCAGCGCTCGCCTACTGCCGCGCCAACAACCTGAACCGCATCGTCATCGACAGCCCGAAGCCGCGGCTCGGCATCATCACCTCGGGCAAGGCGTACATGGACGTGCGCCAGGCGCTCGAGGATCTCGGCATCGACGACCGGCTCGCGGCGGAGATCGGCATCCGCCTCTTCAAGGTGGGGATGACCTGGCCGCTCGAGTCCGAGGGCCTGCGGCGCTTCGCCCAGGGACTGGAAGAGATACTCGTCGTCGAGGAGAAGCGGCAGTTCCTCGAGTACCAGCTGAAGGAGGAGCTCTATAACTGGCGCGAGGACGTCCGGCCGCGCGTGATCGGGAAGTTCGACGAGAAGGGGGAATGGGCGCTGCCGTACGGCGAGTGGCTGCTGCCGGCGGCCGGCGAGCTCTCGCCCGGGATCGTCGCGAAAGCGATCGCGTCGCGGATCGCGCGCTTCTACACCTCCGACCGCATCAAGGTGCGTCTCGCGTTCCTGGAAGCGAAGGAAAAGGCGCTGGCGAAGCCGCGCGTCACGGTGCAGCGCGTGCCGTACTTCTGCTCCGGCTGTCCGCACAACACCTCGACGCGCGTGCCCGAGGGCAGCCGCGCGACCGCCGGCATCGGCTGCCACTTCATGGCGGTGTGGATGGATCGCAACACCGCGACCTTCAGCCACATGGGCGGCGAAGGTGCGTCGTGGATCGGCCAAGCCCCGTTCACCGAGGAGCCGCATATCTTCGCCAATCTCGGCGACGGCACCTACTACCACTCCGGCCTGCTCGCGATCCGCGCCGCGGTTGCCGCGAAAGCACCGATCACCTACAAGATTCTGTACAACGACGCAGTGGCCATGACCGGCGGCCAGCGCGTCGATGGCCCGCTCAACGTCCCGATGATCGTCGACCAGGTCGCGGCGGAGGGCGTCGCGAAGATCGCGATCGTCACCGACGAGCCCGAGAAGTACCGGGGCGTCAGCCTCAAGGCCGGCGTACCGGTGCGGCATCGCGACGATCTCGACCAGGTGCAGCGGGAGCTGCGCGAGTACGCCGGCGTGTCGGTGCTCGTGTACGATCAGACGTGCGCCGCGGAGAAGCGCCGTCGCCGCAAGCGCGGCACCTTTCCGGACCCGCAGAAGCGCGTGTTCATCAACGAGCTCGTGTGCGAGGGTTGCGGCGACTGCGGCGTGCAGTCGAACTGCGTGTCGGTCGAGCCGCTCGAGACCGAGTTCGGTCGCAAGCGCACGATCAACCAGTCTTCGTGCAACAAGGACTACTCCTGCACCAAGGGCTTCTGCCCGAGTTTCGTGACCGTCGAGGGCGGCAGGGTCCGGCGCGGTAAGGCACTTGCTGACGGTGCGGACGACTGGCCTGCACTGCCCGAGCCGCAGCTTCCCGGGGTGGATCGCCCCTACGGCATCCTCGTCACCGGTATCGGCGGCACCGGCGTTATCACCGTCGGCGCCCTGGTCGGCATGGCCGCGCACATCGAGGGCAAAGGTGTGAGCGTGCTCGACATGACCGGGCTCGCGCAGAAAAACGGCGCGGTGATGTCCCACGTGCGCGTCGCCGCGCGGCCCGAAGAGCTCTACTCCGCGCGGATCGCTGCGGGCGAAGCCGACGCGGTGATCGGTTGCGACATGGTCGTCGCCGCCGGCGCCGAAGCGCAATCCAAGATGCAGGCGGCCCGCACGCGGCTCGTGGTGAACACCGCGGAGGTGCCGACCGCCGAGTTCACCCGCAAGCCGGACTGGCTGTTCCCCGGCGCCGACATGCACGCGGAGCTCGAAGCCGCCGTCGGCAAGTCCCACGCCGACTTCGTCGACGCGACGCGGCTCGCGACTGCACTGCTCGGCGACGCGATCGCCACCAACCCGTTCATGCTCGGGTTCGCGTATCAGAAGGGCCTCATCCCGGTTTCGGCCGCCGCCATCGAGCGGGCGATCGAGTTGAACGCTGTCGCGGTCGAGGCGAACAGGAAGGCGTTCCTCTGGGGCCGGCGAGCTGCGCATGATCCCGCACGGGTGGAGAAGGCGGCGACGCCCGCCGCGGTGATCCCGATCGGGCAGCATCTGTCGCGCTCGCTCGACGAGACGATCGCGCGACGCGTCGAATTCCTCACCGACTACCAGAACGCCGCTTACGCGGCCCGCTATCGCGCTCTGGTCGACCGCGCACGCCAGATCGAGGCCGACCGCGGTCTCGGCGCGAAGCTCGGCGAGGCGGTGGCGCGGAACTACTTCAGGCTCATGGCGTACAAGGACGAGTACGAGGTCGCGCGCCTGTACGCGCGGGCCGAGTTCATGCAGCGGCTGCAGGGGACCTTCGAGGGCGACTACACCCTGAAATTCCATCTCGCGCCGCCGGTCCTCGCCAAGCCCGATCCGGTTACCGGCGTCCCACGCAAACGCGCGTTCGGGCCCTGGATGATGTCCGCGTTCAAGGTGCTGGCGAGGCTCAAAGGGCTGCGCGGTACGGCCTTCGATTTCTTCGGCCGTACCGAGGAGCGGCGCGCCGAGCGGCAGCTCGTCGCCGACTACGAGCGGACGATCGACGAGCTGCTCGCGCGGCTCAGCCGCGAGAATCACGTCACGGTGGTCGCGATTGCCGCGATTCCCGAGGAGATTCGCGGGTTCGGCCACGTGAAGGCGGCCAGCCTGAAGCAGGCGAAGGCGAAAGAGGCGGAGCTCCTCGCGGCGTTCCGGTCGCCGGCGCCGTCGGCCCGGGCGGCGTGAGCCACCGCGCGGGGGCGGCGGGCGCGTGAGGATCCTGCGCAGCGCCGACTATCCGGCGCTTCCGTGGAAGAACGGCCGCGGTGTGGCGCGACAGATCGCCGTCTTCCCGGCGGACGCGGGCTACAACACCCTCGACTGGCAGGTGAGCCGCCCGACGATCGATCGCGATACGCCGTTCTCGAGGCTTGCCGGGCTCGACCGGCAGTTCATGGTCGTCTCCGGCAAGGGCGTGACGCTGCGCCTACGGGGCGCCCCGGACGGCGTCGCGTTCGAGCAGCGGATCGACCGCCCGCTCGAGGCGTTCGCGTTCCGAGGGGATTGGGAAGTCGACTGCGCGCTCGCGGAGGGGCCGGTAGAAGTGCTGAACGTGATGACCCGCCGCGGCCGCTCGGCGGCGCGGATCGAGATCCGCGAAGTCACCGCGCCCGCGCTCGTCCGCAAGGACGCTCGCGGCACGCTGATCGTCTATGCGGCGGACCCGCTGACGGCCTACGGCATCTGGGGGGAGGAGGCGCTCCGGCCCGACGACGCTGTCCTCGTCGACGAGCCGGAGGCGATCGAGATTGCGATCGCGGGAACCGCCGGAGCCGCGGCCCGGGGAGTCCTCATCCGGCTCGACCTGACGTGAGCGGTATCCCGCGCGGCTTCCTCCCGATCGGCCCGACGAGCCCGTTCAACGAGCTCGCGGGCCCGTTCTACGTCAAGCGCGATGACACGACATTCACGATCGGCATGCTCGTCGAGCCGAAGCACCAGAACAGCCGCGGCATCGTCCACGGCGGAATGATCTGCACCCTCATCGACTTCGCGATGGGCTACGCCGCCCGCTACGTCACCGACCCGCCGCGCAGCCTGGTGACCACCAGCCTCTCGGTCGATTTCGCGGCGAACGCGCGGCCGGGCGACTGGATCGAGGCGCGCACCGACGTGATGCGCCCCGGGACCCGGGTGGCGTTCGTCAGCTGCTTCGTCTATCTCGGCGACCTGCGCATCGCGCGGGGCAGCGGCACGTTCCAGGTCGTCAGGTCGAGCGACTAGGCCGGCCCTCGGGCCGGCATCGGCCGTATGGCCGATGCACCCGACCGGCAAATCATCCCCCGGTCGAATACCCAAGGCCGGGACGCGCATGCAGACTTTGCAGGCGCACGGAGCTTCCGCGCGCAAGCTCCGTCACCAGGCTCGAGGAGGGACCATGCCGACGCTCAAGATGCTGCTCGACGCGCTCTTCGCGCTCGGCGGGATCGCCGCGTTCGGCTTCCTCGCCTGGGGTGCCCGGCTCGTCTTCATCCACTCGCGCGGCTTCGTGGCCGAGTGCGAAGGCCGGTTCGAATACCGGCACCGCCGCCGCGCGCGGCAGACCGCGCGCGCCTGACAGCCGACGAAGCGCAGCCCGGCTGAGCCTCCGCCGGCGGCCGCCGCCGCCGAGACCTCCCCCTCCCAGGAAACGCCCGCCCGCGGCAATATACGCGGGTGGCGACCACGGCAGTCGTCGAGCCTGTCAGAGGGAGGGGCAATGAAGCCTTGGCAGATGGTCATGAAGGACAAGAACTACCTCGCGGTCGCCGAGCTGATCCAGGATTGGCTCGCGCGTCGCGGGCTCTACCGCTAGGTGCGCCGCCATGCTCCGGCGCATCCCCTGTGTCCTCATGCGCGGCGGCACTTCGCGCGGTCCGTACCTCCTCGCCTCCGACCTGCCGGCCGATCCGCGGCAGCGCGACGCCGTGCTGCTGCGGATCATGGGCTCGCCGCACCCGCTGCAGGTCGACGGCATCGGCGGCTCGAACACACTGACGAGCAAGGTCGCGATCGTCAGCCGCTCGCGCGAGCCCGGCGCGGACGTCGACTATCTGTTCGCGCAGGTCTCGGTGAACGAGGCGATCGTCGACACGAAGCCGAACTGCGGCAACATGCTCTCCGGCGTCGGACCCTTCGCGATCGAGGCGGGACTGGTGAAAGCCGGCGACCGCGAAACGATGGTGCGCATCTTTAACGTCAACACGCGCACGCTCGTCGAGGCGCTGATCCAGACGCCGAGCGGCCGGGTCGAGTACGAGGGCGACACGCGGATCGATGGTGTCGCGGAACCGGCCGCGCCGATCAAGCTCACCTTCCTCGACGCGATGGGCGCAGTGACCGGCAAGCTGCTCCCGACCGGCAACGTCGTCGACGTCATTGACGGCGTCGAGGTGAGCTGCGTCGACATGGCGATGCCGGTGATGATCATGGCCGCAGAGGCGCTCGGGAAGACCGGCAAGGAAACGCCGGCCGAGCTGGACGCCGACCGGGCGCTGTTCGCGCGCATGGAAGCGATCCGGCTCAAGGCCGGACAGCTCATGGGCATGGGCGACGTGTCCAAGCTCGTGGTACCGAAGCCGGTGCTAGCGTCGCGTCCGAGCGCGCCCGGCGGAATCGCCTCGCGCTACTTCACCCCGCATGCATGCCATCGCAGTCACGCTGCCACTGGCGCACTCGCGGTCGGCACCGCGGCGGCGCTTGCCGGCAGCGTCGCGAGCCGTTTCGTCGATCCGCCGAACTTCAGCGGGGGCGCGCTTCGGATCGAGCACCCGGCCGGCGCGATCCCCGTCAACCTCGAGCTCGCCGGCCCGGGTGAGGTGAGGCGCGCCTCGCTCGTGCGTACGGCGCGGCGGATCTTCGAGGGGAACGTGCTCGTTCCGGAGTCGGCGTTCGCCTGAGCCGGTGCGCGCCTGATAGGCTTCGGCCATCGTCCAAGGAGGCTTCACGATGAATCGTGCGGTAACCGCCCTTGCCGCGCTGGCGTTCGCCGGCGCAGCGCAGGCCCAAACCTATCCGACCAAGCCGATCAGGCTGCTCGTGCCGTTCGCGCCCGGGGGCAGTTCCGAGATCGTCGCCCGTTCTGTCGCCGCCGAGATGTCGAAGGGCCTCGGCCAGCAGATGATCGTCGACAACCGGCCGGGCGGCGCCGGCAACATCGCGATGCAGGAAGCCGCGCGCGCCGAGCCCGACGGCTACACGCTGATCCTCGGCCACGTGGGCACGCTCGCGGTGAATCCGTACATGTTCCCGAAGCTGCCCTACAACGTCGACAAGGACTTCGTCCCGATCACGCTCCTCGCGCAGGTTCCGAACATTTTCGTCGTCAACGCCGAGCGGGTCCCGTCGAAGAACCTGACGGAGTTCGTCGCACTCGCGAAGTCGAAGCCAGGCGAGCTCACCTACGGCTCGGCCGGCAACGGGAGCGCCGGGCACCTCGCGTTCGAGTACCTGAAGCTGGTGACCGGCATCGACGTGATCCACGTGCCGTACAAGGGAACCGGCCCGCAGATCACCGACCTCATCGGGGGACGCACCGACGCTTCGTCGGCCGGCACCCCACCCCTGATGCCGCACATCAAGTCCGGCAAGATCCGCGCGATCGCGATCGGCATGCCGAAGCGGATCAAGGCGCTGCCGGAGGTGGCGACCGTGGCCGAACAGGGCTACAAGGGCTTCGAGACGTCGCAGTGGTACGGCCTCCTTGCGCCCGCCAAGACGCCGGAGGCCGTCATCAAGCGCCTGCACGCGGAAGCGGCAAAGGCGACCGCGTCCAAGGCAGTCCACGACCGCTTCGACGCCGACAACGCGATCGCGGTCGGCTCCTCGCCGGCGGAATTCGCGGCCTTCATCAAGAAGGAGCAGGCGCGCTGGAGCGACGTCGTCAAGAAGGCGAACATCAAGGCTGAATAGCAGCCGGCACGCGATGGCCGACCTGGCGCGACCCTACGACGTCCTCGTCGTCGGCGGCGGCAACGCGGCGCTCTGCGCCGCGATCATGGCGCGCCGCGCCGGCGCCTCGGTGCTGATCGTCGAGTCGGCGCCGAAGGCGTTCCGCGGCGGCAACAGCCGCCACACGCGCAACTTCCGCGCGATGCACGACCGTCCGACCGAAGTGCTGACCGAGGCCTATCCCGAGGAGGAGTACTGGCAGGACCTCCTCAAGGTGACCGGCGGGCAGACCAACGAACAGCTCGCCCGGCACGCGATCCGCACCTCGTCCACGTGCGCGCCCTGGATGATCGAGAACGGCGTGCGCTTCCAGCCTTCGCTCGGCGGGACGCTGCACCTATCGCGCACGAACGCGTTCTTCCTCGGCGGTGGCAAGGCGCTCGTCAATGCCTACTACCGGACCGCCGAGCGTCTCGGCATCGCGGTTGCCTACGAGGCCGAGGCGCGCGACCTCGACATCCGGGACGGCCGGTTCCATGCTGCGACGGTGGCGAACGGCGGCGCGCAGCACAAGGTCACCGCGAAAGCGCTCGTCGCGGCGTCGGGGGGATTCGAGTCCAACATTGCGTGGCTCAAGGACGCGTGGGGCCCGGCGGCGGACAACTTCCTGATCCGCGGCACGCCGTACAACACGGGCGTGGTGCTGCGGGCGCTGCTCGATCGGGGCGCCAGGCAGATCGGCGACCCGACGCAGTGCCACGCGGTGGCGATCGACGCACGCTCGCCCAAGTTCGACGGCGGGATCTGCACCCGCGTCGACTGCGTGTCGCTCGGGATCGTCGTGAACAAGCACGCGAAGCGCTTCTACGACGAGGGTGAGGACTTCTGGCCCAAGCGCTACGCGATCTGGGGGCGGCTCGTCGCCGGGCAACCCGACCAGATCGGCTACTCGATCATCGATTCGAAGGCGGTCGGCAAGTTCATGCCGCCGGTCTTCCCGCCCGTCAAGGCGGGCTCGATTGCCGAGCTCGCGCGCGCGCTCGAGCTCGACCCCGCGGCGCTGGAAGACACCGTGAAGCGATTCAATGCCGCAGTGCGCCCGGGCACCTTCAATCACGCCGCACTGGACGACTGCGTGACGCAAGGAATCGAACCGCCCAAGACGCACTGGGCGCGCCCGATCGATACCCCGCCCTACTTCGGCTACCCGCTGCGCCCCGGGATCACGTTCACCTACCTCGGCGTGGCGGTGAACGAGCGCGCGCAGATGCTCATGGCCGACGGCAAGCCGTCGGCGAACATGTTCGCCGCGGGCGAGATCATGGCCGGCAGCATCCTCGGCAAGGGCTACCTCGCCGGGTTCGGAATGACGATCGGCACGGTGTTCGGACGCATCGCCGGCGAGGAGGCGGCGCGCAATGCCCGAGCGTGAGCTCTTCGCCCAGGCCGAGTTCAACATGCAGGTGTGCAACGCCTGCCGCTACTGCGAGGGGTTCTGCGCGGTATTTCCGGCGATGGAGCGGCGGCTCACTTTCGCGGAAGCGGACCTGCACTACCTCGCCAATCTCTGCCACAGCTGCGGCGCCTGCTACTACGCCTGCCAGTACGCCCCGCCGCACGAGTTCCACGTCAACGTCCCGCGCAACTTCGCCCAGGTTCGCGCCGAGACCTACCGCCGCCATGCGTGGCCCGGGTTCCTCGCGAGCCTCTTCGAGCGAAACGGCGTGGTCGTGTCGCTCGCGACCGCGGCTACGCTCGCGCTATTCGTGTTCGCGACCTTCTACTACCAGGCACACGACGTGGTCTTCGCGGCGCATCCCGGCGGCGACTTCTACAAGGTGATCCCGCACGGCGTCATGGTCTGGACTTTCGGCGTGGTCGCGCTCTACGCGCTGCTCGCGCTGACGATCGGGTTCGTCCGCTTCTGGCGCGAGACCGGCGAGCCGATGCACGAGTTCGTGGTGCCCGCGTCGCTCGCGCACGGAATCCTGGATGCGCTCCACCTCAAGAACCTGCGAGGCGGCGGCGACGGGTGCCCCTATCCCGACGAGCGGCCTTCGCACGCGCGGCGGATCTATCACCACCTGATGTTCTACGGCTTCATGTTCTGTTTCGCCGCGACTTGCGTCGGGACCATTTATCACTATGCGCTGGGCTGGAAGGCACCCTATCCGCTGATGAGCCTGCCGGTGATACTCGGCACGATCGGTGGCATCGGGCTCGTCGTCGGTCCGCTCGGGCTGCTGTGGCTCAAGTCAAAGCGCGATCCCGACACGGACGAGCCGTCGCAGTTCGGGATGGATGCCGGGTTCCTGTGGCTGCTCTTGCTGACGAGCCTCACCGGTCTCGCGCTCCTCGCGCTGCGCGAAACCGCCGCCATGGGCACGCTGCTCGCCGTTCACCTCGGCCTCGTGCTCGGCGTGTTCCTGACACTGCCTTACGGCAAGTTCGTGCATGCGGTCTATCGCGTCGCGGCGCTCGTGCGCGCTGCGCTCGAGCGCTCGCGGCCGATGCCGAACGTCACGTTCGAGTGAGGCTCACAAGGGATACGACGTCCTGGCGTGCGCGCCCAGATAGGCCTCGCGCAGGTGCTCGGATTTGAGCACCTCGCGCGCTCGGCCCTGCAGCACCACGCGGCCGCGTTCGATGACGTAGGCGTCCTCTCCGATCGCGAGCGCCTTGGCGACGTTCTGCTCGACGAGTAGCACCGTCACGCCTTCGTCGCAGATCCGCCGCACCATCGCGAGCAATTCGTCGAGCACCTTCGGTGCGAGGCCGAGCGAGGGTTCGTCGAGCATCAGCAGGCGGGGGCGCGCCATGAGCGCGCGCCCGACCGCGAGCATCTGTTGCTCGCCGCCGCTCATGGTGCCGGCGAGCTGGTTGCGCCGCTCCTCGAGCCGCGCGAACAGCCGGAACACCTCGCGCATGCGCGCCTCGCGCTCGTGGCCCGAGGCGAGATAGCCACCGAGCTCGAGGTTTTCGCGCACCGTCATCTGCGGGAAGAGCTGCCGCCCTTCGGGCACGAGCGCGAGCCCCTTTGCCACGATCGCCGCGGGCACGCTCGGCAATGGCGAATCGTCGAATACCACCTCACCTTCGCGCGGGATCAGCCCCGCCAGCGCCCGCAGCAGCGTCGTCTTCCCCGCACCGTTCGGTCCGACGATCACAGTAAGCTTGCCTGCCGGCGCTTCGAGCTCGATGCCGTCGAGGACGCGGATCGCGCCGTAGCCGGCCGAGAGACCGCGCACGACCAGCTTCGCGCTCATACGCCCGCCTCCCCCAGATAGGCCTCCACCACTGCCGGGTCGCGCGCCACCATCTCGGGCAGCCCGTCGGCGATCTTGCGCCCCTGGTGCAGCACCGCCACGCGTTCGACGCAACTCAGCAGCGCGCGCACCGCGTGCTCGATCCAGATCACCGCGAGCCCGAGCTCGTCGCGTACGCGGCGGATGAGTCCGACAGTGGCGTCGACCTCGGCTTCGGTGAGTCCCGCCGCGACTTCGTCGAGGAGCAGCACGCGCGGGCGCGCGCCGAGCGCCATGCCGATCTCGAGCAGCCGCTGCCGAGACGGCGTCAGCGTGCCAGCCGCAACGCCGGCGACATCTTCGAGACCGAGGAAACCGAGGATGGAGCGCGCGTCGTCGAACGCGTCGTGCGGGTGGGTGCGTGCGCGGCCCGCGAATTCGAGCCCGAAGCGCACGTTCTGCTCCGCGGTCATGTCGCGAAAGACGCGCGGCGTCTGGAAGGTGCGCGCGACCCCGCGCGTCGCGAAGACGTGCGCCGGGCGCCCGGTGACATCCTCGCCGTCGAGCCGCAACCGCCCGGCAGTTGGCCGGAGCACGCCCGAGAGTGCATGAAAGAAGGTGGTCTTGCCGGCGCCATTGGGTCCGATCACACCGAGGAGCTCGCGTTCGCGGACCTCGAGCTCAACCGCGTCGACGGCGATCAGTCCGCCAAAGCGGACGGTGATCCCGTCCGCCGAGAGCAGTGCTTCAGCCACGCGCGCCTCCTTCCAGCGCGGCGAGACGCGCACCCAACGCGGCAATCCGCGCCCGCAGAGCCGGCCAGAGCGACGCGAGGCCGCCCGGCAGGTACAGCACGAGCAGGATCAGAAGCAGCCCAAGCAGGATCAGGAAGAGATACGGGAACTGAAGCCGCAGGAACTCGGTAAGCAGGCTGAAGACGACCGTGGAGACGAGCGGACCGATCAGCGTATGCGCGCCACCGACCATCGCGATCAGCACGGTCTGGAAGCCGATGAAGGGATTGAACACCGAATTCGGCTCGATGTAGGTCCAGCGCACGGCCATCGCCGCGCCGAGCGCCCCCGCGAAGAACGCCGACAGCGCGAAGCCGGCGATCTTGGTCCGGCGCGTGTTCACGCCGAGCGTCTGGGCGCGCTCCTCGTCGGCGCCGATGCCCGCAAGTGCGAGGCCGAAGCGGCTGCGCCGGACCGCGACGCACGCCCACACCGCTAGCGCGGCGATCGCGAGCACCGTCAGGTAGACGGTCGTCGATTCCGGCGGCTCCGCGATCACGCGCCCGACCGTGTGCGCGTAGCTCTTCTCGAAGTAGGTGATCGCGTGGCGGACCAGCTCGCCGAGCCCGAAGGTGAGGACCGCGAAGTAAGCCCCGCGCAGGTGCAGGACCGCCGCCCCAATCAGCGTCGCGAACGCCGCCGCCGCCACGCCGCCGAGGGGCACCACGACCGCGTAGGGCAGCGTCCCGAATCCCCAGGCGGTCACGTAGGCGCCGATGCCGAAGAACGCGGCGCTCGCGAGCGAGAGGTAGTTGGTCGCCCCGGAGAACATCGCCCAGGTCACCGTGAGCCCGGCGTACATCAGGCAGGTCAGGACGAGCGAGAGCATGAAGTCGGACAGCATCCACGGCGCCGCCGCGAGCGCGGCCGCCAGGATCGCGACCAGAGCGTGCCCGGGCTTCATCGTGCGAACAACCCCTTGGGCCGCGCCAGGAGCACGGCGATGAACACGCCGTACGAAAGCAGCATCTTCAGCGACGGGCTGGTGAAGTGCATCCCGAACGCCTCGACCACGCCGAGCAGGATGCCCCCCACGAGCGCGCCGGCCGCGCTGCCCAGCCCGCCGAGCGTAATCACGATCAGCGCGCTGACCGTGTAGGGCTCGCCCATCGCCGGCGAAATTTCGTACACCATCGACAGGAGCGCGCCCGCGACCCCGGCGAGCGCAAGACCGACGCCGAATACCACCGGGTGCAGCACCGCTGTGTCGATGCCGACGAGCTGCGCGCCGGTCGGCGACTGCATCATCGCGCGCACCGCTTTGCCGACGAGCGTGAACCTGAGCACCGCGAGCAGCACGAGGCTCGCCCCGACCGCAAACCCGAACACGACCAGCCGGTTCGCCGTGAACCGCGCGGGGCCGATCTCCACTGGTTCGTCGAGGAACGAGTAGCCGCGCAGGTCCGCGCCGAACACGAGGTAGGCGGTGTTCTGCACCAGGAACATCAACCCGAAGCTGACGAGCAGGCTCCGCGCCTCAATGATCTCGACGCTCGGCGCGGTGCGCGCGATCTTCCGGAAGCACAGGCGATAAACACCGAGCCCGGCGAGGAAGAGCACAGCCGCGACGACCGGTAGGAACACGAGCGGATTCACGTTCAGCACCGTTTGCGCGAGCCAGGTGAGATAGGCACCGAGCATCAGGAATTCGCCGTGGGAGATGTTCATGATGCGCATCAGCCCGTATTGCAGATTGAGGCCGATGGCGACCACGGCGTAGATGCCGCCGGTGATGAGACCGCTCGCGATGAGCTCGAGCCAGAAGCTCATTGGACTGCCCTCGCGCTGCGCGCTCGGGGTTCGCCCTTGGGACAGCCCGGCGGTCTCATTCGAGCTCGAACCGGAGTTTCCCCGCGCGGAAGGTCACAGACCAAAACGGCCCCGCGGTCGCCCCGCGGAGCCGTCGCCGGACACCTGCCCCGGTTACCAAGCCGGCTTCGGATAGAGCGCCGGGCTAGTCGCGCGGTCCGGCGGCCAGACCACCTCGAACTCGCCGCTCTGCCACTGGCTCACCACCCCCGGCGTGGTGACGTTCTCGCCGTTCTTGAAGCGGATCTTGCCGATGATCGTGTCGAACTCGTTGTTGGCGATGTAGTCGCGGATCGCCTTGCGGTCGAGGCCGACCTTCTCCACCGCCGTCTGCAGGATCTGCAGCCCGGCCCACGCGTGCGCGCTCGCCCAGCGGTCCGGCTCCTTCTGCCACCGCTTCACGTGCGCGTCGAAGTAGCCCTTCGCCGCCGGGCTGGTGCGCGGATTCCAGGTGCCGAGGCCCATCACGCCCTCGGCGACCTTACCGAACTTGTCCCGATACACCGGGAAGGCGGAGCCGACGGCGACGTAAAAAAGCTTCGGGTTGAAGCCGATGCCGCGCGCCTGGCCGGTGATCAGGAACGTGTCCGGCGGATAGCTGAGCGCGACGAACGCGTCCGGGTTCTTCGCCTTGACGTCGTTCAGCACCGGCTGCAGGTCCTTAACGCCGAGCGGATAGCTCTTCTTCTCGACGATCTGGATGCCGCGGCTCTTGAGCGAGCGTTCGAGCGCGTCCATCTGCTCCAGGCCGAACAGCTCGTCGACATAGAGGACCGCCGCGGTCTTGGCGCTGCGCGCTGCCAGGTACTCGGCGAGCGCGTCCATCATCAGGTCAGGCTGCTGCAGCAGCGCGAAGAAGTAGGGATTCTTCATGCCGAGGAGCTTCCGGCCGGTCGCCGTCGGCGCGAGCATCGGGTAGCCGTACTTCTGCGCGAGCGGCATCATCGCGAAGTTCGCGCCGGTGCTCCAGGGCGGCAGGATCAGGTCGACCTTGTCGCTGCCCATCAGCTTCTCGTAGGTGCGAACGACCGTCTCGGTGTCGCTGCGGTCGTCGAAGCCCATGAGCTCGATCTTGCGCTTCACGCCCTTGACGTTCAGCCCACCGGCAGCGTTCACCTGCTCCGCCCACATGATGTAGTTCGGCTCCTGCGTGACCTGCGCGCCCGCGGCCCACGGTCCGGTGCGCGCGATCGCGTAGCCGATGCGTACCGGCTCCTGGGCGAGCGACGGCGCAACCACTGCGATGGCGAGCGCCGCCGCGGCGATCCATTTCGCGCTGGATGGTAGTTGCATGGGTTCCTCCTCCTGTTGGTCGTATCGACCGCACCCGACCGCTACGCTGGCGCCGGCTGCAACCGATTGCAAGCCCGATGGTAGACGGCCCCGGGGGGGTGGCACAACCCCGGTGGGGTGGGGGCACTCCGCGGAGCGCACCGGCACCGACTGGCCGAAGAAACGAGTCGATCACCTGGTACGCCACCGACCAGTTCTTCTCCGCTGGTTCGAGCAGATGATCGTCGCCTCTTGCAGCTGCGCATTCTTCCTGTCGAGGTCTGCTGCAGTGCTTTTCGGGCCATCCAGCGATCGCCCGAGTAGCCGTCGGGCTGGCACCAGAAAGCGTTCGACTCCATGAACATCCTAAATTACTATTTGCGTCGCCGTGCCGTCGGTATCGGATATGTGCGTATTCGACTCGCGCCGGTTTCTTGTGGGGGAGAGCTATGTCCAAGAAATTGCATTGGCGCCTGATGGCAGCCGCCCTGCTGTGTTTCGCACTTCCCGCTGGCGCTCAGCAGAAGAAGAGCTTGCCCGAGGGCAAGGGCAAAGAAATAGTGGAAGCCAATTGCAACAGCTGCCACGAGTTCTACGCGCGCCTTGGTAACGGCTATACGCGCGAGGGCTGGCGTACCGTCGTGCGGATGATGACCAATCACGGTGTCCAGCTGCCGGCGGATCAGGTCGCCACCCTGACGGACTACTTGGCGAAGAACTTCCCGGAGACGGGCAAGCCGAAAGGCGTGGTGATCGCGGGGCCCATCAAGGTCTCGATCAAAGCATGGCAGGCGGCCACGCCCGGGTCCCGTCCGCACGACCCGCTGGCGACGAAGGACGGGGCGCTCTGGTACACGGGCCAGATGGCGAACGTGCTCGGCCGCGTCGATCCGAAGAGCGGGAAAGTCAAGGAGTACCCCCTGAAGACGCCCCACTCCGGCCCGCATGGTCTCGCCCAGGATCAGGACGGTAACATCTGGTACACGGGAAACACTGGCGCGTTGATCGGCAAGCTCGATCCGAAGACGGGCGCGGTGACGGAGTACAAGATGCCGGACCCGGAGGCCAAGGATCCGCACACGCTGATCTTCGACAAGAGCGGAATCCTGTGGTTCACGGTGCAGAATGCCAACCGCATCGGGCGGCTCGATCCGAAGACCGGCGAGATCAAGCTACTCACGCCGCCCACGCCGAAGTCGCGGCCCTACGGCATGGCGCTCGATTCCAAGGGCACCCTGTTCGTCGTCCAATTCGGCACCAACAAGGTGGCTAGCGTCGATCCGAAGACGCTGGAGATACGCGAGTACACGTTGCCCGATCCGGCATCGCGGCCGCGGCGCATCGCGATTACCAGTGATGACATGATCTGGTACAGCGACTACTCGCGCGGATTCCTGGGCAGGCTTGACCCCGCAACCGGCAAGGTCACTGAATGGCAATCCCCGAGCGGGGTGAAATCCGCGCCCTATGGGATCTCGGTGATCAACGACATCATCTGGTACAGCGAATCGGAAGCTACGCCGAATACGGTCGTGCGCTTCGATCCCAAAACCGAGAAATTCCAGAGCTGGGCGATCCCGGGCGGCGGCAACATCGTGCGCAACACCTCGGTCACGAAAGACGGCAACTTCGTGCTCGCGAACAGCTTGGTCAATGCCGTGACGCTGGTCAGCATCCCGAAGTGACGCGACGGCCGACGAGACCTCGCGCGCCTCTCGACCCGGGAGTCCGACCGCGCTCTGCAGAACGCCCTTAAGCGTTAGGCGACTGATAAATCAGCAGCCCGATGACGGCCGCGATCGCGACGATCACCGGCTCGGGCAGCTTCTTGACCTTCCAGATCACGGCGATGGTCGCGAGCGCGAGGACGAGCGTCGGGAGGTCGGTGATCGACCGCTGACCCAGGACGACGACCGCACCGGTGATCGCGCCGACCGCGGCGGCGGTAACGCCGTCGACGAACGCCACGATGCCGGGCCGCTTGCCGTGCTTCTTGAAATAAGGCGCAGGAATGATCGTAAACAGGTAGCAGGGTAGAAAGGTCGCGAGCGCGGCGACTACCGCCCCCGAAAAACCCGCGACCAGGTAGCCGATGAACCCCACGGTGATCACGACTGGCCCTGGCGTGATCATCGCGACCGCCACGGCATCGACGAACTGCCGATCGTTCAGCCAGTGGTACTCCTTCACGAGGCCACCGTACAGGAACGGCACGATCGCGAGTCCGCTGCCGAAGACGAACGCCCCCGCTTCGCCGAAAAATAGCGCGATCCGGAGAAGCGTCGGCCAGTCCACCGTCGATGCGACGGTCGAGGCGGTCGGAAGCTGCTCGGCCGCCATCGCCACTCCGGGCAGCCCACCTTTGCCGAACCAGCTTCGCGGCGGGGCTCGGATCAGCCACACCATCACACCGGCGCCCAGAAAGAGCCACACGATTTCCGACCGCGTTGCGATCGTGACGATCGCGGCGACCAGATAGATTGCCCACAGCAGCTTGTCCCGACCGATGTTCTTCGTCGTCAGCTTGTAGGCGCTGATCGCGATGATCCCGATGACCGCAGCGCCCACCCCATAGAACACCGCCTGCATCCAGACGAGCCCGCCATAGGCCACGTACGCCATTCCAAGCGCGACGACGATGAAGAACGACGGGAGGACGAATGCGAGGCCGACGAGCGTCGCGCCGACGATCCGGTAGTGGACATAGCCGAGGTAGATCGCGAGCTGGGCCGCGAGGGGTCCCGGCGCGAGCTGCGCGAGCGTCAGCCCCTCCTTGTAGTCGGCCTCGGAGATCCACTTCCGCTTCTCGACCAGGTCGCGGTGCATATAGCCCACGAGGGCAACCGGCCCGCCGAACCCGAAGGCGCCAAGCCCGAGCGCGTAGGCCACGAGCTGCCAGAGGGAATACGTCGGCTTGGACTCGGGCATGCCTCCCGACGCAACCGGTGTGGCTCGCCCAGCCTCCCGGTCAGGCGACATCGCGGGGTCCTCCAAACCCGACCTCACAGGCACAGCGGAGGCTCGAACGCCCCCGACCCCTAGGTACGCAGCCCGCCGGTTGAGTTATGCGGCGCTGTCGCGCGGGCGCTGCAAAGGAATCGGCGCGAGGCCACCGAAAATCCAAGAAGGAGGCAATTCGTGACACGCCCACACTCCCCTCCTCCCGGCGAGCACGCCGGAAGCAGACGAGCAGAACTTGGGCGCCGGAGCGTCTTGAACGGGGAGTCTGCGAGATCCCCGCAGTACCTGGTAACAGCTTAGTCCAGTGAGGAGACCGACGTCAACGCGTCGATGCGCACCACATCAACCCAGGGCGTTTTCACCGACGGGGCCAACGGGGTAAGCAACTCACCACCTGGCTGCGAAGCGCCCCCGGCGGCTCTGGATGCGACCGTTCTCCTATTGGCGCCGAACCGATCGCATTGCGCGCCAGACCTTTTCGCGGGTAGCGGGCATGTCGATGTGCTTCAGCCCCGTGCTGGGGAAGAGCGCGTCCACGACCGCGTTGATCACCGCCGGCGGCGACCCGACCGCGCCGGCCTCGCCCGCGCCTTTCACCCCGAGCGGGTTTGCGGTGCAGGGCACGTTGTGGAATTCGCAATCGAACGACGGAACGTCGTCGGCGCGCGGCATGGTGTAGTCCATGAATGAGCCGGTGAGGAGCTGGGCGGTCTCCGGGTCGTACATGCCGTGCTCGAGCAGCGCCTGGCCGACCCCCTGCACCGTTCCGCCGTGGATCTGACCTTCGGCGAGCATCGGGTTGATCGTGCGGCCGAAGTCGTCGACGATCGTGTAGCGCTCGATCTTCGTCTCGCCGGTGTCGGCGTCGACCTCCACCTCGACGATGTGGCAGCCGTTCGGGTAGGTGTACTTCTCCGGGTTGCGGGTGTGCGTGGCCTCGAGGCCCTTTGCCTTCTTCGCGACGTCGAAGAGCGAGACGCCGCGATCGGTGCCCGCGATCCAGTACCGGCCGTCGCGATACTCGAGGTCGGCGGCCGCGGCTTCGAGCAGGGTCGCCGCCGTCTCTTTGCCTTTGCCAACCGCCTCATCCGCAGCGTCGATCGCCGCGACGCCGCCAATCGCGAGGAAGCGGCTCCCGCCCGTCAGTCCGTTGGGGACGATGTCGGTGTCGCCCTGCACCACATCGATTGCCTCCGCGTCGATCCCGAGCTTGTCGGAGAGCACCTGCTTGAAGCTGGTGATGTGGCCCTGCCCGTTGTCCTGCATGCCCGAGATCAGCGTGACCTTACCTTCGCCGCCGATCTTGATGGTCACCGTGTCGCCGTTCCCGCCGCCGCAGCGCTCGATGTACATCCCGAGCCCGATCCCGCGCAGCTTCCCGCGTTTCGCCGCCGCGTCGCGACGTGCCGCGAAACCGGTCCAGTCGGCTTTCTCCATCGCGAGCTTCATCGCCCCCGGGAAATCGCCGCTGTCGTACTCGCTCTCGACCGGCGTCTGATACGGGAAAGCGTTGATGAAGTTGCGCTGCCGGATCTCGTCGGGCCCGAGGCCGAGCTCGCGCGCGGCGAGATCGACGATGCGCTCGATGACGTAGATTCCTTCCGGGCGTCCGGCACCGCGATACGCGTCGACCGGGACGGTGTTGGTCACGATGCCCCGGGTTCTCAGCACGATCGCCGGGATGCGATACACGCTCGAGAGCACGAACAGGAGAAGCTGCGGGATGAACGGTCCGAAGTTCGAGAGATACGCGCCCATGTTCGCGTAGTTCGTGACCCGCAGCGCGAGGAACTTTGCGCCCGCGTCGAGCGCGAGCTCGGCGATCGTGTAGTTGTCGCGGCCCTGGACGTCGGAGACGAATGTCTCGCTCCGCTCGCCCGTCCAGCGCACCGCGCGCTTCAGCTTCCGCGAGGCCCACACCACGAGCGGCTGCTCCGGGTGCAGGAAGATCTTCATGCCGAACGCCCCGCCGACGTTGCCGGACACCACGCGCAGCTTTGCCGCCCCGAGCTTGAGGATCGGGTCCGCGATCTGGCCGTGGATGACGTGCGGTCCCTGGGTCGGCGTGTAGAGCGTCGAGCGGTCGGTCGCCGGGTCGTAGTGGGCGAGCGCCGCCCGCGGCTCGAGCGGGTTCGCCACCAGCCGGTTGTTGACAAGCTCGAGCTTCACGACGCGCTTCGCGCGCGCGAACGCGGCGTCGACCGCCTTCGCATCGCCATTCACGATGTCGAAGCAGACGTTGTCCTTGATGGCGGGCCAAACCAGCGGCGCGCCCGGTTTGGTCGCGGCGTAGGTGCCGGCCACGGCAGGGAGCGGATCGTAGTCGATCTCGATCAGCTCGGCGGCGTCCTTCGCCCGGGCAAGCGAATCGGCGACAACCAGGGCCACCGGATCGCCCACGTGCCGTACCCGGTCGATCGCAAGCAGCGGCCGCGGCGTCTCGCCGCGTTGCGACCCGTCGGCGTTCGTCACCGGGATCATGCACGGGATCTCGCCGAGGCCGTCGGCCTTCACGTCCGCACCGGTCAGCACCGCGAGCACGCCCGCCGCCTTGCGCGCGGCGGTCGCGTCGATCCGCGTGATCGACGCGTGTGCGTGCGGCGACCGCACGACGAACGCATGCGCCTCGTTCGCGAGACGGACGTCGTCCGCGTAGCGCCCCGCGCCGCGGACGAGCGTCAGGTCTTCGATGCGGGAGACGGACTGGCCGAGGGAGAACTTTGACATGGATGGCGCTCCGGGGGACGCTGCGACGCGCCGAAATCCTACCCCATCCGCCGCGCCATCTCGTCCTGCCACTCGCGCATCGGCCGGAAACCGGGCAGCCTGCGCGCCGTCTCCTCGGCCCAGCGCATGAGCGCCTCGTCGGACCGGGAGAAGTCGAACGGGATCCGCAGCGGCTGGGTCACGTGCCACGGCGTGTCGATGAACAGTTCCACGCGGTTGCCCTCGGGATCGCGGAAATAGACGCTGAGGGCGTTGCCGTGGCTGATCGGGCGGATCTCGGTGACCGCCTCGGCCTGGAGCCGTTCGTGCAGCGCCCGCAGGTCCGCGAGGCTGTCGACCCGGAAGGAGAGCTGATTCACTACGTTGAACGGCACCTCCGCCGGTCGTCCCGACGCGAGCACGAGCTGGTGATGCTCGCGCGGGTCGCGCGAGAGGAACACCAGGTCAACCGCACCCCCTGGGGTCTCGAGCGGACCGCGGTCCGTGACGACGAGGTCCATGAACCGCGTATAGAAAGCCTCCATCTGCGCCAGGTCGCGCACGTAAATGCCAACGTGGCTGAACGCGATACGGGGTGCGGCTGCGGCCATGGCGGCTCCTTCGCTGTACGCCGCGCGAAGTCTGTGTCCGCGACCACGCCCGGGTCAAGCGTGGATCGGACGGAAATTGACACCGTCGATCGAGGTGGGTACCTTCGCCGCAACACTATATGTATAGGTCAAAGGAGGGGACATGAAGCTCGCAAGCTACTCACTCGACGGCCGGCCGAGCTACGGCGTGGTCGAAGGCAACGGCGTCGTCGACCTCGGCCGCCGGATCGGCGCCAAGCATCCGGATCTACGCGCGCTCATCACGGCGAATGCGCTCGACGAGGCGAAGCGCGCTGCCGCGGGGGCAAAGCCCGACGCAAGCCTCGACGCGATCACTTTCCTGCCGGTCATCCCCAACCCGGACAAGATCGTCTGCGTCGGCCTCAACTACGAGGAGCACCGGGTCGAGACCAATCGCGACAAGACCGAGAACCCGGCCCTCTTCCTGCGGGTCCCCGGCTCGCAGCTCGGCCACCGGCAGCCGCTGCTGCGCCCGCGCGAATCGAAGATGCTCGACTACGAAGGCGAGATCGCGGTGATCATCGGCGCGGGCGGGCGGCGGATTCCGGAGTCCGACGCCTGGCGTCACATCGCCGGATACGCCTGCTACAACGACGGGTCGGTGCGGGACTGGCAGCGCCATACCGTGCAATGGACCGCCGGCAAGAACTTCGCGCGCACCGGGCCGTTCGGGCCGTGGATGGTGACCGCCGACGAGATTCCGCCGGGAACGGTGCTCACGCTCGTCACGCGGCTGAACGGAACCGAGATGCAGCGCGCCACCACCGAGATGATGATCTTCAAGATCCCGCGCCTCATCCACTACATCTCGACCTTCACCGAGCTCGTCCCCGGCGACGTGATCGTGACCGGCACGCCGGGGGGTGTCGGCTCGCGGCGCACCCCGCCGGTGTGGATGAACCCTGGCGACAAGGTCGAGATCGAGGTCGACAAGATCGGCGTGCTAGTGAACCCGATCGGCGAAGACTGAGTCGCCGGAGCCTGCCTGGAGCTAGCGCTCCGCCGCTGCGGCCGTCGTCACCGACGGCGGCTTCCTCCCCGCGCCGCGCATGTCGACCACCCGGTTCAGGAGATCGAACCAGAACGGGCCGCCGAGGCTCACCGCGAGCGCGGTGATCAGCCAGCCGATCGCCTTCAGCATCCATGCGGTGCCGGAGCGCGCCTTGGTCTCACTCCAGCACTGGCCGAGCATCGTCCGCAAGCTCCGCGCGTCGAGGTCGGCCGTCCAGTCCTTGGCGACGCAGGAGAAGCCAATCGGCAGGCCCTGGCGCTCGATGGTCTGGAGCTTCTCGGTGACGCTCCCGATCGCTTCGCCCGGTGCCGGCTGGGCACTCGCGGCAACGCGCTCGCCCTCCTCGGCGAGCGACGCGCGCAGCGTCGGATTGTGCACCAGCGTCCGGGTGATCTCGATCGTATCGACGTTGAAGACGACCGCGACGGCCGCGCCGACCCAGAACAGCCACCACCGGGAACGCAGCTTGTACCACCCGGAGACGCGGTCCATCGCCGCCTCGTACCACGCCGCCACGTTCCCGCGCGCGACGTCGAGGCTGTTGCCGGCCTGCTCGATGAGCGGGAGCAGCGACTCCCCCACCGTGAAGCCGGAAGTGCGGCAGGTCCGCGCCGCCTCGAGGACGTCGCTGGCGGACAGGGGCTGGCCGCTCGCATGCGGCGGCTCGCCCCGGATCTGCGCAGCCTTGTGCACCACGACGTCGAACAGCGCCTGCGCGAACGTCTCGCCCGGGATGTAGGACGGGTGCTGGATCTTTCCCGGCACGTCGCGATAGAGGCTGGCGAGCAGCGGGTGATTCACCACGCGAAGATAGATCCACCGGTCGGTCAGGAGGCTCATCAACCCGAGACGCAGGAACCGGCCGCGTAGGCCGAACTTGTGCGCGACCAGCTCGATCAGCCCGGAGCAGAGCGTGCTGACCAGGAAATAGACGAGCGCGAGCCCGATCGCGACTTCGGCGAGGGTCAGGAGCATGGCGGAGCGCTCCTCACACCTGCGGCACCTGGAACATCCCGGTGCGCGAGTAGACGGTTTCATCCTGCAGGTCCGCGCGCCCGGCATGCGCCAGGTTGTAGGGGCGGTACCTCGGGTCCGACGACCACTTCTTGCGCGCCGACTCGTCGATGGTCTCGTTCACGCCCTTCAGCTGCATCGGGCGGTAGAAGCGCCGGAAGAGCTTCGCGACCTTGTACGCACCGTAGCCCATTTCGCTGAACGAGTCGCGGACCGGGGACAGGAACTCGTCGCCGCGCAGCTTGAACTCCTCGGGGAGCGCCGCCTTGCAGCGCGGGCCTTCGGCGTCGGCCGGCATGCCGGTCGTCACGAACAGCAGCCCGCGCTTCGTCGCCTCCTCGGCGACCCAGGTGAGCGGGCCATCGGGCAGGGTGTCGTCCTCGTAGCCGCCGCCGACGTTCGAGTGCGCGCCGGGGAACCAGCGCTGCTCGACCGTCTGATGGGGGTACCTCGAGGTCCACAGCGTGACGTCGTACTCCTCGCGGTTCTCGTCGATCGCCACCGCGTGGAACGCGTTCTCGATCACCTTGCCGAGCCCGGTGTCGTGGAACTCGTACTTGCCGCGGTCCAGCCCGAGCTTGTCGACCGAGCGCGGGATGCCGAGCGCACCCACCGTGTCCCACACGCCGAGGAACTTGATCGCGAGCTCGTCCTCGGGACAGGAGTACTTGCGGCGGAAGTCCACGCACTCGGGCGCGTCGCGAGTGGTCGCGTTGGCGTACGGCGGCGCCTCGATCTTGGTGCGATAGAGCGCCCACGCCTCCCGCACGATCGGGTCGTCGGGCGTGACCAGGCGCCGCCCGACGCGTTCGCGGAAGAGGTCCTTCTTGAGGATGCCGCAACGGTTCACCATGCCGCCGAGCGACCGCGCGGTGAACGCGCCGCGGCTGAAGCCGAAGAGGAAGAGCTCGTCCGCGCCCTCGACCGGGTCCTCGCCGTAGCGCGACTCCTCCTTCCAGGTCTCGCCCTTCTGGTGGTAGTTGTTCACCAGCCAGCAGTAGCCCTGGAGGATGTTGACGTCGAGTCCGCGCCCGAGCGTGCCGCCGCGTATCCGGTCGCCGAACTTCGTGCCGACGCCTTCGTCGTAGAACTTCAGCTGGCCGCGGCAGCCGACGTCGCGGTCGGCGATCGCGGCGTAGAGCCGCGAAACGTTGGTCTGGTCCTCCGCCGTGTTCCAGGTGCCGTCGAAACACACGACTAAACGTCCGCGCATGAGAAATCCTCCTCACCCCGTCGGGGCTGTGCTGCGGGTAAACTAGTCGTTGGCGCTGTGGCTGTGAATCGCACTAATGGTCTAACTCGCGGTCAGGACACGGCCTAACACCGCCCGGAATTGTCAGTTTTTCCGCATCGTGCCGCAGCCCTCGAGGAAGATGTCAACGTCATCGACGCCCGGTGAGGCGATCGAGCGCGGCGAGTCGTTCGCCGGCTCCGACTGGACCGCCGCGGAGGAGCGCAGCCTCTGCCGCGAGGACCTGGTCGACAACATCCTGCGGCGGGCGCTCGAACGCTCGGCGTGCGCCGCGGACCTCCTCTCCGAGCAAGCGCTCGAGGATTCGCTGCAGGCCGTGCTGGGCGCGCCGCACCGGCAGCCGGACGTGTGGGTCTTCGCCTATGGCTCGCTCATCTGGAACCCGGTCCTCGACTTCGACGAACGGGTGGTCGCCACCGTCCACGGCTATCACCGCAGCTTCTGCCTATGGTCGCGCGTGAACCGCGGCACGCCCGAGCGGCCGGGCCTCGTGCTCGGGCTCGACCGCGGCGGCCGCTGCACCGGCGTCGTCTACCGGATCCCGGAGCGCGTGGCGGAGGACGAGCTGCGGCTCCTGTGGCGGCGCGAGATGCTGCTCGGCTCGTACGCGCCGCGGTGGACGGCCGTCACGCATGGAAAGCGCACGTTCCGTGCGCTCGCCTTCGTCGTGAATCGCGACCGCTCCGGCTACGCCGGGCGGCTGCCGGCGGAACAGGTCGTCGAACGCCTGATCCACGCCCGCGGCACGATCGGCACCGGGCTCGACTACCTGCGACGGACGATCGACGGGCTCGCCGCCGCAGGAATCCGCGACCCGCATCTCGTGAACCTGGACGCGCTCGTGCGGCAGCGGCTCGGCGAGGACGAGCCGCACCGGCCGCGCGCGGATCTGCAGCTCTGAAGCCCCGCGCCGCTTCAGCGCGCCAGCAGGAAGTCCCGCACGACGTCGATCTGATCGTCGCTCATCAGCCACGGCGCGTGGCCGATGCCCGGGAACTCGACCACGCGCGCCTTCGGCCCGCGCTCGGCCATCTGCTTCGCGGTCGAGTCGAGCAGCAGGTCGGACTCCGCGCCGCGCAGCACGAGCGTGGGACATTTGATCGTCTCCCACACCGGCCACAGGTCGACCCCGAGCAAGAAGTCGCCGCCGAACTCGAGGTCGCCGTGCTTCGCGCGCCGCAGCCCGCTCACGATCCCCGGGTCGTAGGCGAGGCTCCAGGTGCCGTCGTCGTTCCGGCGCGCGCTGTGCCGCGTGACGTGGCGCCACTTGGCGTCGTCGAGCGGGCCGAATGACGCGCACGCTTCGCGCAGGTGCCGCTCGAGCTCCGGCAAATCCCTGAATTTCGCGTGCAGGCCCGAATGCACGTTCTTCAGCCGTACGAGGCCCGACCACGGCACGAGCGGGCCGATGTCGTTCAGCACCAGCCGGCCGATCGGCGAACGGAGCTTCGCGGCCGTCATCATGCCGATCAGCCCGCCCATCGACGT
>Ga0335084_10000888_pt1 | contig 26782 bp, 27 predicted proteins | sample Lox_Sample_44_FD_206721 | JGI IMG/M metagenome (GOLD analysis project Ga0335084, IMG submission 206721) | Soil microbial communities from Loxahatchee National Wildlife Refuge, Florida, United States - Lox_Sample_4.4 | ecosystem: Environmental > Terrestrial > Soil > Wetlands | place: USA... | reverse complement strand
GCACACGCCGAGAGTGCCCGGGAGGGTGACTTCGCCCTGGTCGCGCCCCTCGCCGCCGGCCGCGCCGACGATGCCGCGGCGCTGCTGGACGACATCGGCACGTGGCGGGCTCGGGGCGCGACCGCGTTCCACGTCGGCTTCACCCACCGCAGCGCCGACGACCTCGTCGCGCTGCTCGAACGATTCGCCGCCGACGTCGTGCCCGCCGTACAGGCACGCGCGGCGCGGGAAGGTGCATAACCGCCTCGCCCCACGCCGCCGCGACCCCGGCGGCGGCTTTGCGGCTCCCGCTGCTTTTCGTCATAGTGACCAGCATGCGCGTACGGTTCGTGGGGCTCGCCATCGCACTGCTCGCCACGGCCGGCTGCGCGGACCGGAAGCCCAGCAGCGCCAACGAGTACTTCAACCTCGCCTCCGAGAACCTGCGTGAGGGCTCGTACACGCAGGCAGTGGAGAACTACCGCAACCTGCTCGACGAGTATCCGTTCAGCGAGTACAGCGAGGAAGCCGAGCTGAAGATCGCCGTCGCGCAGTACAAGAACGCCTCCTGCCCGGAAGCGACGGCCGCGTTCACCGACTTCCAGCGCCGCCATCCGACCAGCCCGCACCTGCCGCTGGTCGGCTACCTGCTCGGCCAATGCGCCGAGCAGCAGATGCGCCCGGCCGATCGCGACCAGAGCGCCTCGCAGAACGCCCACGCCTACTACCAGGCGCTCATCCAGCAACATCCGACCAGCCCGTATGCCGAGCTGGCGCGCGAGCGGCTCGCACACTGCCGCGAAACCCTCGCCGATCACGAGCTGGAGATCGCGCAGTTCTACTCGTTCCACAAGAACGACAAGGCGGCCGAGACCCGCTATCTCGATCTGGTGAACCGCTTCAACGACACCGATGTCGCCGGCGATGCGCTGTTCCAGCTCGGCGAGCTGTACCGCAAGGAGAACGCCTCGGACAAAGCCATCCTCGCGTTCGCCGCGGTCGAGTACCATCACCCCGACCACGAGGTCGCACGCAAGGCGCAGGCGGAGCTGGACGAGCTGCTCAACGGCGAGGCGCCCCCGAGCGGTGACCCGCTCGCCGCGCTCAAGGCCGAGACCGGCCGCGACCGCACCATCGCCATCGCGCAGACCGCCCACCCCGTCGCGGACAGCAAGCAGGGGCGCCGCGGCGGCGCGCCGCCGAGCAGCGGCTTCGGCTTGCCCGGCGCCAGCGGTCCGTTCGGGGGACGGGGAACCGGTCCGTACGGCGGCTCGGGACCGTACGGCGGCCGTTACTGAGCGCGCGACGGCGCGCTTGTTGGTCGCCGGTCGTTGGTCGCTGGGGTCTGATGCCTCGGTATGACCGATGCTGAACGGGCCCTAGAGGACCCGAGGTATCACCCCAGCGACCAGCGACGAGCGACCAGCGACCGACTCGCCGGGTATAATGTCAGCGCTGAGAACGGGCCGCCGGCACAACGTTCGTGGCGAAGCCAAACCACTATGTAGCAACGATCCCTGTTGACAGAGCGCGGCCGGTCGCATAAGCCGACAACAGACAGACAAACGACGCCCAAACATACCTTATCCAGAGTGGCTGAGGGACTGGCCCTGTGAAGCCACAGCAACCGTTCCCGGTTCATCCGGGAAGCAGGTGCTAATTCCAGCCGGGAGCGGAACGACCGACCACCCGGGGAGATAAGGCGAGAGATAAACCTCTTGGCCTCTGCCCCCGCGTGGGAGCAGAGGCTTTTTTGTTTGGATCGGATGACTGAGCAACACGCAGAACAGCACGACACCCAGCGCCTGGCGGCGGCCCGGGTGCTGATCGTGGGAGTCGGCGCCCTCGGCTGCCCGGCGGCGCTGCACTTGGCGGCGGCGGGAGTCGGCACCCTGGTCCTCCTCGATCCCGATCGGGTCGAGCTGTCGAACCTGCACCGCCAGTTCCTGCACCGCAGCAGCGCCATCGGGACCCTGAAGGTCGAGTCGGCGGCCGCGCGCCTGCGCGCCCGCTTCCCGTCCGTCCGCGTGGAAACCCACCCCGAGGCCCTGGCCGCTGGCAACCTGCCGGCGCTGTTCGAGGCGGCCGACTTCATCGTCGACGCCACCGACGGCGTGACGTCGAAGTTCCTCATCAACGACGGCGCCGTGCGGACTGGCCGGCCGTTCTCGCACGCCGGCATCCTCGGCTTTCTGGGCCAGACGATGACCGTCCTCCCCGGCCGATCGGCCTGCTACCGCTGCCTGTTTCCCGAACCGCCGCTGCCTGGCGACGTCCCCAGTTGCCAGGAGGCCGGCGTGATCGGCGCCATCGCCGGGGTCATCGGCGCGCTGCAAGCCGCCGAAGCGATCAAGTACGTGACCGGCGGCGGCCCGCTGCTGACCGACTGCCTCGTGACCTACGACGCGCTGGACGGCCGCTGGCGGCGCGTCCGACTCGCCCGCAATCCCCGCTGTCCGGTGTGCGCCGGCCTGCCGCGCGCGCCGGCTGCGGGCATCACATCCACCGAGGGCCCGCCGCTGGCTGCACCCGGCGCGGCACGATATGGGAGTTGAGCCATGACCTACGTTCTGGGGCTGCGCTGTCGCGAATGCGGCACCGACTATCCACACGAGCCGCTGCACGTCTGCGACCAGTGCTTCGGACCACTGGAGGTCGTCTACGATTACGCCGCGATCGCGCGCGTGCTCACGCGCGACGCGATCGCCGCGCGGCCGCGCAACCTCTGGCGCTACCGCGAGCTGTTGCCGGTGCGGCGCGACCCGGTGGTGGGCCCGTACTCGGGGTTCACGCCGCTGGTGAAGGCCGACCGACTGGCCACGGCGCTCGGCGTCGAGGAGCTCTACGTCAAGGACGACTCCGTCAACCACCCGACGTTCTCCTACAAAGATCGGGTGGTGTCGGTCGCCGTCTCCAAGGCGATCGAGTTCGAGTTCGACACCGTCTCGTGCGCGTCGACCGGCAACCTGGCGAACAGCGTGTCGGCCCACGCCGCGCGCGCGGGGCTCAACTGCTTCATCTTCATCCCCGACAATCTCGAGCAGGGCAAGATCATCGGTTCCGCCATCTACGGTCCGCGCACGGTGGCGATCCGCGGCAACTACGACGACGTCAACCGGCTGTGCAGTGAGATCGCGGACAAGTACCGGTGGGCGTTCGTGAACATCAACATTCGGCCGTACTACACCGAGGGCGCGAAGACCTACGGGTTCGAAATCGCCGAGCAGCTCGGCTGGCGCTTCCCGCAGCACGTCATCGTCCCGACCGCCGGCGGCACGATCCTCCCCAAGGTCGCGAAGGCCTTCAAGGAGCTGGAGAAGATCGGCCTGGTGCGCGGAACGCAGCCGAAGATCCACTCGGCGCAGGCGGGCGGTTGCGCCCCGGTGATCGGCGCCCTGCACCGGGGCAGCGATCTCATCGAACCGGTGAAGCCGGATACGATCGCGAAGTCGATCGCGATCGGCAATCCGGCCGACGGGTACTACGTGCTGAAGGCGGTGCGCGAGTCGGGCGGCTGGGGCGAGGCGGTGACCGACGCGGAGATCGTCGCCGGCATCCACCTGCTCGCGCGCACCGAGGGTATCTTCACCGAGCCCGCCGGCGGCACCACCGTCGCGGTCACCAAGAAGTTGATCGACCTGGGGCGCATCCCGCGCAACGAGTCGATCGTCATCAGCGTCACCGGCAACGGCTACAAGACGCTCGAGGCGGTCAGCGCCAGCGTCGCCAGTCCGTTCGTCATCAACGCCCGACTGCAGGAGTTCGACGCCCTCTACGATTCGCTCGCGCCGCAGGCTCGCCGCGCGGCGGGGCACGAGTGACCGGCGCGGGCTTCAGGAGGAACGCACATGCCTGTCCACGTTCGCATTCCGACCCCACTGCGCCGCTTCACCGGCGGTGCCGAGGAGGTCGGCGCCGCCGGCAGCACCGTCGGCGCGGTGGTCAACGATCTCGAGCGCCAGTTCACCGGCATCAAGGAGCGGCTCTGTGACGAGGAAGGCCGCGTGCGCCGCTTCGTCAACATCTACCTGAACGGCGATGACATCCGCTTTCTCAGCAATCTGGAGACGGCAGTGAAGGAAGGCGACGAGCTGTCGATCGTGCCGGCGATCGCGGGGGGGTGAGCGGGCATGAACGCCGGCCACAGCGCCGCGGCGGTCGCGGGCGCGCCGCACCTCGAACAGCCCGGCCGCGCCACGTCGATCCTCGACCTGGTCGGCCGCACGCCGCTGCTCGACGTGACGGTGATGGCGCCGGGCCTGTCGCCGCGCGTGCGCCTGTACGCCAAGCTCGAGGGGTTCAACCCCGGGGGCTCGGTGAAGGACCGCGCCGCGCTGTGGATGGTGCGCGACGGCCTGGCGAGCGGGCAGCTGCACCCGGGCAGGACGATCATCGACTCCACCTCCGGGAACACCGGCATCGCCCTGGCGATGATCGGCGCCGCGTATGGCTACCCGGTGACGCTGGTCATGCCGGACAACGTCAGCCGCGAGCGCATGCGCATCGTCGACGCGTTCGGCGCGCAGCTGATCTTCAGCAGCGGGCTGGAGGGATCGGACGGCGCCATCGTGCGCTGCCGGCAGGTGATCGCGGAGGCCCCCGAGCGCTATTTCAAACCCGACCAGTACAACAACCCGATGAACCCGCAGGCACACTACGAGAGCACGGGCCCGGAGATCTGGGAGGCCACCGGCGGGCGGGTGACGCACCTCGTAGCCAGCATCGGGACCGGCGGCACGGTGATGGGCACCGGCCGCTATCTCAAGGAACGCCACCCCGCGATCGAGGTGATCGCCGCCGAACCGGACGACGCCCTGCACGGGCTCGAGGGGCTCAAGCACATGGCCAGCTCGATCGTGCCCGGGATCTATCACCAGGACGAGCTCGACCGGGTCGTCGGGGTGCCGACCGACGCCGCCTATGAGCTGGTCTACCAGCTCGGCGCTCGGCTCGGCCTGGTGGTCGGGCAGTCATCCGGGGCGGCGTTGTGGGCGGCGGCGCGCGTGGCGCGCGACCTCGATGCCGGGGTGGTGGTGATGATCTTCCCCGACTTCGGGGGCCGCTACCTCAGCACCAATCTATGGGCGGGATGGAGAGAATGGCTGCAGCGAAACCGAAGGGTCTGAGCCGGACGAGCGGCAAACCCGCCGCACCGATGAAGGAACGGATCTATCTCACTTACCCGCCCGCCCTCATCAAGGAGCCGCTCATCTACCTCCTCGGCAAGCAGTTCGAGCTGCGCACCAACATTCGCGGTGCCAACATCTCGGACAGCATGGGGCTGGTCGCGCTGGAGGTCGAGGGGACGCGCCAGGAGATCGACCGTGGGATCGCGTGGCTGCGCGCGCGGGGCGTGACGGTGGAACCGATCGAAAAGAACGTCATCGAGTGACTGCGCATGGCGCTGAGCGACGCGCAGATCGATCGATTCAGCCGCCAGATCATCCTGCCGCAGATCGGCGGACGCGGCCAGGAGCGGCTGCTGCGCGCATCGATCGCGCTGGCGGGCGAGGGCGAGCTGGCCGAACTCAGTGCGCTCAGCCTCGCGGGCGCCGGGATCGGGCGCATCGCGCTGCACGGCAGCGCGGGCGCGGCGCTCGGCGACGATCTCGTCGATCTTCACCCCGATCTGCAGGTGACGCTCGCAACCGGCGCGCTGGGTAGCACGGATGCCGATGTGCTCGTCGCCTGCGACCTCCCGCCGACCGAGCTGAACCGCGCCGGGCGCGCGGGCCGTCCCCTGGTGGCGGGGGGACTGATCGACGACGGCGGCTGGCTGGTCAGCGCCGGGACCTGCGCGGTGTGCGCCGCGCGGCAGGCGCGCCGTGAGGTCCGGGAGCCGGTGTCTGCCGCGGCGCGGGAGGGGCCGGGACGGTCCGCGACCACCGGCGTCATCGCGTCGCTGATCGCGCTCGTCGTGCTGAAGCTACGGCTCGATCTCCCCGCGCCGGCGCACGGGACGTGGCTGCGGTTCGATGCCCCGGCGTCGGCGCTGACCGAACGGCCGCTGCCGCGCACCGCCGACTGCGCGGTGTGCGCAGCCAGCTGAGAGCGTCCATGCGTCCGAACCCGGGCCTGCTCAAGTTCGACCTCGCGATTCGCGGCGTCCGCCTCGGCCCTGGCGTGCACGATCATCCCGAGATCGCGGGGCTCGCCTCGGGCCCGGACTACGTCGCCCGCAGTCTCGAGCTGGTGTTGCCGGAGGACGTGTGGGTCAGCGCGCCGATCGGCGACCGCTTCACGGCCGCGTCGCCGTACGAGCTGCGCGCCGCCGGAGACATCTTCGTCGTCGACGGCAACGAGCAGCGCTGCGAGGTGCGCATCGTCCCGCCGCCGCGCTTCTACGCCGAGACGACGCGCTCGGGCCTGCCCATGCGCAAGGTGGGCAGCGCCTACGGCGGGTACATCGCCATCAACCCGGCCACCGGATGCGACTTCGTGCCGCGCGGCGTGGCCTGCCGGTTCTGCGATCTCAGCACCCGCGCCCCCGAGCGGGCGGCCCCGATCCCGGTGCAGGACGTGATCGATACGGTGCGGGCGGCGTTCGCCGAGGGCGCGGTCGAGTTCGCCTACCTGCACATCGGCTACCTGGAGGGCGAGGACGCCGGGCTCGGGTTCCTCGAGCCCTACGTGCGCGCGATCAAGCGCCACTTCGACACCTTGGTCGCCGTCCAGCTGCAACCGCCGCAGCACGACGTCTGGATCGACCGGACCTACGCCATGGGCGTCGACGCGCTGAGCTACAGCGTCGAGATCCACGATCCGGAGCTGCTGCAGCGCCACTGCAGCGGGCGCGCCGCGCAGGTCGGGCGCCAGCGCTACTATGACGCGTTGGCGCACGCCGCCAGCGTCTTCCCCAGCGGCACCGTGTGGAGCGATCTGATCGTTGGGCTCGAGCCGGTTGAATCGACCATCGCCGGCATCGATGCGCTGGTCGGCCTCGGGGTGCTGCCGGTGTTGTCGCTCTTCCGACCGCTCGACGAGGCGCTGCTGCGCGACCACCCGCTGCCCGCGGCGGCGGCGGTCGCGCCGGTGTTCGCGCATCTCTTCAACGCCGTGCGCAAGGCGCGCATCAACATGCATTGGGTCCGCGATCTGAGCTTCGCCATGACCCCGATCGAGGCGCGCTTCTTCGCCGACGAGGAGGCGCGCGCCAGTGCCGGTCTCGGCACCTTCTACCGCTCGCGCCTGGGCAACCTCGCCGCCCGCAATCTCTCGCGCTTGCGCCGCCGGCTGCGCGTCCGGCAGGTCAGCGACTCCTTCGACTCGTCGCACCTGTAGGGAACCGGCTGGCGCCACGCTTGCGCCCGCCGCAACCTCCCCCATACAACCCGCTCATGCCCAAGCCCGAGCGGGTGGAGATCGACACCCGACCGCTGTGGATCATCCTGGTGACCCGCAGCCGGCCGCTGCTCATGCTGCTGATCGGCGTCGCCATCTTCTGGACCATCAAGGCGCTGCCCGCGCCGGCCGGGCTGGCGCACGGGGCGCAAGCGGCGTTGGCCGTCTTCGGGTTGTGCATCTTCTATTGGGTCTTCGCGGTGCTGCCGATCATGATCACCGGCCTGCTGGCGATCATCCTGGTGCCGCTCAGCGGGGTGATGTCCGCCAAGGACGCATACGCCCAGTTCGGCAACGAGGCGGTGTTCTTCATCCTCGGCGCGTTCATTCTCGCCGCGGCGATGATGAAGTCCGGCCTGTCGGCCCGCATCGCGCTCACCATCCTGCGCCGCTTCGGCCATCGCCCGACGACCCTGCTGCTCGCCATCTACGTGCTGAACAGCGCGATGTCGTTCGTCATGTCCGAGCACGCGGTGGCGGCGATGACCTTCCCCATCATTGTCGAGATTGCCGCCGCGCTGCGCCTGCCGCCGGGGCGCAGCGACTACGGCAAGGTCCTGTTCCTCTCCATGGCCTGGGGAACCTCGATCGGCGGCGTGGCCACGCTGCTCGGCGGTGCCCGCGCCCCGCTCGCGATCGGCATGCTGCGCGAGGTCACTGGGCAGAGCTACTCGTTCACCCAATGGGCGCTGCTGAACGTCCCGCTCGCGCTGCTGATGATGGTCGCCGGCTGGGGAATCCTGCGCCTCTGGTTCCGGATCGACCTCGCCGACATCAGCGCCGCGCAGCGCGCCGTGCAGGACCGCTTGCTGAGCACCGGGCACGTGACGCTGCCCGAGGTCGCGATCGGCGCGGTGATGGGCGTGACGATCCTCGCCTGGATCCTGCTCGGCGAGGAGTTCGGCCTCGCCAACATCGCGCTCGCCGCGGTGGTGGCGCTGTTCGCCTTCCGGGTCGTGCAGTGGCGCGACATCGAGGGCTACGTCAACTGGGGTCTGATTCTCATGTACGGCGGTGCGATCAGTCTGGGATCGGCGCTCAACCGCAGCGGCGCCGCCACCTGGGTGTCGCAGGCCACGATCGCCCACTGGGCGATCGGTCCGGTGACGGTGGCGCTGATCATCTCGTTCGCCGCCATGGCGCTCACCGAGGTCATGAGCCACTCCGCCGCGGTGGCGATCATCATGCCGGTCAGCATCGCGGTCGCACAGCAGTTCGGCATGAACCCGCGCGCGATGGCCCCGCTGGTCGCCGTCCCGGCCGGCATCGCCTTCATGCTGCCGGTCGGCACGCCCGCCAACGCCATCGCGTTCTCGTCCGGCTACATGCGGCTCGGCGACATGATGTGGCCGGGCCTGGCGCTCAACGTCATCGCCTACATCATCTTCAACCTGCTGGTGTTCTTCTACTGGCCGATGGTCGGCGTCACCCTATAGGAGGGACCCGTGGCCAACGTGCTCCTGGTCATTCCGCCCGGTCTTCGACCCCGCAGTGCCGCGGCGGCGGCCATCGACGCGGCGGCGCGCGCCGGCGCCAGGTTGATCGGCTTGGTGCTGCTCGATCCGGCCGAGACGGCGCGCATCGCCGCGACGCTCGACAGCGCGTTCATGGGCGAGCGCGTCAGTGACCGCGTCGTGGAGGTGCTCACGCGGGAGCAGCGTAGTCAGGCCGAGGCGGTGCTGGCGGAGATCGGCGCACAGGCGCGCGAGCGCGGCGTCGCCTTCGTCGCGCTGATCGAGGAGGGCGACGCCGACGAGGTCTGCGCGCGGGTCATTCGCGCCCACCAGGTGGGCCAGGCCATCCTGGTCGTCGAGCGGCGCTCGTGGCTGTCGCGCATCCTGTCGCGCTCGTCGGCCGTGCATCTGCCGGCGATGGCGAACGTCGCGCTGACGGTGGTGGAGGAGGAGCCCGGCACGGGCGGCCCCGGCGACGCGTAGCGGTGCGCCGGGGGCGCGCCGCTCAGCGCGGCGGCGCGAGCGCGACGGTAACGCCGAACACGCGGTCGAGCAGCAGATGCACGACCAGCAGCGCGGTCAGGAGTCCGGCGAGGGACAGCAGCGCGACGCCGGCCGCGATCGCCAGCGCCAGCAGCGCACCGAGGGCGAGCCCCGGGGCCATCCACCCCGGCAGGCTGGCGAGCGGCTCGGAGAACCCAATCAGTCGACGCAGCTCGGCCCACTGCTCGGTGAACTCGCGCCAGAGCGACGCCCTGAGCACGTCCATCACGGGGTCTCGGCGGGCGCTTGCACCCGCGCGCTCGCTTGCATGGTGGTGCCGGCGCCGATGGCAATGATCAGCACGCCTTCCTCGTAGTGCGGGCCCGCCATGAGGAACACGCCGTGGTTCTTGAGCGCGAGGGCGGTGTTGACGAGCGGCCGGGTGCCGGCGATGAGCATGACGTTGAGCAGCACGCGGCCATCCTTATACCCGCGCGGGAGGATGACCAGGTAGCGGCCTCCTGGCAACAGGAACTCGGCCTCGCGCCGCCACGCCAACCGGCGTTCCTCGCCTTGCAGGAGCCGATAGGAGGAATACGGGAAGAGCCCGACGAACGGCTGGCGGAGCGACGCGGGCGCTTCGAAGGACTTCCCGGTGTTGCTCGCCAGCACCGTGTCGATGCGCACCTCGACTTCGTCGTCCCCGGGCGCCGGCGTGTCATCCGCCAGCGCGACCGCGCCGAACAGCACGAGGTATGCGGACACGAGGAGCAGCGAGGCGGGCACGGGCCGCCCGATCACTTCTGCCCTTCCCATTGATCCGCTGCCTGGTCGACCGCCGCCGCCGCATCGTCCATGACCCAGAGCAGCGTGGTGTTGGTCTCGGCGTCGGTCACCAGCGCCACCGACTCGGCACTGCTCTGCACCGAATCGAGCACCGCCGAGTTGTCGACCCGGCTAGCGATCTCGTGCCGCACCGTCGAATCATCGCGCTGGAGCCACACGGCGACGGCCAGCGCGATCACCGCCGCGACGGTGGCCAACGCCGGCCCGCGGACCAGCCAACTGAACTCGCGCTCGTCCCACCAGGCGCGCACACGCTCGCCGAACGACGCCGCGCGGGCATCCAGGCGGGGGGCGATCCCGGACCAGATCTGGCCCAGGTCGAGCTCGTCGACCAGGGCCGTGACGTGCGAGGCCACGGCCTCCTGCAGGCGCTCGAGCTGACGCAGCTCGCCCTCGCAGTCGGGGCAGCGCGTGCTGTGCAGCGCCACCGCCCGCATCTGGCGGGCCTCGAGCTCACCGTCGAAGAACAATGGGAGCAGCGGGCGGGTTTCGCGGCAATTCATCGCCCGTCTCCGCCCCGGTCAGCAGCCGCCCGTGCACGCATGGGGGGCCCGCCAGCACCTGAAGTCCTGGTGCGCGCCACGCTCACAAGCAGTCTCGCAACTTGTCCTGGAGCTTCTTGCGCGCATAGTGCAGGCGACTCATGACGGTGCCCTTGGAGCACTGCATGACACGACTGATGTCCTCGTAGGACAACCCTTCGACTTCTCGCAAAAGTATGACGGCTTTGTGATCGGGGGTCAACTCGTTGATCGCTTGCTGCACGCGTTCGCCGAGCTCGCGCGAGCGGGCTTGCTGGTAGGGATCGCTCAACCGTTGATCGGGCAACGCCGCCTCGAGATCCTCGCCGCCTCCGGGTCGATCGGCCAGCGACACCGTCCCATGGCGCTTGTCCCGCCGCCGAAAATCGATGCCCAGATTGACTACGATCCGATACAGCCATGTATAGAAACTCGACTCGCCTTTGAACCGTTCCAAGTTCTCGTAGGCTTTGACGAAAGTCTCTTGCGTCAACTCGAGCGCGTCGTCGCGGTTGTGCACCATGCCGATCGCCACCGACAGGATCTTGCGCTGGTACCGCTCGACGAGCTCGCGAAACGCCTCCTTCTCCCCGCGGCGGCTTTCGCGAACGAGCTCCCGGTCGCTACGCTCCACGGGGGAATCCTAGCGCCATAGACGGCTCGCAGGGGGGCTTATTCAGACGGCGGGCCACTTCAATGGGCCTCCGACCAGGTGCGCCCGACCCCGAGGTCGACCTGCAGGGGGACGGCCAGGGCCATGACCCCCTCCATCTCTTCCCGAACCACGGCACAGGCCGACTCGCGCGCCCCCTCCTCCACCTCCAGAAGGAGCTCATCGTGCACCTGCAAGACCATCCCACCCGCCACCCCGGCCGCGGCCAAGCGGCGCTCGACAGCCACCATGGCCTTCTTGATCAGATCGGCCGCCGACCCCTGAATGGGCGTGTTGGTGGCGACGCGCTCGGCCGCCTGGGCCACCCCGCGCTCGCGGCTGCGCAACTCGGGGATCGGCCGCCGCCGGCCCAGAATGGTGGTCGCGTAGCCACACTCGCGCGCCTCCGCGACGACGCGCTCCAGGTAGCGGCGCACGCCGGCGTAGCGTTCGAAGTAGCTCGCGATGTAGCGCTGCGCCTCCGCCAGCACGATGCCGAGCTCGCTGGCGAGCCGCTGCGGTCCCATCCCGTAGAGAATGCCGAAGTTGATCACCTTGGCGACCCGGCGCATGTCGGCGGTGACCGTGCCGGGGAGCACCCCGAACACCTCCGCCGCCGTGCGGGCGTGGATGTCCTGACCGCGCGTGAAGGCATCGATCAGGGCCGGGTCGCCCGACAGATGGGCGAGGACGCGCAGCTCGATCTGCGAATAGTCGGCGGCGATCAGCACTGACCCGGCGGGGGCGACGAACGCGTCGCGGATGCGCCGGCCTTCCTCGCCGCGCACCGGGATGTTCTGCAGGTTCGGTTCGCTCGAGCTCAACCGCCCGGTGGCGGCACCGGTCTGGTTGAAGCTGGTGTGCAATCGGCCAGTGGACGGGTTCACGGCGGCCGGGAGCGCATCGACGTAGGTCGACTTGAGCTTCGACAGCGCGCGGTAGTCGAGGATCTTGGCGGGCAGCGGGTGCTGCTGCGCCAGGCGGGTGAGCACGTCGACGTCGGTCGACAAGCCGGTCTTGCCGCGCCGCACACCGCGGGTGGAGAGCCCCAGGCGATCGAAGAGGACGGCGCGCAGCTGCGGCGGCGAGTTGATGTTGAACGCCTCGCCGGCCAGCGCGTAGATCTCTGCCATCAGTGCGTCCATGCGCGCGGCGAACTCCTGGCTGAGCGCGCCGAGGTGCGCGACGTCGATCAGCATGCCGCGCCGTTCGATGTTGGCGAGCACCCCGACCAGGGGCATTTCGATCTCGTCGAAGAGCCGCGTCAGCTCGAGCTCGGCGAGTCGGCCGCGCAGCTGGGTGGCCAGCGGCTGCAGCAGGCTGACACCGGCCACGGCGCCGGCGGCGTCGCCACGGTACGGACCCGGACGCGTGCCGAGGAGATCGGCGGCGAGCGCATCGAGCGCGATGTCGGCGGCCGGGTCGGCGAGGGCGGCGGCGATCATGACGTCGAAGGTGCGGCCGCCGAGCTCGAGGCCGCACGCCGCCAGGTGGAGCGCGTCGCGCTTGAGGTCGTGGCCGATGACGTCGAACGACGGTGCGCGCAACGCCTCCCCGACGACGCGGCGCAGCGCGGGATCGTCCAGCCGGGCGCGGACCGGCGCCTCGCCCGCGGTGCCGAGCACGACCTCGCGGGCGGGCATCCGCACCGCCGGCCCCGGGTCGCCCAGCGCGGCGAGCCCCAACCACCCCCCCGCTCGGGCGCGCGCGAAGTGCTGTTCGGCCTGCGCGACGGTCTCGACCAGGGCCGCCTCGACCGTGAGGGTGGGCGCCTCCGCGCTGAGCTGGCGCAGCAAGGTCTGGAAGCCGAGTGCGGTGAACAGCTCGCGCGCCGCCGCCGGGTCCGGCGCCGCCACTTTCAGATCCTCCAGCGTGCAGGCGAGCGGCACGTCGCGGCGCACGGTCGCGAGCGCGCGGCTCATGCGCGCCGCCGCCGCGTCGGTGCGCAGCCGCTCGGCGATCGTCTTGGCGCCGCGCAGCTTCATCTGCGCCACCGCCTCGAGATGATCGAGCACGCCGTCGAGCGTGCCGAACGCTTGGACGAGCGCGACCGCCGTCTTCTCGCCGATCCCGCGCACGCCGGGGATGTTGTCGATCGGGTCGCCCATCAGGGCCATGACGTCGACCACCCGGTCGGGCGGCACGCCGAACTTGGCTTCGACCGCCGCCGCGTCGGTCCAGCGGTCGCGCATCGTGTCCCACAGGCGGACGCCGGGCCCGACCAGCTGCATGAGGTCCTTGTCGCCGGTGACGACGACGCAATCGAGCCCCTGCCCCTGTTGCGCCGCCAGCACGCTGGCGATCACGTCGTCCGCCTCGACGCCCGGCACCGTCAGCTCGTGCAGGCGCAGCGCCGCCACGACCCGGTGAATCCACGGGATCTGCGCCGCCAGGTCGTCCGGCATCGCCGGGCGGTGGGCTTTGTAGTCGGCATAGAGCGCGTCGCGGAAGGTCGCCCCCGGCGCGTCGAAGACCACCGCGGCGTAGTCCGGCTTGGCCTCCGACACCAACTTCAACAGCATGGTGGTGAACCCGTAGACGGCGTTGGTCGGCAGCCCGTTCGGTCCGGTCAGCGGCGGCAGCGCGAAGAACGCCCGATAGATGTACGAGCTGCCGTCCACGAGAACGAGGCGCGGGCGCGGGCCGGGCATGGCGGACGGCGGACGCTAACAGATGCGTTTCGGTTCAGCAATCTACGCTCCAGCCACACTTGACTTCGCCATTCCGCATGACTAAACGGCTAGCGCCGTTGCGGCACAGTTGAATCTTCTCGGCAGTCTGACGTCAACGATGCTGGTACGGTTGGCATGATCGAGGTCCGTGACCTGACCAAGCGCTACGGAGACCTGCTGGCCGTGGATCGGGTCTCGTTCACCGCGCAGAAGGGGGAGATCGTCGGTTTTCTCGGCCCCAACGGGGCGGGGAAGACGACGACCATGCGGATCATCACCGGCTTCCTCCCGGCCACCAGCGGCACCGTCACGGTCGAGGGCTTCGATATCTTCGACGATGCCCACGAAGTGCGGAAGCGGATCGGCTACCTGCCCGAGAACCCGCCGCTCTACTCCGACATGACCGTGACCTCCTATTTGGAGTTCGTGGGACGAATCAAAGGGCTCGCGCGTGCCGCGCTCCCCGAAGCGGTCGATCGCGTCATCCGACGCTGCGGCTTGACCGAGGTCACGCGCCGGGTGCTCGGCCACTTGTCGAAGGGCTTCCGGCAGCGCGTCGGACTCGCCCAGGCGCTCATCCACGAGCCCGGCGTGCTGGTGCTCGACGAGCCGACCATCGGGCTCGATCCGCGCCAGATCCGCGAGATTCGCAGCCTCATCACAGAGCTGGCCGGCGAGCGGACGGTGATCCTGTCGACCCACATCCTGCAAGAGGTCGTGCAGATCTGCCGCAAGGTCGTGATCATCAACGAGGGCCACGTCGCCGTCGAGGATCAGATCGAGAACCTCACCCGCGACATGCCGCTCGAAGAAGTCTTCATGCGCTTCATCGGCGGTGGACGCGCGGCCGCGGAGGAGGCCACGGCGTGAAGAACATCCTCGCCATTGCGGCCAAGGACATCCGGTCGCAGTTCGTGTCGCCGATCGCCTATGTCGTGCTGACCGGGTTTCTGCTCCTCGGCGGCTGGTTCTTCTTCAACCTGCTCGCGCGCTTCAACTTCCTGCTCCAGCTCTATTTGCAGTTCCGCAATCCCGAAGCCACCCAGCGGCTGAACCTGAACGAGTTCGTGATCGCGCCGCTGCTGCACAACCTGTCGGTCATTCTGGTGATCCTCGTCCCCGTCATCACCATGCGCAGCTTCGCCGAGGAGAAGCGCAGCGGCACCTACGAGCTGCTGATGACCTCGCCGCTGACCGTCACCGAGATCGTGCTCGGCAAGTTCCTCGGCGCCTTCGTGTTCGTGCTCGTCATGGTGCTGCTCACCGGGATCTACCCCCTGATCCTGGTGCTGTACGGCAACCCGGAAGCGGGCGTCATCCTGAGCGGCTTCCTCGGCTTGCTGCTGCTCGCCACCACCTTCGTATCGGTCGGCCTGCTGACCTCGTCGTTCACCGAGAACCAGATCATCGCCGCGGTGAGCTGTCTGGTCACGCTGCTCCTGCTGTACGTGATCTCGTGGCCGGCGGAGACCGCCGGCGAGGTCATGGCGGCGGCCCTCAAGTATCTGTCGCTCACCGAGCACTTCAGCGAGCTCGTCAAGGGCGTCATCGACACGCGCGACCTGATGTACTTCGGCAGCGTGATCGTGCTGGCGCTCTTCCTCACCCAGCGCTCGGTCGAGTCGCTGCGCTGGAGATAGCGTCGTGCGCCGCTCCAACGGCCTGCTCGGCCTGATCGGTCTCATCCTGCTGGTGTTCGCCGCCGTCGCGGCGGTGCTGACGCGCGGCGCGACGGTGTTCGACCAGATCTACATCGCCGTGCACGCGGTCGGCGGCGTGCTGGCGCTGATCGCGTACCTCAGCACCGGGCTCGAGAACCTGCGCGAGTTTCTCGGCGAGCGCTCGACCAAGTACGGCACCAGCACGGTGCTGGCGTCGCTGATCTTCATCGGCATCCTCGCCGCGCTCAACTTCCTCGCCTACCGCCACCATCACCGCTTCGATCTCACCTCGGAGCGGGTGTTCAGCCTGTCGCCGCAATCGGTGCAGGTCCTCGCCGCGCTCACCAACGACCTGCGCATGGAGGCGTTCGTCGAGGGCGGCTCCAGTCCGGAGCTCAACGATCTGCTGCGCAACTACAGCGCCGCGTCCAACCGGGTGACTTTCCGATTGATCGACCCCGATCGCGAACCGGAGCTGGCCGAGCGCTACGGCATCAAGGCGTACAACACCGTGCGGATCTCCTACGGCGACGCCTCGAACCAGGTGACGCAGCCCAGCGAGGAGACCATTTCCAACGCCATCATCAAGCTCACCCGCTCGGGCAAGCAGACCGTGTGCGTGATCGAGGGCCACGGCGAGCCCGACGTGGAGGACAAGGAAGGCGCCCATGGCCTGGCCTCGATGAAGGCGGCGCTGGAGAACGAGAACTACGAGGTCAAGAAGGTCCTGCTGGCGAGCGTGGACAAGGTGCCCGAGGACTGCTCCGTGGTGATCGTCGCGGGGCCGACGCGCCCCTTCCTGGCGCAGGAGCTGCCGCTGCTCGACGCCTACCTGCGGCAGGGTGGCCGCGCGCTGTTCCTGCTGTCGCCGCAGAAGGCGGAGGAGTTCGTCGCCTTCCTCGCGCCGTGGGGCGTCACGATCGGCGAGGACGTGGTGGTCGATCAGGTCGTGCGCCTGTTCCAGGGTCCCGCGCTCGGGCTGACGCCGCTGGTCGAAACCTACGACGCGACCCACGAGATCACCAAGGAGCTGAAGGGCCGCACCATCTTTCCGATGGCCCGCTCGGTGTCGGCCGCCGCCGACGCCAAGCCGGGCCTGAAGGTCGTCGAGTTGGTGAAAACCAGCCCCTCGAGCTGGGCGGAGACCGACGTCGACGGCATCTTCAAGCGCCAGGAAGCGTCGCTCGACCCGAACGACCGCAAGGGCCCGGTCCCGATCGCGGTCGCCGTCGAAGCGGACCTCAAGCTGATGGGCGTGGCGGACGGCAAGCAGGCGCGGCTGGCCGTGTTCGGCAGCACCGAGTTCGCCGACAACCAGCACCTGGAGGGCACGTATTTCAACCGCGACCTGTTCCTCAACACGGTCGGGTGGCTGGTGGGCCAGTCGGATCTGCTGTCGATTCGGCCGCGCGCCCTGCGCGCCTCGCGCGTGAACTTCACCGAGCGCGAGGGCACGGCGATCTTCTATCTGTCGGTGCTGGTGCTGCCCGAGCTGTTGCTCATGATCGGTCTGACCGTGTGGTGGCGGCGCGAGTAGCCGTCGATCCGCGCCTGCGCTGACTCCGTCCATGCGCTTCCGCAACACCCTGATCCTCGCCCTGCTGCTGATCGCGCTCGGGGCGTATCTGTACTTCGTCGAATCGAAGCAGATCGCGCAGGAGGGCAAGAAGGAAAAGCTCGTCGAGATCAACGGCGACGAGGTCAGCGCGATCTCGCTGATCTACCCGGACCGCGAGATCGACCTCGAGAAGGGCGACGGCGGATGGCGGGTCACCAAACCCGTTGCCGCGCCCGCCGACGACATCACGGTGAAGAACCTCCTCCACGCGATCGCCGACGCCGAGGTGAGCAAGACCCTCGATACGCCCCCGGCGGATCTCGCACCGTTCGGCCTGGCGCAGCCGATGGTGACCATCAAGCTCACCGCCAAGGGGCAGCCGCTGCCCGACCTCAAGGTGGGCAAGACGACGGCGGTGAGCTCGTCGACGTACGTCCAGCGCGGCGACCAGGCGAAGATCTTCCTCACCGGCTCGGCCTTCCATGCCGGCATGGACAAGCAGGTGAAGGACCTCCGCGACAAGAAGGTCGTCGAGTTCAAGGAGGACGCCATCACGCGCATCGCGCTGCATGGGCCGGACGGCGACGTGGTCCTGGCGAAGACCGACGGCATGTGGACGATCGAGCAGCCGGCAAAATTTCGCGCCGACGCCAACGCCGTGCGCGCCCTGCTCTCGGCGGTGCGCAACCTGCGTGCGACCGATTTCGCCAACGACGCCCCGTCCGACGCCGACCTCGCCACCTACGGTCTCGACGCGCCGCCGCACCAACTCGTCCTGATCGCCGCCGACGGCACGGAGACGCGCGTGCTGGTCGGCAAGGAGACCGAGCAGGGCCTGTACGTCAAAACTGCGGATCGACCGACGACGTTCATCGTCGGCAAGTGGGTGTCGCGCGACCTGGGCAAGGGTCTCGCTGACATGCGCGACAAGACGGTGCTCGCCTTCGAGCCCGGTGCCGCCACCCGCGTCGAGATCGCGCGCGCCGATGGCGGGACCTTCGCCCTAAATTCGGCGGACGGGAAGTGGTCGCTCGACGGCAGCGATCAGACGGTCAACCCCGGCGCGGTCGATGCGTTCGTCGGCGCCCTCAGCCGCCTCAGCGGCAGCCGGATCCTCGCCGACGGGGTGACCGATCTCACCCCCTACGGGCTCAACCCGCCGGCCCTCACCATTACCGTCAAAGGCAAGGACGACGTCCTGATCGGCACCGTGCGTGCCGGTTCACACAGCCCCAACCCGCCCGCCGTCGAGTACACCGTCAAGCGCGAGGACGATCCGACGGTCGTCGAGCTGCGCGACTTCCAGTTCAAGCAGCTCGACAAGCAGCCGGCCGACTTCATCGCCCCGCCTGCCGCGCCCGGCGCTCCCCCCGCCCCGGTGGGCGCCGACGATACCGACGACACCGACGCGGAGTGACCGCGGGGGGGGGCGCGCATGAGCGCGCTCCTCAACGGGCGATGTCGGCCATCGCCGCCAGCAGGGTGTCGATCTCCTCGTCGGTCCCCACCGAGATGCGCAGCGCATCGGCGAGCTCGGGGGTGGCGAAGTAGCGGACGAGGATGCGGCGCTGCTTGAGGGCCTCGTAGACGGCGCGCTGGTCGCGCCCGCGGCGCCGGGCCAGGACGAAGTTGGCGCGACTGGACGGCACCTCGTAACCGAGCGCGCGCAATTGCTCGGTCAGCCGGGCCCGCGTCGCGCAGACCCGCTGGACGTGCTCGCGCATGGCGTCATAGTCGGCGAGCGCGGCGGCGCCGGCGGCGATGCTCACCCGGCTGAGGTTGTACGAGTCCTTGACCTTGCGCAGCTCGGCGATGACCGGAGGAGGACCGAGGGCGAGGCCGATGCGCATCCCGGCGAGCGAAAACGACTTCGACAAGGTGCGCAGGACGATGACGTTGGGACGCTCGCGCACCAACCGCAAGGCCGAGTCGTCGGCGAAGTCGACGTACGCCTCGTCGACCACCAGCAACCCGGCGGCCTGCTCGCTCAGCCCCCGCAGCAGGTCGACGCCGACGACCGTGCCGGACGGCGCGTTCGGATTGCACAGGAAGATCACCCGCGCACCCGACTCCGCCAGCCCCGCCGGGAGCGAGTAGTCCTGTGGCCACGGCAGCCGCACCGCCGAGGCGCCGGCGATCGCGACCAGCGTGTCGTAGACGCTGTACGTCGGGGTCGGGTACGCGACCCGGTCCCCGGCATCGACGCAGGCGCGCAACACCATCGCCAGTAGCTCGTCCGACCCGTTGCCGGCGAGGATGTGCTCGCGGGTCAGATCGTAGCGCGCCGCCGCGGCGTCGCGCAGCGGGTTGGCCATCGGATCCGGATACAGTCGCACGTCGTCGGTCGCGCAACCCCGGATCGCCTCGCGCACACGCGGCGAGGGCGGATACGGGTTTTCGTTGGTGTTGAGCTTGATCCACCCGCCGTCCTGCGGCTGCTCGCCCGGGACGTACCCATCCATGGCGCGCACGGCGGGCCGGATGAAGTCGAGGGTGTCGGGCGGACGGGCCTTGGCCATCGCCGCACCATATCGCGCCGCGGAGCGGCATGAAATCCGGCCGCCTCCACGAGCGTCGGGCGTGCTGCACGCCGCCACCGACCCGACCGCGCCCTCGGGCGGGCCGCCGTTGTCCGGCCGTACACCATGCGATAGCAGGACCCCATGACGACGACCCCGCCGCTTCGCATCGGCATCCTCGGTGCCGCACGGATCGCTCCCATGGCGCTCGTTCGCCCCGCCCAACAGGTCCCGGAGGCGGCGGTGGTCGCCGTCGCGGCGCGCGACCCGGCGAGAGCGCGCGCGTTCGCCGCGAAACACGGCATCGGGCGGGTCGCGGACAGCTACGACGCCCTGCTGGCCGACCCCGAGATCGACGCCGTGTACAACCCCCTGCCCAACAGCCTGCACGCCGAGTGGAGCATCAAGGCGATGGAGGCAGGCAAGGACGTCCTGTGTGAGAAGCCGCTCGCCTCCAACGCCGACGAGGCGCGCACCATGGTGGAGGCAGCGGCGCGCACCCGGCGCGTGCTGGTCGAGGCCTTCCACTACCGCTACCACCCGCTCGCCGCCCGCATGAAGGCGGTCGTCGACTCCGGCGTGCTCGGCGCCGTGCGCCACATCGAAGCGGTGATGTGCATCCCCCTCCCCATCCCGGGCGACATCCGCTACCGCTGGGATCTGGCCGGCGGCGCGATGATGGACACCGGCTGCTACACGATCAACCTGGTGCGCTTCCTCGCCGGCGCCGAGCCCGAGGTGGTGCGGGCCGAGGCGCGCTTGTCATCGCCGAAGGTCGACCGCTGGATGACCGCCGACTTCCGCTTCGCCGACGGCCGCACCGGGCACATCACCTGTTCGCTCCTGTCGGCCCGACTGCTGAGCATGCGCGCGCTGGTGCGCGGCGAGCGCGGCGAGATGCGCGTCTTCAACCCGATCGCGCCCCACTTTTACCACCGGCTCACCGTGCGCACCCCGGACGGCACCAAGCGTGAGCGCGTGGCCGGCGAGGCTACCTACACCTATCAGCTGCGTGCCTTCGTCGACACGGTGCGCAACCACACCGCGTCGATCACCGATGCCGCGGATGGGATTGCGAACATGCAGGTGATCGACGAGGTGTACCGGAAGGCGGGGTTGCCGCCGCGCGGCACCGCGTGAGGACGTTGTCCGTTGCCTGTTGTCCGTTCCCCGTTGAGGAACGATCGGCATTCCGAACGGATAACGGGCAACGGAAAACGGACAACGTCCTCACCCCCCCGGAGCGAAGCCCTCGACCACGCGCTTGAAGACCTCGGGGTCGAACGAGAGGACGCTGATCGCGGTCGTATCGACGCCGGCGGCAGCATAGGCAGCAATGCGCTCGCGGCATTCGTCGAGCGAGCCGAAGATCGAGATGGCGTCGACGAAGCGGTCGGTCATGCCTTTGCGGGTGAGCGCGCGATCGCCGGTCTTGAAGCCCTTGGCGATCAGCGCGGCCTCTTCCTCGAAGCCGTACCAGGCGGCGTACTGGTTGTAGACCGGCGTGGCGAAGTAGCCGGTGAGCGCGGTGCGGAAGAGATCGCGCGCCGCGGTGCGATCCTCGGTCACCAACACCTGCTGGCGACAGACGATCTCGAGCTGAGCGGGATCCTTGCCGGCGCGGCGGGCGCCGGCGGCGAGGTGGGCTCGGGTCGGCGCCAGCGCTTCCACCGGCAGGAGATTCACCGCGACGCCGTCGCCGATCTCGCCGGCTAGCTCGAGCATCGCCGGACGCAGCGCGCCGACGTAGATCGGCACCGGCGCGGCCGGCGGCACCATCAGCCGGAAGCCGTGCGTGCGCAGCGTCTCGCCGTCCAGCGCGACCTTCTGTCCAGCGAGCATGCCGCGCACGGCCGTGACCGTCTCGCGGACGCGCGCCAGCGGCTTGCGGAACGGAATGCCGTGCCAGTTGCCGACGATCGCGTGGCTCGACGCGCCGAGCCCGAGGATGAAGCGCCCGGGGGCGAGCTGCGAGACGGTCCCTGCCGCCGCCGCGATGGTGGCGGGCGTGCGTATGTAGACCGGCGAAACGGCCAGCCCGATCCGCACCCGCTTGGTCACCTGGGCAACGGCCGCGGCGAGGACGAACGGGTCGGGCCCGCCGGTCTCGGCGATCCAGATGCTCTCATAGCCCAAATCCTCGGCCCGCCTCGCCCAATGGAGACAAGCCGCGACGTCGCCGGGAACGGGCAGGCTCAGGGCGATGTTGCCGACGTTCATAGGGCGCCTCACTCGCAACCACAAAAGGCGTGACCGGTCACGCTTCTGGTCCCCGTCCGTACCCGTTTGGGCTGGATTTCTCCACCACCCCGCCGTATGAGTCCTGCACCATGACCGGGAAGGGACGCCGTCATCTCCGGGCCCTGGCACACCGGCTCAGCCCCGTCGTGATCGTCGGCCAACGCGGTCTGAGTGAGGCCGTCGTGCGCCAGATCGACGGCGCGCTCACGGATCACGAGCTGATCAAGGTGCGGCTGGGCGCCGAGTCCCCGGTCAAGCGGGACGAGGCGGCGGCAGCGCTCGTCGCGCACACCGGCTGCCAGCTGGCGGGGTCGGTGGGGCGGGTGCTGATCCTGTATCGGCCGCATCCGGAGCAGCCACGCATCGTCCTGCCCGCCGATGCGGCAGCGGGTTAGAGGAATGAGATCGTTGGCCGTTATCCGTTGTCCGTTGCGTCTCCGGCGAGCTCATCCGACAACGGGCAACGGGCAACGGCCAACGGCCAACGGAGACCACCCATGTCATTCTACGAGCGCCTGAGCGCACAGGATGCGTCGTTCATCGGGCTGGAGGATGCGCGCTGCCACATGCACGTCGGCGGGGTCATGCTGTTCGACGCGGCGCCGGTACGCGCGCCCGAGGGCGGCATCGACATCGACCGCATCCGCGCCGCGATCGAGGCCCGGCTACATCTGGTCCCGCGTTTTCGCCAGCGGCTCGCGTTCCTGCCTTACGAGCGTCTGCCGATCTGGGTGGACGACGACCGCTTCCGGCTCGCATACCACGTGCGCCACACCGCGCTGCCGCGGCCGGGCGACGATCGCACGCTCAAGCGCCTGGTGGGCCGCATCATGTCCCAGCAGCTCGACCGCACGCGCCCGCTCTGGGAGATGTGGTTCGTCGAAGGGCTCGAGAACGACCAGTTCGCCCTGATCAGCAAGACGCACCACTGCATGATCGACGGGGTGTCCGGCGCCGATCTGATCTCGGTCATCATGGAGCCCTTCCCCAACTCGGAGCCCGCACCGCCGGTCGCGTGGACGCCGCGCCCGCATCCGAGCGACACCCGCCTGCTGTTCGACGAAGCGCGCCGGCGCCTGGCCCAGCCGCTCGACGTCGTCCGCGCCGCCGCCACCGCCGTCCGCCACCCCGAGCAAGCGCTCGCCAAGGTCGAGGAGTCGGTCGCGGCGCTCGCCGAGGCCTTCTCGCCGACGCTCAACCCCGCCTCGCTGCTGCCGATCAATACCGAGGTGGGTCCGTCGCGGCGCTTTGACTGGACCGCGAAACCGGTCGCCGACTACAAGGCGGTCAAGAACGTCCTCGGCGGTACCCTCAACGACGTCGTGCTCGCCACCGTGAGCGGGGCGCTGCGACGCTTCTGTCTGCAGCGGGCGGTCGATCCGGACACCGTCAACGTCCGCGCGCTGGTGCCGGTCAGCGTGCGCGCGCCGCAGGAGCACGGCGCCCTCGGCAACCGCGTCACCGAGATCATCGCCCCGTTGCCCATCCATCTCGACGATCCCGTCGCCCGCCTCGAGGCGGTGCGCGTCACCATGGGCGGCTTGAAGGAATCGAAACAGGCGCTCGGCGGTGAGATCATGACGGCGATCGCCGAGTGGACCGTCCCGAACGTCCTGGTCCAGGCGGTCAAGCTCGGCATCCGCTCGCGCCCCTACAACCTCACCGTAACCAACGTTCCCGGCCCGCAGATTCCGCTCTACTTCCTGGGCTGCGAGATGCTGACCACCTACCCGGTGGTGCCGCTGTTCGAGAACGTGGCGCTGGTGGTGGGCCTGTTCAGCTACAACGGCGGCTTGTTCTGGGGCTTCACGGCCGATTGGGAGTCGGTGCCGGACCTGCACGACTTCGTCGTGGCGGTCGAAGACTCGTTCGCGGAGCTGCAGGAGTGCGCCGCGCGCGTCGCCGATCGCGGGCGTCGGCGCGCGCGACCGCGCCGGCGGGTGGTCAAGCTGGCGGCGGTCGAGGGATCGAAGCGCTGACCACTGCTCGACGCGCCCGCGTGCCCACGCGCACACTCGAACACTCGCCCACTCGTTTGATGAAGCTGACCTCGTATCGCGGCCTGACCGCCGTGGTGACCGGCGCGTCGAGCGGCATCGGCAAGCTGCTGGCGCTGCGCTTCGCGCGCGAGGGCGCCCGCGTGGCCCTGGTGGCCCGGCGCCAAGCCGAGCTCGACGCGGTGGCGGCGCAGATCCGCGCCGCCGGCGGCGAGGCGCTGGTGGTGCCGTGCGACGTCGCCCAGCGCGCCGACGTGTTCGCGGCGGCGGCGGGCGTCCTCGAGCGCCTGGGGCCGATCGACATCCTGGTCAACAACGCCGGCTACGGCCATCACCGGTCGTTCCTGGAGTGGGACGTCGACGACATGGAGCGCCTGATGCGGGTCAACTTCTTCGGGACCCTGTACTGGACCAAGGCACTGTTGCCGCAGATGGTCGAGCGCCGCCGCGGCTGGCTGGTCTTCATGGCGTCCGTGGCGGGTAAGATCGGCGTGCCCGACGAGTCCGCGTACGCCGCCTCGAAGTTCGCCACCGTCGGCCTCGCCGAGGCGCTGTCGTTCGAGGTCGAGGATGCGGGCGTGCACGTGCTGACCGTCTGTCCCGGGGCCATCCGCACCGACTTCTTCGACCAGGAAGCCCTGCAGCGGATGCCGCCCGTCGCCAAGCGCGGGATGGTCGATCCCGAGCCGCTCATCGAGGCGATCATGCGCGCGCTTGCCCAGGGCAAACGCGAGCTCACCTTCCCGCGTCCGATCGCAGCCGCCTACGTGACCAAGGCGATCGCGCCAGGTCTGGTGCGGCGGGGGATCAAGCGGACGACGCTGGACGCGATGGCGAAGGGTAAGCGGTAGAACCGCCCGCCCCGGCCTCCGGCGCCGGCGCCGAGCGCGCGCGGCGCAACAGATAGAACCCGAGGGCGACGCTGGCGATGGAGAACCCCTGCGCCGTGGTCAGCCCGGCGATCCAATGCGGGTTGCGGCGCAGCATCTCGACGGCGAAGCGGGCGGCACCGGAGTAGATCAGGTACTGCCCGAGCAGATGGCCGGGCGGATGACCGCGGCCGCGCTGGCGCCAGAGGACGACGAAGATCGCGACGTACAGGACCATCTCGTAGATTGGGGTCGGATGGACGCGATCGGTCGTCGGCACCACGCCGTCCGGGTAGCTCATGCCCCACGGCAGGGTGGTCGGCACACCGTAGTCGCCGTCGCCGGCGAGCTGGCAGCCGATGCGCCCGATCGCCAGCCCGAGGGCCAGCGCCGGCGCGGCGATGTCCCCGGCGACGGCGAACGGCAACCCCACCGTGCGGGCCCACCACAGCACCGCGACCGCGCCGCCGATCACGCCGCCGTACCACACCCAGCCGCTCGAGGAGAGCAGGAACGCGAGAGGATCCTCGACGAAGTACGTCCAGCCCGACGGAATCACGAACAGCCGCGCGCCAACCCAACCGCCGACGTACGCCCACAGGACGAAATCGTAGGCGAAGCGGACGTCGTAGCCGCGCTGGATCATGTCGCGGCGAATCACCAGCAACGCGGCGAAGAAACCGAGGAACGCCATCGCCCAGAAGCTGGGGACGGCGATATCGCCGAGATGAAACAGGACCGGACGCATCAGACGGTCCGCGCGTCGGTGGCGGCGCGGTCGCGCGCCAGCACCGCCGCCCCGATGGCCATCGACACCAGGCTCACCCATTGCGCCAGGGTGAGGCCGAGCCCCAGCACCGGGTTGCGGCGCACGAACTCGACCGCGAAGCGGGCGGCGCCAGACAGGACCAGGTAGTGCCCGAAGTTCGTCCCCGCCGCGTGCGGCCGGGCGCGCCGGCGCCACAGCAGGATGAAGATGGCCAGATACAGCACCGCTTCGTAGACCGGCGTCGGGTGCACGGGCTCGGTCGTCGGCACGACGCCCTGCGGGTACGCCATGCCCCACGGCAGGGTGGTGGGCACGCCGTAGTCGCCGTCGCCGGCGAGCTGGCACCCGACGCGGCCGATCGCCTGCCCGATCGCCAGACACGGCCCGGCGAGATCGGCGACGTCGCCGAACGGCAAACCCAACTCCCGCGCTTTCAGCGTCACCGCAATCGCGCCGCCCACCACACCACCCTGCCACACCCAGCCGCTGCCCGACAGCAGCAGCTCGAACGGGTCGCGTTGGAACTGCTCCCAGGCAGTGACGATCAGGAACAGCCGGGCCCCGACGAACCCGCCGACGTAGGCCCACAGGATCAGGTCGTACGCCGCGCCCGGATCGTGCCCCTGCCGCGCCAACTCACTGCGCGCCACGAACAGCGCCGCCAGAAAGCCGAAGAACACGGCCACCCAGAAGGACTCGACGGGGAAACCGAAGACGTGGAACAGAACCGGATACATCGCAATCGATCGCTTCGATCCGCTACCGCCGCTTCCGAGCTTCGCTCGCCGTTTTGCGGGTCCCCTCTCCCTCCAGAGGTTTTGCACCTAACGTCGACTGAGGCATCAGATCCCCTCAGGCGCTGCATGGAGGGTTTCCTGCCCGCGGGAGAGGAGCAAGACGAGGGGACCCGATGACCCGCGCTCAGACGCCTTCGTGTGCAAAGCCCCGTCTGGGAGCGGGTCAGGGCGGGGGGATTCGACGATTGCCTCTTGGATCATCGCGACCAGCGCTTCGATTCACCGCCGCAGCTTCCGCGTCTCGCTCTCCGCTTCGCGGGGCCCCTCTCCCTCCGGGAGAGGGTCAGGGTGAGGGGATTCGACAGCAACCTCTCCGATCATCACGCCCGGCGCTTCGATTCCTTGCCGCAGCTTCCGCGTCTCGCTCTCCGCTTCGCGGGTCCCCTCTCCCTCCGGGAGAGGGTCAGGGTGAGGGGGTTCGAT
>Ga0335084_10000887_pt1 | contig 26794 bp, 20 predicted proteins | sample Lox_Sample_44_FD_206721 | JGI IMG/M metagenome (GOLD analysis project Ga0335084, IMG submission 206721) | Soil microbial communities from Loxahatchee National Wildlife Refuge, Florida, United States - Lox_Sample_4.4 | ecosystem: Environmental > Terrestrial > Soil > Wetlands | place: USA... | reverse complement strand
GCTCATCGCGGGCGGCCACACCTTCGGCAAGACCCACGGCGCGGGCCCAGCTTCCCACGTGGGCCCCGAGCCCGAGGCAGCCGGCATCGAGGAGCAGGGCCTGGGCTGGAGGAGCAGCTTCGGCAAAGGCAAGGGCGGTGACACGATCTCGAGCGGCCTGGAGGTCACCTGGACCACCACGCCCACGAAGTGGAGCAACAACTTCTTCTGGAACCTGTTCGGCTACGAGTGGGAGCTCACGAAGAGCCCGGCCGGTGCGAACCAGTGGAAGCCGAAGGGAGGCGCGGGCGCCGGCACCGTTCCGGATGCCCACGATCCGTCCAGGCGTCATGGGCCCACCATGCTGACCACGGACCTCTCCCTGCGGTTCGACCCGGCCTACGAGAAGATCTCCCGGCGCTTCATTGAGAACCCGGATCAGTTCGCCGATGCGTTCGCCCGGGCGTGGTTCAAGCTCACCCACCGGGACATGGGCCCGCGCGCACGGTACCTCGGCCCGGAGGTCCCGGCGGAGGAGCTCATCTGGCAGGACCCCATCCCCGCGGTCAATCACAAGCTCATCGACGCGAAGGACATCGCCTCCTTGAAGGCCAAAGTCCTGGCTTCAGGCCTGTCCGTCTCGCAGTTGGTCTCGACCGCATGGGCGTCGGCGTCCACGTTCCGTGGCTCCGACAAGCGCGGCGGTGCCAATGGGGCCCGCATCCGTCTCGCCCCGCAGAAGGACTGGGAGGTCAACCAGCCCTCCCAGCTGGCCAAGGTGCTCAAGACGCTGGAGGGCATCCAGAGCGCGTTCAATGGCACCAAGTCCGGCGGCAAGAAGGTCTCGCTGGCTGATCTGATCGTCCTCGCCGGTTGCGCGGGCGTCGAGCAAGCAGCGAAGAACGCCGACCAGAAGGTGACGGTTCCCTTCACGTTCGGACGCATGGACGCCACGCAGGCGCAGACCGACGTGACCTCCTTCGCCGTGCTCGAGCCGGTCGCAGACGGCTTCCGCAACTACCTCAAGGGGAAGTACAGCGTGTCGGCAGAGGAGCTGCTGGTCGATCGGGCGCAGCTGCTGACGCTGACCGCGCCCGAGATGACGGTGCTCGTGGGTGGCCTGCGCGTCCTGAACGTCGGACAGTCCCAGCACGGCGTCTTCACCAAGCGGCCGGAAGCGCTGACCAACGACTTCTTCGTGAACCTGCTCGACATGGGCACGGAGTGGAAGGCGGTCTCGAAGGACGCTGACCTGTTCGAGGGGCGCGATCGCAAGACGGGCAAGGTCAAGTGGACGGGCACGCGCGTCGATCTCGTTTTCGGCTCGAACTCCCAGCTCCGGGCCTTGGCCGAGGTCTACGGAAGTGCCGATGCGCAGAAGAAGTTCGTCCAGGACTTCGTGGCGGCCTGGACCAAGGTCATGAACCTGGATCGCTTCGACCTTGCGTGATGGCATAGGAGAGGCCTCGAGGTTCCGAAGTGGATCGCTCTCGACCTGGCAGCGGGGCTGTCCGGGCCAGGGCGAGGGCGGGATTTCAAGCGGGGTCGGATCTTGGTCCAACCCCTTCGGAGGGTCGGCGCGATGGGGAAGCGTGGTCGTGAAATCGTCGGGATGGACGTCGAGCGGCTGCTCGATCTGTTGAACCGCGCCTACGCGAGCGAGTGGCTCGCCTACTACCAGTACTGGCTCGGCGCGAAGCTCATCAAGGGGCCGATGAAGGACGCCGTGGCTGCTGAGCTCAACCTTCACGCGACCGAGGAGCTGAACCACGCGGTGCTGGTGGCGAACAGGATCGTCCAGCTCGGCGGCACGCCGGTGCTCACGCCCGAGGGATGGGGAAAGCTGAGTCCGTGCAAGTACGACGCGCCCGAGGATCCGTACGTCGCGGTGCTGCTCGATCAGAACATCGCGGGTGAGCAGTGCGCGATCTCGACGTACAAAGGGCTCATGGACGCCACCAAGGACAAGGACATGGTGACGTACAACATGGCGCTCACGATCCTGGAGCAGGAGGTCGAGCACGAGGAGGACCTGCAGAGCCTGCGGGAGGACCTCGACCTCATGGTAGAGCGCGGGAGCAAGTAGAGCCGAACGACTCCCGGCGGCCAGGAAGCGTAAATACAGGATCCCGTTTCGCGGAGGCCTGGCGGCCTGTGCGCCGGGCTTCGCGTTCTGGACGGCTTCGGCGAGGTCGAGCCCGGCGCCTGAATGGCGCCGGAAACCGAGGAGGACTCGCTCGACGACCTCCTCGCTCGATACGAAGACGACGCGAGCGCGGTATGGACTTGGTCAGCGGCGCTGGTGGCCTTCCGGCGGACGGGGGACACGGCGAAGAGCCGGGTGTAGACGGCAGTTCGGATCCGCCGCCCTTTGACGGTCCTGGTCGCGGCGGCAGAGAAGTCGCGGAGGCAGACGCCCCGGCGTAGATCCACGGCGCGGGCGTCACAGAAAGTGAGGGCTCCAGGCTGGCCCCCGGAGCCCTCGGTGCGGATGCAGGCGATGCTGCGCGGTGTTTGTCGCGTGGCTCGGTGATCGCGTCCACTTTCCGGCCGTCCGCCTCGAGCGGATGGACGGTGACCCCCCGAAGTTGCAGCTCTTCTGCGCCTGCTGCGGCGAGCGGTTCTTCGTGTGCGTTCGCTGTTACCGGGGCCAGTCCTAATGCGGGCCGCCCTGCCGGCGGGCGGGCCGGGCGCGGCTCGCGCGCGAGGCTCGCGCCCGTCACCAGCGCAGCCATGAGGGGCGCCTCGATCACCGTGATCGCCAGCGGGCCTACCGGACCCGCCGTGCGTCGCGCGTGACGGATCCGAATTCCCGAGAAGTTGCTCCGCGGCTGGAATGCGTCCCGCCGAGCGTCACGGTCGCGCCGATGGGCGGCGCCGCGGAGACGGTCGGCGAGGAGCGCCTCGATGCCGAAGTTCACGGTCTCGCTCACCCCGTCGGCGACGGCGACGCAGGTCCGGCTGCTACGGGACAGGGATGTGCTGCTGGCAGCGGAGCTGCCGCCGCCGGCGGCGGTCCGCCACGACCGCGCGGCGATGGTGTTCCTGGAAGCCCTGTCGCTCTGGGTGGATGCGCGGCTCCGCGTTGTGCTGTCTGTGGACGCGAAGGACGCTTCGTTTTGCCTCGACCTCACCGACGAACTCGGCCGCGGCGTTCACAGCGTCTACTACGAGGTCGAGGTCGTCACCGCTTGCTCCCGCTCCCAGGCTGATCGGCCGCGGCGGAGGATTCGGTGACGGCCGGCGCCGACGTCGAGGCAGAGATCCGCCGGCTCCACCATGCCGAGCACTGGCCAGTGGGCACCATCTCCACGCAGCTCGGCCTCCACGCGGACGTGGTCCGCAGGGTGCTTGGGCTGCTTGAGCCACGGCGTGTCACCGCGCCGCGTCCGAGGCTCGTCGACCGGTACGCGGGCTTCATCGACGAGATGCTGGCGAGCTACCCGCGCCTGCGTGCCACACGCCTCTACGACATGATCCGGGCGCGCGGTTACCCGGGGAGCGTCCGTACGCTGCGCGAGCACGTCGCCCGGGTCCGCCCGGCGCCCCGCCGCGAAGCGTTCCTGCGCATCGAGCCGCTCATCGGCGAGCAGGCCCAGGTGGACTGGGCCCACGTCGGCAAGGTGGCCGTGCCCGGCGGCGAGCGCGCGATTTGGGCGTTCGTGATGGTCCTCTCCTGGTCGCGCGCGATGTGGGCCGAGTTGGTCTTCGACACGAGCGTCCACTCGCTCCTGCGCTCGCTCACGCGCGCCTCGGCGTTCTTCGCGGTGAGGCTGCCGACGTTGCGGCCTGCATCGACCCAGCGAGCGAAGAGCCCGTCGATGGCGGGGAGCGCGGCGCGGAGCCGATCTTGACCCTTCTGCTCACTCGCACCAGCCCGCTGCCGGATGAGCTCCTCTCGGTGCTCGCGCAGCTCCACCGGCTGGCGCCGGCCCCAGCTCCGAGCGTGGCGTGCGACCTCGTCCCCGACCGCGAGGTCATCCCCCACGATCTGGAGAGCTACGATGCCCACGGACGACGTGATTGAGAGCCTGCGCAGCATCGGCCTGCGCGCGTCGAAGGAGGCGCTCCGCGCTCTCCTCGACCACGCCACCCGCAGCCGTTTGTCGGCGGCCGAGACCTGCGAGTACCTCGTCGCGCTCGAGCGGCGCGAACGCGACGCCCGCAACCTGGCGGCCCGAACCAAGGCCGCCACGCTCGGCGGCGTGAAGCCGCTCGACCGCTTCGACTGGTCCCACCCGCGCAAGATCGACCGGCCGCTGTACGAGGAGCTCCTCGGCCTCGACTTCATCGGGCGCGGCGACAACGTCCTCCTCCGCGGCCCGAGCGGCGTGGGCAAGACCACGCTCGCCCAAAACCTCGGGCTCGCCGCCTTGCAGAAGGGGCTCACCGTCCGCTTCACGACCTTGGCGGGCGTGCTCGCCGACCTCATGAAGCAGGAGTCGTTGCCCGCGCTCGAGCGCCGCCTCCGTCGCTACTGCGCGCTTCATCTGCTCGTGATCGACGAGCTCGGATACTTGCCGTGCGACGGGCGCTCCGCGGACCTCCTCTACAACATCATCAGCCGCCGCCACGAGACGCGCTCGGTGGTGATCACCACCAACCTCTCCTTCAAGCAGTGGGGGACCATCTTCCCCGGCGCCGCCTGCGTCGCCGCCCTCGTCGACCGCTTCGTCCAGCGGTGCCACGTCATCGACATCGACGCCGACTCCTGGCGCCAGAAGGAGGCCCAGGACTTCAAGCCGCCGACCGGCAGCAAGCCGAAAGGTACGCGCCATAGGTGACGCGCGCTGGCGAGCCTCGGACCTCGCCGGTAGACTCGCTCTCCGCATGAGCGACGAGATCGCGATCAAGCCCGAGTACCAGCTCCTCGCCGACGTCACCAGCCTCGACCTCTCCATCGTCGAGTCCGAGCGGTCCGAGTTCCAGGACACCGTCCACATGAAGATGGTCCTGCGCGACGACCCGGACATCTTGGCCAGCTGCGCCTTCGGTCTCATCTACGCGCTCGGCGTCCTCTCCTTCTCCGACGCCCGGCCGCGCGGGGTCTCCGGAATGGACTTCGCCGAGAAGGACGACTGGTACGTCTCCGACATGTTCAGCCACCTCCGCTTCGAGGACGGCCGGCTGCACTTCTACGCGGACTACGTCCGCGGTCGGATGATGAAGACCACCGTCGAGATAGATCCCGACGGCGTCATCAGGCTCGAGACGATCAACCGCGGGGAGTCCGCGGCGCGCTGGGTCGCCACGCTTCAGGGCAAGAAGAAGCTCAAGCTCATCGAGAGCGCCGACGGCGACACCGCCAAGACCTGACAGTTCAGTACACCGCGCTCGTCGCGAAAACGCGCAGACCACCGTCCTTCTCCACCACGTCGACGCCAACGATCTTTCGGCGCTCCTTCGAGAAGTGCGCGGCCTTGCGCTCTCGCAGCAGCCTCGCGTCCTCCTCGACCAGGTCTGCGTCCCAGCCGATGCTCCGATAGGCCCGCCGAGCCGTCTCGACCTCGTCTGCCCTGAGATCCTCGCGGTCTGCCGCCGCGTTCCAGACCATCGCGGCGAAGCCAAGCACGAACTTCCACTCCGTCGCCGAGGTGCTGTCCTGGAGCTTGTCCAGCAGGGGGTCCGCGAACGCCTTCAGCGTCGCCGACATCGCCGGCAGGTCGCTCGGCGTCTCCAGAAGTACTGGGACGGAGGCGCGTGCGGCTCGGCGCTTCTCATCCCGCTTCAACCGCTTCCGCTCCGCCTTCTTCTGCCGGGCTCGCTCGTTCGCCATGCCCCGCCAGCCTACCCTCCGGCCCAAGGTCGACCAAGACCGTCATTTCGAGTCGGATCGCGGCTGCCGTCTACAACCGGGAGGCGCTCCGGGCCGCGACCGAGCAGAACCCGCACGTTTCGCAGGCTCCGGAGCCGATGCGGAGGCCCGGGGGGGGCCTCGCGGGGTGACAATACGTAATCTTGACATATACGGCATGAGCACGTAATCATGAAGCCGCATGGGACCCGCGATCCAGGCCGTGGAGTACTTCCACCTTCAGGTCTCGAGGCTGCTCCTCGCGGGCCCGGACAAGGGCTCGTTCGCGATCAAGGGCGGCTGCAACCTGCGGTTCTTCTTCGAGAGCCCCCGGTACTCCGAGGACATCGACCTGGACGTCAGCGAGCGCGTCCCCGTCCACGTTCTCAAGGAGAAGATGGCGAAGCTCCTCTCGGGCCCGGCGCTGACGCTGAACCTGCGGAACCGCGGCATCGAGGTGGCGAGCGCGTCCGCTCCGAAGCAGACCGAGACGACCCAGCGCTGGAAGATCGCCCTGAGCGTGCAGGGGCGTGCCCTGCCGCAGCCGACCAAAATCGAGTTCTCTCGCCGCCCCGCGACCGAGGAGGCGGTCCTCGAGGCCGTCGCGCCGAGCGTCCTGGCGGAGCACCAGGCCATCACGTTCCTCGCGCCCCACTATCCCCTCGCCCCCACGGTCCGGCAGAAGGTGAGGGCGCTGGCGGACCGACGGGAGGTCCAGGCGCGGGACGTCTTCGACCTGGGCGCGGTCCTCATCCCACGGACCGGCGGCGCGACCACCCCGCGCCAGGCCGATCGCTCCGCCGTCAAGGCCGCGATGGAGCGCGCGATGTCGCTCTCGTACGCGGACTACAAGAGCCAGGTCGTGTCCTACCTGCACCCGGATCACCAGGAGTCGATGGGATCTCCGGAAGCCTGGGATGCATTCCAGCTGAAGGTCGTCGAGTACCTGGATCAGGCGCTCTCGAAGCGCGCGGAGCCGGAGCGATGAGGGCGGTCGACGTGCTCGGGCGGGTTCGCGCCCTGCGAGTGCCCGCGTTCACGACCTCCGACGCGGCCGCAGCGGTCGGGCTCTCGATCGAGGCGACGAGCCAGGCCTTGAGCCGGCTCGCCGCGGCGGGCGTCGTCACCCCGGTCCGCAAGGGCCTGTGGACGACGCGGGAGTCGCCGGACCCGCTCACGCTCGGCGACTACGTCACCGCGCCGCACCCGAGCTACGTCTCCCTCCAGAGCGCGCTCCACCTGCACGGGATGATCGAGCAGATCCCGAACGTGATCTACCTCGTGTCGCTCGGGAGGACGGCGCAGATCCAGACGCGCGTCGGCACGTTCAGCGTTCACCACGTCGGCCCGCAGCTCTTCGGGGGAGCGACGCTGGACCACCGCACCGGCGTGCGCCTCGCATCGCCCGAGAAGGCGCTGATCGACTTCCTGTACCTCTCTCCCGCGCGCTCGCGGCTCTTCGCGCGCCTCCCCGAGCTGGAGCTGCCCGCGGGGTTCAGCCGCAGCGAGGCACGCCGCTGGGCCGGGCGCATCCCATCTGCTCGCGTACGGACCATCGTCGCGAGGGAGCTCGACCGTCTCGCTCGCCCTCGACGTCCAGCCGACCGAGCCGCCGGGCGTCCCGCGGAGGGGGCGTAAGCCCCGGTAGCGCCGGACCGATCATGTCTGAACGGTTGAACCGAGGCCCTCGCCCCTGTCGGTCCAACCTGATATCCGCAGCGGATGGTCCACGTCTTCCGCCTGGGGCCGCTCGAGGTCGGCGGCCGGAAAGTCTACGCCTACTGCGGCCTCGACGCCGACGGCGCGCTGATCCCGCCGGAGATCACGCCTTCGGACGCGAAGGGGCTCGGCACGCTCGCGAAGCGCTACGCCGGGCAGCCCATCCGGTGCGAGCCCGCGCTCGCCGCGGCGGCAAGGCCGTTCGGCTTCGAGCCGGCGCCGCTCCCCGAGGCGGCGCTCCGCCCGCGCGCAACGCTCGCGTACGGCCTCGCGCTCGGGCCAATGGCCGGTCGCCCGCAGCTGGACGTCCTCATCCGGTTCCTGGAGGCGTGCGCCGCGTTCTGGAGCGTGCGGCCGTGGGAGATCCTCGGGTCGGACGATCCGGTTCCGGTCGCGCTCACCGAGCGGGGGCGGACGCGCAAGGCCGAGGCCTCGGTGATGGGCGCCGGTGGCCAGGAGGTCGGCGTCGCGCTCTACGACGAGCCTGGATCGATCCACCGCGTCGCCGCGCTCGTGACCGCGGGCCGGATGAAGGAGGCGCACGGCGTCTCCGCGCTGGCCGTCACGTTCGACGAGGAGCCGGCGTGGGCAGCGACGGCGCTCGACGCTGCGTTCGGACTCCCCCGGCTGCCGGTGCCGATCCGGGTGCGGAAGGGCAAGGGCGGCCCAGCGACGACCGAGGAGCTGCTCGACGCCGCGGTGCTTCTCGAAGCGGTGGCGGCGCTTGCCGGCCCCGACGACGCCGAGCACGCCGAGGTCACCGTCGAGGCGGGCGGCCGGGCGATCGCCGCTCGCGTGGCCCTTCCCGAGGACGACGGCGGCGAGCCGATCGAGGATCTCGCCGAGCCGATGCTCGTGCCGGAAGCGATCCCTGCGACCGGCCGGTCGAAGACCCCACGCAACGCGCCATGCCCGTGCGGCTCGGGAAGGAAGTACAAGAAGTGCCACCTCGCGGAGGACGAGGAGCGCGAAGCCGCCGCGCGCGGCACGGGGCAGGAGGCCGAAGAGGCCCGCGCCCACGCGCGGCGGCTCGCCGAGCGCGACCCGATCCACGCGCTCGACGAGCGGATCACCGCCGACGCGCTCGCGCTCGCGCGACGGCGGTGGGGGCGCGGGTTCGATCCCGACGGAATGCTGGCGCGGCTCGGCCTCGACTATCAGTGCACCCAGGCGCTCCTCGGCTGGTCGTCGGATCACTACCGTGGCCCCGACGGCCGGACCGCGCTCGACCTCTACCTCGAGGAGCGCGGCGGCGGCCTCGACGCGGCGGGCGGCGCGCTCGTCGAGGCGCAGCGCGCGGCATGCTTCAGCTACCACGAGGTCGTCTCCGCCGAGCCGGGAAGGTCGGTCGCGCTGCGCGACCTGCTCACGGGTGGAGAGCGCACGGTCGAGGAGAAGAGCGCGTCGCGGACGGTACGAACGCGCGACGTCCTCCTCACGCGTGTGGTCGACCTCGGAAACCGCGCCATCCTGGCCGGCTGCCACCTGCGGTCTCTCCCGCCGCGAGAGGGCGAGGAGGCGCGCCGTCGCCTCCGCTCGGCGCTCCGGGTCCGGACCGCGAAGGTGCCCGCGGCGAAGCTCCGCGAGGCGACCGCCGACGGGACGCTCTTCCGCATCTGGCAGGAGATCGTGGACGCGGGGGACGCCCGGCCGCCGCCGAGGCTTCAGAATACCGACGGCGAGGACTTCATCCTCACGGTCGACCGGTTCGACGTCGCCGCGGGGAAGGCGGAGGAGGTCGTCGCCGGGCTCCTGGGCCTGCCCGATGCGCAGCGAGACGAGGGAGAGGACGACGGAGCCGTCGCAGTCTCCTTCGTCAAGGAGGGGAACGCCAAGGGCGTACTGCCGACGACGCTCATCGGCCGCGCCATCCTCGAAGGAGCGCTCCTCCGGCTCGAGACCAACTCGACGCAGCGGGCCGATCGGCTGCGCCGGCTCGTGGGAGACCGGCTCGGTGCGCTCGTGACCTTCCGCATCCGGGAGCACGCCGATCCCCTCGCGCACATGGGCGACGGGTCGGCGCGCCGCCCGCCGCCCGCGGCGTCCGAGCCGATGCCGCCGGAGGTGCTCGAGGTCGTGAAGCGGATGCAGACCGAGCACTACCGGCGCTGGCTCGACGAGGAGATCCCCGCGCTCGGGGGGCTGACGCCGCGCGAGGCGGCGAAGCGGAAGGGCGCGCCGAGGAAGAGCCTCGAGCTGCTCCTCGCCGAGATCGAGCACGCCGAGGCGGGGCAGCCGGAGCAGCAGCGGTTCGACGTCTCGGGTCTGCGACGCGACCTCGGGGTCCAGTAGTCGACGCCTATTCCAGGCGGAGTCGCCGCGCTGCGTGGGCGCACTGCGACTTGCCGCGAGCCCGGAACCGCCGCTGCTCTATTGCCCGGCGCGTCGCCCCAGGTGTGCACGAGGGCCGCGAATGGCTGGACGTGGGTTGCGGCACGGGCGCGCTCACCCAGATCATCGTGGAGGAGGCCGCGCCCGCGACCGTGGTCGGTATCGACCACTCCGAGGAATTCGTCGTCCATGCGCGCAGGTGGGTAGTCTAGGTGCGGCTGGTGAGTCGCGCGGTGACGCGGGCGATGACCCGTCGGGTCGCCTGGACATCGACAGGTGCCGCCGTCGCGAGCGCCGAGCGGATGGCGCTCTCCACCGTTCCGCCGACGAGCTTCTCGACCCGGGCACCCCGCGAGCCGAGCTCGAGGAGGATCCGGCCGCCGTGAGCGGGGTCGGTCATCCGCTGGATGAAGTTCCGCGCCTCGAGGCGGCGCACCAAGCGAGTGATCGAAGAGGGATGGAGGCGGAGGACCCGCGCCAGGCTGGCTGGGCTGACGGGGCCGAGGCGGCCGACCACCCGGACGACGAGCCGCTGCGGGCCCGTGATGCCGTACCTGTTCAGCATCGCCTTCGAGCGCCGGTCGAGCCCCTGCTCGAGTCCCCAGAGCGCCTGCATGAACTCCAGCACCGGGCCGAGCCCCTGACGCGGAGCGGGGTGCCTCGGCGCGGCGCGCGTACGGGTCCGGGGGCTCGCTCGCGCCGTGTCGCGGAGGTCGCACAGCCGCCTCAGGAGGACGTCCACGTCGGTCCGGCGTCTGACCCAAGAGCCGGCCTTCGACGCCTGGTCCCGGCCCACCCGGACCATGACCGCCGGGACGCTCAGCTTCGCACCGAAAGCAGCCTCGTCGGTGACGTCGTCGCCGATGAACAGGACTCGTGAAGCGCCCGCGAGCGCCACCAGGCGCCGAAGCGCCGTCCCCTTGTCCCCGGCCCCCTCCGGCACCAAGTTCACGACCTTCTTGCCGAGGACGACGGCCGTGCCCGCGAGGCCCTTCATGCACTCGGTGATGCGCGCCATGGCGGCGCGCGGATCGCGGGCCCTCCGGTAGTGGATGGCCAGGGCGAGCGGCTTCACCTCGAGCTCGACGCCGTCGAGCCCCTCCAGGCGCTTGGCCAGCGTGAGTCGCCACGAACCGACGAGGCGCCGCCAGGCGAGTTGCTGGCGCTCCTCCCCCGGCCACTCGGCGCCGTGCGACCCGACCACCCACCGCACAGGGACGCCGTCGAGGCGCGACGAGACGTCGTGGGCGGCGCGCCCGCTCAGCACCGCCACCGGGTAGAGGCGCGCGAGGCGTGCCAGGGTTGCGCGGGAGCCCTTCGGCATCGCCGCAGCGCCTCGGTCGCCGACGATGGGCGCGAGGGTCCCGTCGAAGTCGAGGACGATCAGGGTTCCGGGAGCGGCGAGCGAGGCCACCACCGAGGTCATGCCCGCGGAGAGGAGATCGTTCATCGGTTCGTCCCGCCTCGTACCGAGAGCCTGGTGACCAGCCGCTCCCGGCGCCTCGTCCGGGTGGCGTCGAGGAGCATCTTCCCCGCCCAGCGGTAGACGTTGAGTTCCGCGACCAGCGATCGCATGGAGCGCATCCGCTCCTGCTGCTCCTCGGCCGGCATGGTGAGCGCCGCGGCCAGCGCGTCGGCGGCCGAGTCGATGTCGTATGGGTTGACCACCAGCGCCTCGGAGAGCTCCCGCGCGGCCCCGGTGAACCGCGACAGGATCAGCACGCCGCGCTGGTCTTCGCGGGCGGCCACGAACTCCTTGGCCACCAGGTTCATGCCGTCGTGGAGCGCTGACACGTAGCAGAGGTCGGCCGCTCGATACATGCGGAAGACGGCGGGTGGCTCGTGGTGGCGACGCGCCAGGAGGATGGGGCGCCAACCCTCGCCGCCGAAGCGGTCGTTGATCCGTTTGGCCAGTGCCTCCACCCGCTCGTTGAGCGCCCGGTAAGCCTCGATGATCGTCCGGCTCGGGGCCGCGATCTGCGCGAACCAGAACCGGCCACGGAACTCGGGGGACCGCTCGAGGAACCGCTCGACCGCCAGCAGGCGCTCCTCGATCCCTTTCGTGTAGTCGAGCCTGTCCACGCCGACGCCGAGCAGCGCGTCCTCGGGGATGCCGAGCTCCTGCCGAACCTCGCGGCGGCACTCCGCCACCGGGGGTGCTCCGTCCGCCCAGCGGCTGGGCCAGTCGATGGAGATGGGGTAGGGGCGGACGAGGGTCTCGCGGCCCCCTTGGATCACGGAGTGGCGCTCGCGGTCGAGGCGGGACTCGAGGTAGCGGTCGACCGAGTCCATGAAGTTGTTGCAGTGGGCCTGGGTATGGAAGCCGATGATGGAGCTCCCGAGCAGGCCCTCGAGGACCTCGCGCTCCCACGGGCAGATGCCGAAGCGCTCCGCGTTGGGCCAGGGGATGTGCCAGAACGTCAGGATCGTCGCTCGCGGCAGCAGCTCGCGCAGGTACTTCGGCAGCAGCGCGAAGTGGTAGTCCTGGACCAGCACGATGGGATCGGAGGAGCTCGCCTCCTGGGCCACGACCTCGGCGAACCGCCGGTTGACGCGCTGGTACTGCTCCCAGTCCGCCGACCGGAACTCGGGGCGGGCGTGGGCGACGTGGCAGAGCGGCCAGAGCCCCTCGTTGGAGAAGCCGTAGTAGTAACCCTGCTCCTCCTCCTTGGTGAGCCGAAGCCGGCGCAGGTCGTAGAGAGGCCTGTCCGGCGGCACCTGGACGTGATCCTTCGCGTCCACCACCTCGAAGTCGGCGCTGCCGCTGCCGTGGGCGATCCAGGTCCCGGAACAGGCGCGCATGACGGGCTCCAGCGCGGTGACCAGGCCCGACGCCGGGTGCACCACCCGGATGTCTCCATTCGAATCGTGCTCGTGGATGTAGGGCTCCCGGTTGGCGACCACGAAGATGCCCTCGCCGCCGAGCTGCCGCCGCAGGACCTGCTTGAGCCGTTCCGGCGTCCAGCCGGACTCGGTCCGGGCCTCCTCCAGCGCGAGGCTGGAGACGAGGTCGCGCACGTCGGACAGCAGCGGCTGAAATCGCCTGGGGGCCTCGGAGGCCATGGACATGGACCGGAACGGCGCGAGGAGGACTCTGCGGAGCTGCGTGGTCCAAGAGAGCCAGGAGAGGCGCGCCACCACGCTCGCCGCCGCGGCGCCGAGCAAGCCCACGAGCCCGAAGGCGAGGAAGGTGTAGCGGCGGGTCGTGTCGGCGCGGCGCTCCACGAAGCTCAGGTCGTGGACCAGCAGCAGGAAGCGGGGCCGCTCCGGGTCGTCGCCGATCGGCACGACCGTGAGATGGACGGCGCCGCTCGGGCCGGAGACGGTGCGGTCCCAACCCAGCTCCCCGGTCTCGCGGGCCTCGGCCGGCAGCGACCCGCATCCCAGGGATTGCGGGAAGCTGACGCTGGCGACCTCGAACTGCCCGTCCCTTTGGCACAAGGCCGCGCCCATGAGCCGTTCGTCGCGCACCATGGCGTCGAGCTGCTTGCGCGCGGCCGCGCCCGTGGCCTGCGCGAGGGAAGGGCCAGCCGCCGACGCTGCCAGCCGCGCCCGCATGCCCATGTCGCGCTCGGCCCAGACCCTCGCCTGCCGGTTGAAGAGCTCCGACGCACCCCAGGCGACCAGGGCCAGGCTGGCGAAGAGGAGCGCGAGGTAGCGGATCGCGGCGTGCATGGATAATCGTTGCATGTGCAACGTAGCTCGTACCTGGTGTAGAACATCCGGCGGGGGAGGTCAACGCGATGGCCCGCCTGGAAGACATCGGTCTCGTCGGCAACGGTCAGTACGCCGCGCACGTCGCGTCCGACGGAGACGTGGTCTGGTGCTGCCTGCCGCGCTTCGACGCGGAGCCGGTCCTCGCCTCCATGCTCGACCCCGCGCGAGGGGGGCACTTCCTCGTCGGCCCCTCGGCCGGCGGCCACGGCCGGCAGCGGTACCTGCCCAACACCAACGTCCTCGCCACTGAGTTCTCCGATGGTCAAGGCGCGTTCCGCGTCATCGACTTCGCGCCGAGGTTCGAGCAGCACCAGCGAGCGTTCCACCCGACCCAGCTCTTCCGGATCATCGAGCCGCTCCGCGGGACTCCTCGCGTGCAGGTGCGGTGCGATCCGGTGCTCGGCTGGACGGGCCGGCCGGCCGATCGCGTCCAGGGATCCAACCACGTCCGGTTCGAGGGGTACGCCGCACAGCTCCGGCTCACCACCGACGTGCCGCTGTCGTACCTGGGCGGGCAGCCCTTCACCCTGACCGGGCGGCGTCACATGGTCCTGACCTGGGGAGCGCCCATCGAGGAGCCACTCGCCCCCCTGGCGGACCGCTTCCTCGCCGAGACGGTACGCTACTGGCAACGCTGGGTGAAGGGGTGCGAGGTCCCCGCGGCCTACCAGGAGCAGGTGATTCGCTCCGCCCTCGCGCTGAAGCTCCACTGCTTCGAGGACACCGGGGCCATCGTGGCGGCGACCACCACCTCCGTCCCGGAGTCGCCCGGCTCGGGCCGCACCTGGGACTACCGCTACTGCTGGCTGCGAGACGCGTTCTTCGTCTTGGGGGCGCTGCGGCGGCTCGGGTGCTTCGAGGAGCGGGAGCGGTTCACGCAGTGGATCTTCGACGTGGCCGGCGGCTCGCCCGATCTCGACCTGGCCCCGCTCTATCGCATCGACGGCCGTTCGGACCTGGCGGAGCTGGAGCACGACGGCTGGGCCGGCTACGAGGGGAACAGGCCGGTACGTACCGGGAACGGAGCCGCCTCCCACCGCCAGAACGACGTATACGGCGAGACGGCCCTCTCGCTCGTTCCGGTCTTCTTGGACGAGCGGTTCCGGGACGAGCGCTCGGACGCGGCCCTCGACCTTGTGGCGCGGCTGGCCCGGAAGGCCGTCCACGTGGCAGGGACGCCGGACGCCGGGATCTGGGAGTACCGGAGCGAGTGGACCCCCCAGACCTTCTCGACCCTCATGAGCTGGGCGGCGGCCGACCGGGTCGCGACGGTGCTCGACCGGCGCGCGCCGGGCTGCGGAGCCGAGCTGGCCGGCGAGGCGTCCCGTCTGCGCGCCGAGATCCTCACGCGCGCCTGGCGCCCCGAGCTCGGGAGCTTCGCCGCGTCGTATCCGTCGAACGACCTCGACGCCTCGACCCTGCTGATGGTGCCGCTGCGCTTCCTCCCTCGTGAGGATCCGCGGCTCGCCTCCACGGTAGACGCCATCTCACGGGCCCTCGGTCGAGGGGACTGGCTGGACCGCTACCGGCACGACGACGGGTTCGGCACGCCGCAGGTGGCGTTCGTGCTCTGCACCTTCTGGCTCGTCCAGGCGCTGGCCGGGCTGGGCCGGCACGACGAGGCGAGAAGACAGCTGGAGGCGACGTTCGATGCGCTCTCGCCGCTCGGCCTCCTGTCCGAGGACTACGATCCGAAAGGGCGGCGCCTGTGGGGGAACTTCCCGCAGGCTTACTCGCACGTCGGGCTCATCCACGCCGCCTTCGACGCGTCGCCCCGCTGGCCCGAGGTCCTGTGACCCGCGGGCCCCCGCGGGACGCCGAGCAAGGCATGGCAACGAGCGTCGGGATGGCCATCGGCGAGCGGTGGCTCGCGAGCCGCTACGACCGCCCGGGCCTGGAGGTCTTCGACCACGAGCAGCTTCCGCTCTTCGATCGCAACGAGCGGGTCGGCGCGGTCGTCGACAGGAGCCCTCGAGGCGGCGCTGCGCCAAATCGGCTGAAGCGGCTCGGAGCGCCGAAGTCGCTGCTGAACTCATCCGCGCAGATGCTGCTTGAAGAAGTCCATCGTGCGCTTCCAGGCCAGGTCCGCCGCCCCCTTGTCGTAGCGCGGGGTGGTGTCGTTGTTGAAGCCGTGCTGCGTGCCCGGATAGGTGAAGAGCTGGTACTTCACCTTGCTGGCCTTGAGCGCCTGCTCGAATGCGGGGATGCCGGCGTTGATGCGGTCGTCCTTCTCCGCGTAGTGGATGAGGAGCGCTGCCTTGATCTTCGCCACGTCCTCCGCCGGCGGCTGGCCGCCGTAGAAGGGCACGCCCGCGGCCAGACGGGGCGCGCGGGTGCCGAGGAAGTTCACCATTCCGCCGCCGTAGCAGAAGCCCACCGCGCCCACCTTGCCGTTGCACTCCGGGCGCGTCTCCAGGAAGGCCAGCGCGGCGAGGAAGTCCTCGCGGGTCTTGGCCTGGTCGAGCTTCGCGAACAGCTCGCGCGCCCTGTCCTCGTCGCCGGGATAGCCGCCCAACGGCGTCAGCGCATCCGGCGCGAAGGCGACGTAGTTCTCGAGCGCGATGCGGCGGGTGATGTCCTCGATGTGAGGGTTCAGGCCGCGGTTCTCGTGAACAACCAGGATGCCGGGCAGCTTGCCCTGCGTGTTGGCCGGCAGCGAGAGGTAGCCGCGTACCTTCCCCGAGCCTTTCGGCGAGTCGAACTCCACGGTGCGAACCTCGAGCCGCGAGTCGTCCTTGGCGACCTGCTGGGCCTCGGCGAACTTGGGGTTGAGCGCGTCGAGGAGCGTGCTGGCGGTCATGCCGCCCACCGCGAACTTCGCCGCCCTGGCCAGGAAGGCGCGGCGGTCGATCAAGCCGTGGACGTACTGGTCGAAGAGGCTCAGCACCTGGGGGTGGAAGTCTGACGCCTTCTTTCGCTCCATCGGTCACCTCGGTCCGAGCGGATCGGAGTCCCGCACCTTCCCAGTTCGGCGGTGAAACGTAATGGCCGGGTAGGCGCCCGCGCCAGCCTTCGGACCACTCAATCGATCACGATCGACCGGACAGGTGAGGGAACCGTCGCCTTGCGCACCAGGGCGTTGCGGGCCAGCTGGTCGGCCCCGCCCCTCTCGAGCGATTCAGCGTCAAGATCAGCCGCGCTTCTTCTTGAGCTGGATGTCGGCGAACACGGCCAGGATCAGGACCACGCCCTTGATCAGGTACTGGTAGTTGGAGTTCACGTTCATCATCTGCAGCCCGTTCGAAAGTGACTGGATGATGAGGGCTCCGACCACCGCGCCGAACACGGTGCCCTCCCCGCCGAGCGTCGACGTGCCGCCGAGGATGCAGGCCGCAATCACGTCCAGCTCGTAGCCCTGGCCCGCCGCCGTCGTGCCCGAGCCGACGTAGGCGGCGAGCGCGATGCCCGAGACCGCCATCAGAAGGCCCATCGTCACGTAGACCTTGAAGATGGAGGCCTTGACGTCGATGCCCGACAGCCGCGCCGCCTCTCGGTTCCCACCGATGCCGTACGCGTAGCGGCCGAAGCGGGTATTGCGCGAGATGTAGCTCATGAGCAGCGCGATGGCCCCCAGGATGAGGACCAGCAGCGGCACGCCCCTGGTGCTCGCGTCCGCCTCGCGGTCGAAGGCGCGGTTCACGACGATCACGTAGCCGAACACCAGGAGCGAGAACACCGCCGCCCGGACGAGCTCCAGCGTCAGCGACCCGAGCACCACGCCGTGCTTCCGCTTGCGGGCGCGCGCGGTGAACACGCGAGCGAGGAGCGCTGCGGCGATGAGCACCGCCAGCACGTACCCGGCGACCGGCGGGACGAGCCCCTGGGCGATGAACTTGTAGGTGTCGTTGGACGAGATGAAGAGCGACTTGCCCTGGGTGACGAGCAGGATCCCGGACTTGAAGATGGAGAAGCCACCCAGGGTGACGATGAAGGGCGGCACGGCGAGGCGCGAGATGATGAAGCCCTGGAACGCGCCCATGAGGGCGCCGAGCAGGAGGCCCAGGAGGACCACCACCACCGCGGTGCTCACCTGCAGCGTCTCGGGGGAGATGCCGGGGACGAGCGCCCTGATCCAGGCGTCGACCACGCCGTGGTAGAGGAGCGCCGCGACCACCACCGAGACGAAGCCGGAGCCGTATCCGACCGAGAGGTCGATCCCCCCGGTCACGATGACGAAGACCATCCCGCAGGCCATGATGCCGATGATCGCCATCTGCTGGAGGATGTTCTGGATGTGGTCGGCGCTGGCGTAGCCCGGCGCGGCGATCCCGAAGCCGATCCAGATCGCCACCAGGGCGATGACCAGCATCGACTGCTGCGCGTTCCGGCTGACGGCGGCGACGAGGTCGCGGAGACCGCCGCGCGAGCGGGAGGCTGCGTTCTCGGCCGTGCTCGCATCGAGGGGATTGAGCATGCTCTCACTCCGCGGCCAGCTCGACGCCCGCAGCCCTGGCCATGATCTTCTCCTGGTCGGCGGCGGCGATCGCCAGCGTGCCGTTGGAACGACCTTCCCACATGATCATCACCCGGTCGCTCATCCCCAGCACCTCCTCGAGCTCCGAGGAGATCATGATGATCGCGTACCCGCTCTCGGCGAGGTGGTTCATGAGCTTGTAGATCTCGTACTTGGCGCCCACGTCGACGCCGCGGGTCGGGTCGTCCAGGATCAGGATCCGCGGCTCGGACATGAGCCACTTGGAGATGACCACCTTCTGCTGGTTGCCGCCGGAGAGCGACTCCACCAGCGCGTGGACCGAGCGGGCCTTGATGGAGAGGCTGGTCCAGTACCCGAGGACCGCCGCCAGCTCGGCGTCCTCGTCGATCCGCATGAACCCGGAGAAGCGGTTCAGGTTGGGCAGGCTCATGTTCTTCAGGATGGTCTGCATGAGCACCAGCCCCTGGCGCTTGCGGTCCTCCGGGACGAGGCTGATGCCGTGCGCCATGGCGTCCCGGGCGCTGCCGAGGCGCACCTCCTCGCCGTTCAGGGTGATCCGGCCGCGGGTGACCCGGCCGTACTCGCCGAAGAGCGTGGTGACGAGCTCCGTCCGCCCCGAGCCCATGAGCCCGGCGATGCCCAGGATCTCCCCCTTGCGCAGCGCGAACGAGACGCCCTTCAGCACCTCGCGGCCGGGGTTGTTGGGGTCGGTGGCGTGCAGGTCCTCGACCTCCAGGCACACCTCGCCCGGCTTGCGGTCGCCCTTGGGGAAGCGCTCGTGCATCTCGCGGCCGACCATGAGCTTGACCAGCTTCTCCACCGTCAGCTCGCTGGTCGGCTGGGTGGTCACGTGCCTCCCGTCGCGGAGCACCGAGACGGTGTCGGTGATGCGGAAGAACTCCTGGAGCTTGTGGGTGATGTAGATGCAGGTCACGCCCTGCGACTTCAGCTCGCGGAGGATCTCCATGAGCTTCTCGACCTCCGCCTCGGAGAGCGCCGAGGTCGGCTCGTCCAGGATCAGGATCCGGGCGTTCTCCGAGAGCGCCTTGGCGATCTCGGTCATCTGCATCTGGCCGACGCCCAGGTGCTCGACGACGTCGAACGGCGAGATGGGCAGCTTGTACCGCTCGAGGAGCGCGGCCGTGTCGGCGTACAGCTTGTCCCAGTCGATCCTGAGGCCGCGGCGCGGCTCCTTGCCGAAGAAGACGTTCTCGCCCACCGTCAGCTTGGGGATGAGCGTCAGCTCCTGGTAGACGATGGCGATCCCCGCCTCGATGGCCCGGCGGATCGAGCTCGACTCGAACCGCAGCTCCTGGCCGGCGCAGCTGATCGTCCCCTCGTAGGTGCCGTGCGGGTAGACGCCGCACAGGATCTTCATCAGGGTGGACTTGCCGGCCCCGTTCTCGCCGCACAGGCCGTGGATCTCCCCCCGCCGGACCTGGAAGGAGACGTCGTCCAGCGCGGTGACGCCGGGGAACCGCTTGGTCACCCTGGAGAGGTCGAGGAGGACGTCCGCCGGCACCTGGTCAACCTCCGGGAGGGCCCGGCCACCGAGGGCCGGGCCTCCCGCATTCCGTCAAGCCCTGCCGGCGCTCACCTCGCCGGAGCGTTGGGGATGTCCTTGTAGACACCCTCGTAGCTCTGGAACCCGGAGTCGACCACCAGGTTCTTCAAGTTGTCCTTGGTCACCTGGAAGACCTGCAGGAACTTGCAGGGGACGGTGCCGGCCATCTTCTTGTTGCCGGTGAGGTCGGCGAGCTTGAAGGGCGTCAGGCCCAGGTCCTTCTCGCCCTTGGACAGCTTGATCGCCAGCTCGCAGGCCAGCGGGGTGAGCTTGCGCGTGTCCTTGAGGATGGTGACGGTCAGCTCGCCGCGCGCGATCGAGTTGCAGCCCGCCTCGGTGGCGTCCTGACCGGAGATCGGGACCTTGCCCGCCAGGCCGGCGGTCTTCATGGCCTCGAGGGCTCCCAGCGCGGTGCCGTCGTTGGAGGCCACCACGGCGTCGAACTTGCGGCCGGTCGCGGTCAGGATGTTCTCCATCAGCTTCTTGGCGTTCGCCGGGTCCCAGTTCTCGACCCATTGGTCGGCCACGACCTTGATGTTGCCGGCCTTGATGAGCGGGTTCAGGACCTCCATCTGGCCCTGGCGGAACAGGTGGGCGTTGTTGTCGGTGGGGCTCCCGCCCAGGAGGACGAAGCTGCCGGAGTTCTTCACGGCCAGCACGCCCTTGGCCTGGTTGCGCCCGACGTCGACGTTGTCGAACGACACGTAGGCCGCGATCTTCGGGCTCTTGACGAGGCGGTCGTAGGCGATGACCTTCACGCCCTTCTTGGCGACGTCGTCGACGGCGGTGGCGGCCGCGTCGCCGTCCTCGGCGACGACGATGATGACCTTGGCGCCCTGGGTCACCATGTTCTTGATCTGGTCGTTCTGGAGCTTGGCGTCGTGGTTGGCCTCCTGGACCAGGACCTCGAAGCCGGCGTCCTGGAGCTGCTTGGACATCTCGTCCCGCTCGCGAGCCCAGCGCTCGGTCGCGAAGTCGGAGAAGGAAAGCCCGATCTTCGGCTTGGCGGTGGCTCGATTCGGCAACGCGATCAGAAATGCGACTGCAAGGCAAATGAGCGTGAGCTTCTTCACACCATGCCTCCTTGGCGACTGTTGCGTTGACCTACGATTGCGACGCGATTGCGCGCGATGCACGGCACGACCCTCGACGACGAACCCGGTGCCCGGGAAGCGCTCCCCGCGCGTGCCATCGACTCCGAGTTGACGCACCCAGGGTTGCACGCTGGAATGGAGGCCGCAAGCGACCTCCGCGAGGCTCAGGTGGGCCGGCGCGTGCGCCGCCACGGTGGCTCGGGAGATAGTTTGTTTTCCTTACGAAATCCGGCGGCGCGGGGGAGCGCGGCCGGGGGCGGTCCCGATGGGGCTGTCGCGGGGCCGCCGTGCTCGGCAGGTCGCAGCAGTGTTAGTATGATGGCTGAACTAATTCCCGAGCAGGGCCGGGCGGCCGCGCGCGACATCGAGCGACGCGCCGAGGAGATTGCCATGCCGAGCTATTTCGCCGAGATCGAGCCCATCCGCTACGAGGGGCCGGACAGCACGCGCCCGCTGGCCTACCGCTGGTACGACCGGGAGCGCGTGGTGCTGGGGAAGCGGATGGAGGACCACCTCCGCTTCGCCGTCTGCTACTGGCACACCTTCTGCGGGACCGGCTCCGATCCGTTCGGCGCCGCCACCTTCCAGCGACCGTGGATGCGCGGCGATCCGATGGAGGCGGCGCGGCTCAAGGCCGAGTCTGCGTTCGACCTCTTCGGCAAGCTCGGCGTGCCGTTCTACACCTTCCACGACCGCGACGTGGCACCGGAGGGCGCCACTCCGCGCGAGAGCCTGGCGCGGCTGCAGAGCATGGTCGAGGTGCTGGCCCGCCACCAGGAGCGCACCGGGGTGAAGCCGCTGTGGGGGACGGCCAACCTGTTCAGCCACCGCCGGTTCATGGCCGGGGCCGCCACCAACCCCGACCCCGAGGTGTTCGCCCTGGCCGCCGCGCAGGTCAAGGCGGCGATGGACGCGACGCAGGCGCTGGGCGGGGTGAACTACGTCCTGTGGGGCGGCCGCGAGGGGTACGAGACGCTCCTCAACACCGACCTCCGGCAGGAGCTCGAGCAGCTCGGCCGCTTCCTGGCCGCCGTGGTCGAGTACAAGCAGAAGATCGGCTTCAAGGGCGCGATCCTGGTGGAGCCCAAGCCCGCCGAGCCGTCGAAGCACCAGTACGACTTCGACGTGGCCGCGCTGTGCGCCTTCCTCCAGCGCTTCGGCCTCGAGAAGGAGGTCAAGACCAACATCGAGTCGAACCACGCCACCCTGGCCGGGCACACCTTCGAGCACGAGATCGCCACCGCGGCGGCGTACGGGGTCTTCGGCAGCATCGACGTGAACCGGGGCGACCTGCTGCTGGGATGGGACACCGACCAGTTCCCGAACGACGTGCAGGCGATGACGCTGGCGCTGCTGGCCATCCTGCAGGCCGGCGGCTTCACCACCGGCGGCCTGAACTTCGACGCCAAGGTGCGCCGTCAGTCGATCGATCCGGCCGATCTCTTCCACGCGCACGTGGGCGGCATCGACACCTGCGCGCGGGCGCTCCTGGCGGCCGAGCGCATCGTGAACGACGGGCAGCTGGCGCAGGCGGTGCGCGACCGCTACGCCGGGTGGCGCGGGCCGCTCGGCCAGGAGATCCTGGCCAGGCGCGTCGGGCTGGAGGGGCTGGCGGCGCGCGCGATCGAGCGCGACCGGGACGTCGAGCCGGTCTCGGGCCGGCAGGAGCTCCTCGAGAACCTCGTCGGCCGCTTCTGCTGAGGTCGGCGCTCACGAAGGACGCGGGGCCGGCGCGGCCGCACCGCGATCGGGGCATGACGGGCGACCACAGCCTGCTCAAGCGCATCAACCGGATGGCCCTGGTCCGCCAGGTGAAAGCGGAGCCCGGCCTGTCGCGAGTGGAGCTCGCGCACCGCACCGGGCTGACGAAGGCGACGGTCGGGCTGCTGGCCCAGGAGCTGATCGGCGAGGGCTGGCTCTGCGAGAGCGCGCCCGCGAGCGGCCAGGGCGTGGGCCGGCCGCGGGTGCCGCTGGCGCTCGACCCCCACCGCATGGGGCTGCTCGGGGCCGAGGTGGGCGTCGACTACCTGAACGCCGTCGCCTGCAACCTGCAGGGCGAGCTGCTCTGGTCGCGGCGCATCCCGTACCGTCCCGAGGGCGTGGCCCGCACCGTTCGGAGGCTGGCCGCGCTCGTCAGCGGCGCCCACGCCGAGCTGCGGGCGCAGGGCCGCCGGCGGCTGGGTCTCGGCGTCGGCGTGCCCGGGGCCGTCGACGTCCGCAGCGGCATGCTGCGGTTCGCGCCCAACCTCGGGTGGCACGACGTGGACCTGGCCCGGCAGCTCGAGACGGCGCTGCGCAGGGCTGGCTGCGGCGGCGTGCCGCTCACTGTCCTCAACGAGGCCAACGCCGCGGCGCTCAGCGAGTACGTGTTCGGGGCGGAGCCCCACACCGCGCCGCTCGTGTACCTCAGCATGGGCATCGGCCTGGGCGCCGGCGTCGTGCTGCGCGATCGCCTGTACCTGGGAGACGACGGGCTGGCGGGCGAGGTCGGGCACACCATCCTGCAGCCGGGCGGCCCCCGCTGCGCCTGCGGCCGCCACGGGTGTGCCGAGGCCTTCGTCTCGCAGCGCGCGGTCAGCCGCCACGTCACCGGCCGCGACGCGCCCATCCTGGCGATGGACGTGCTGGCGCAGCGGGTGGCGCGCAAGGACCCGGCCGCGATGCGCGGCGCGAAGCGCGCCGGGGAATACCTGGGCGTGCTGCTCCAGAACATTCGCAACACGTTCAACCCGGGCGTGGTGGTGCTGGGCGGGCCCCTCTGCCAGCTGGGCGACGTGTTCGTGAAGACCGCGCTGCGCGCCATGGAGGCCAACGGGGGCCGGTACGACTACCACCGCGCGTCGGTGCGGTTGTGCCGCTTCGGCCTGAACGCCTGCGCGATCGGCGCGGCCGGCAGCGTGCTCCAGGACCTCCTGCATGCGGTCGACGAGGTGGGCGGCCGCCCGGAGATGCCCGCCGCGCCTCGGCGCCGCAAGGCCGGCCCACGAACCGCCACTCCTGGCAGTCGGGAGGTCCGGGGCGATCGACACGCTCGACCCGCCTGACGAGGGTCGTTCTTGACGTCGTCCCGAGGTTCGGGAACGCTTCGCCGCAACTGGTCGGATCGTTGGACTCATCGGGAACGCCCGGAGAGACGCTGCGATGTACCTCGGGATCGACCTCGGCACCTCGGAGGTGAAGGCGCTCCTGCTCGACGAGGCGGGCGCCATCGTGGGCGCCGCTGGGGCGCCGCTCGAGGTCTCCCGCCCGAGGCCGCGCTGGTCCGAGCAGGCCCCGGAGGATTGGTGGAACGCGGCCCTGGCCGCGGTGGACGCGCTCCGGGCAAGCCGCCCCGCCGCGCTGGCGGCCGTGCGCGGGCTGGGCCTCTCCGGACAGATGCACGGCGCCACCCTGCTCGATGCCACCGATCACCCGCTCCGCCCCGCGATCCTGTGGAACGACACCCGGTCCGAGCGGGAGTGCGCGGAGCTCGTGGAGCGCGTGCCGGAGGCCCTCGCCATCACCGGCAACCTGGCCATGCCGGGCTTCACCGCCCCGAAGCTGCTCTGGGTGGCCCGCCACGAGCCCGCGGTCTTCGCGCAGGTCGCGACCGTGCTCCTGCCCAAGGACTACCTCCGGCTGCGGCTCACCGGCGAGAAGGTCTCGGAGATGTCCGACGCGGCCGGGACGCTCTGGCTGGACGTGGCGCGGCGCGACTGGTCCGACGCCATGCTCCAGGGCACGCGCCTCTCGCGGGCGCACATGCCGCGGCTGGTGGAGGGGAGCGCCCCCTCGGGCCGGCTGCGGGACGCGCTGCGGGATCGCTGGGGCATGAGCGGTCCGGTCACGGTCGCCGGCGGCGGGGGCGACAACGCGGCCAGCGCGGTCGGGATCGGTGCGGTGGCACCGGGGAGCGGCTTCGTCTCGCTCGGCACCTCCGGCGTGATCTTCGCGGTGAACGATCGCTTCCTCCCCGACCCGGCCCGCGCGGTCCACGCCTTCTGCCACGCGCTACCGGGGCGCTGGCACCAGATGAGCGTGATGCTCTCGGCGGCGAGTTGCCTGCGCTGGGTGACTCGGGCCACCGGGGGCGAGCGCGAGGCGGCGGCCCTGGCCGAGGCGGAACGGCTCGAGCCGGCTGCCCGCCTCCAGGCGCCGATCTTCCTCCCGTACCTCTCCGGCGAGCGTACGCCGCACGACGATCCCGCCGCTCAGGGCGTCTTCTTCGGCCTCACCCACGACAGCGGTCGGGCGGCGCTGGTCTATGCCGTGATCGAGGGCGTCGCCTTCGGCCTCGCCGACGGCCTGGACGCCCTCCGGGCGGCGGGAACTCGGGTCCAGCGCCTGTCGCTCGTCGGGGGCGGGGCGCGGAGCGCCCTCTGGGCACAGCTCATCGCCGATCTCCTGGACGTGACGCTCGAGACGCACGCCGGCGGCGAGACCGGCGCGGCGCTGGGCGCAGCCCGGCTGGCCCGGCTCGCCTGCGGCGCGGACGAGGCCGAGACCTGCTTCCGCCCGCCGGTGAACGGCACCTTCGCACCGGTGGCCGCGCGGCGCGCGCTCCTGGCCGGAAGGCTCGCCCGCTTCCGCGCCCTGTACCGGACCGTGGCGCCGCTGTGGCGGCAAGCCGGCTGAGCCCCAAACTGGTAGTGCGCGCACCGGGCAGGGACGCGCAGGATGCGGACAGCGGCGCTCCCCATGACCTCGACGACCAGGCTCGAATCCGCCGCGGTCGGCCCCGCGCCCCCACGCGCCGCGGGGGACTTCCGCCACATCGTGCGCCTCGACAAGGTCGACATGACCTTCGGCAAGGTGCGGGCGCTCTCCCAGGTCGACTTCGAGGTCGGCCGCAACGAGATCGTGGGCCTGGTGGGGGACAACGGCGCGGGCAAGTCGACGCTCATCAAGATCGTGAGCGGCCTGCTCCGGCCGACGAGCGGGAGCGTCGCCGTCCGCGACGAGCCCATCCATCTCCACGACTACTCGGTGCGAATGGCTCACGCGCTGCGCATCGAGACGGTCCACCAGGGGCAGACGCTCGGCGAGAAGCAGCCGCTGTGGCGGAACCTCTTCGTCGGCAGGCAGATCGTCGGCCGCTTTGGCTTCATCGACGTGAAGAAGGAGAAGGCGATCGCCGAGCAGATCCTGCGCCAGGCCATCGGTTTCCGCGGCGCGGGCATCACGGCGGAGTCCACCGTGCGCGACCTCTCGGGCGGCGAGCGGCAGGGCGTCGCCATCGCGCGCGCGATGCACTTCGAGGCCGACCTGATCGTGCTCGACGAGCCCACCGTGGCGCTGGCCGTGAGCGAGGTGCGGAAGGTCCTCGCCTTCGTGCGAAAGGTCAAGGAGGCCGGGCGCGCCTGCATCTACATCGAGCACAACCTGGCCCACGTGCACGAGGTGGCCGACCGGCTCGTGATCCTCGACCGCGGCAGGGTCGTCGGAGAGTTCGCCAAGGGCGCGATCGGCCTGGCCGAGCTGACGAGCCACATGATCTCGCTGCACGACGGGCGCGCCCATGGCGGTGACTAGATCCTTCGCCGCGAGGGTCCTGCGCGCCGAGGGCGTGCCGATCGTCCTCGTGCTCTCGCTGCTCGTGGCGGCGTTCATGATCGCCGCGCCGCAGGTCTTCCTCGGCTACCGCATCTACATGGCCTTCCTCGCCTCGGTGCCGCCGCTGCTCGTGCTGGCGGCGGGGCTGACCCTCGTCATCGCGGCGGGCGAGATCGACCTCTCGTTCCCTTCGATCATCGCGCTGTCGGGCTGGGTCCTCGCCTACTGCACGCACGAGCTGGGCTCGCCCTGGATCGGGTTCGCGCTCGCGCTCCTCGCCGGCGCCGTCGTCGGCTACGTGAACGGGATCCTCGTCGCCCACGTCGGCATCCCCTCCATCATCGCCACGCTCGCGACCCAGTTCCTGTGGGGCGGGCTCACCACCGTGTTCTCTCAGGGGCTCTCGTACTCGCTCGGGGACATCGACGACGCCTCCCTCTGGCACCTGCTCGTCGGGCGCATCGGCCCCGTGCCGGTGCAGGCGCTGTGGGCGCTGGCCGTCGCGGTCGCGCTCTGGTTCGTGCTCAACCGGCATCGCTTCGGCGAGCACCTCCTGTTCATCGGCGACAACGTCAGGGTGGCCGAGGTGGTGGGCGTCAACGTGGCGCGCGAGAAGGTCCGCGTGTTCG
>Ga0335084_10000885_pt1 | contig 26818 bp, 21 predicted proteins | sample Lox_Sample_44_FD_206721 | JGI IMG/M metagenome (GOLD analysis project Ga0335084, IMG submission 206721) | Soil microbial communities from Loxahatchee National Wildlife Refuge, Florida, United States - Lox_Sample_4.4 | ecosystem: Environmental > Terrestrial > Soil > Wetlands | place: USA... | reverse complement strand
AAGCTGTCTTACGACACCTTCAAGGACCTCGCCGGGATCACCGAGACGGCGAGCTCGAGCTACGTGCTGGTGGTGCCGCCGTCGCTGGGCGTCCGCTCGGTGGGCGAGCTCGTCGCCCGCGCGAAGGCCAGTCCCGGGCGCCTCAATTTTTCCTCGGCCGGCGTCGGCAGCGGCACGCATTTCGCCGGTGAAATGTTCAAGGCCATGGCCGGGATCGACGTGGTGCACGTGCCCTTCAAGGGAATCCCGGAGTCGCTCACCGAGATCATGACCGGGCGGGTGCAGTTCTTCATGGCGCCGATCGCGAACAGCGTGAACCTGGTGCGCGAGGGCAAGCTCGCCGGCCTCGCGGTGTCCTCGGCGAAGCGCGATCCGCTGCTCCCCGACCTGCCCACGGTCGCGGAAAGCGGCGTGCCGGGCTACGAGTCGATCCTGTGGTTCGGGCTGCTGACCTCCTCTGGCGTGCCGCGGCCCGTCGTCGACAAGCTCAACCGCGAGATCGTGCGCATCCTCGGCGACGCCGAAACGCAGAAGCGCTTCGCCCCGATCGGCATGACGCCGCGCCCGACGACGCCGGAGGGCTTCGACCAGCTGATCCGCGACGACGCCGCAGTGTTCACCAGGATCGCGCGCGAGGCGAACATCAAGGCGGAGTAGAATTTCGCCCATGCCGGCCGTAGCCGAACGAAGCCTCGCCACCCTGCGGCGCGAGATCGCCGAGCACCTGCGCGGCGTGCGGCAGCGGCTCGCCGAGGAGATCCGCACTTATCCGACGCCGATTCCCCGTTGCGATGCGCAGTTCAATCACCTGTACGAGCAGCAGGGCAGGCTCGCCCGCGAGCTCGACCGCCTCGAGCCGACCCGCGAGTCGATCGGGCGCTTCATCGCCTCGGCGCCGTATACCGACGACCCCGCGGAGCGGGAGTTCCGCTCCCGCGTGAAGGCGGCGCTCGCCGCTCTGCGCTAGGCGAGCTCGGGCGGCGTCCGCTCGTACCTCAGAATCGCCTGCCTCACCGCTTCGGGCCAGGGCGCGGACTTCCGGGTCTTCACGTCCGCGTTGACGTAGACCAGCTCGCCGCTGGTGAGGTGCTCGGCCCCGCGCCAGATGCCGAGCAGCAGCTGCATCGAGGAGCGGCCGATGCGGGCCGCGCGGCAGCCGATGTCGAGCAGCTCGTCGTAGGTGGCCGAGCCGTGGTATTCCGCGCTCGCCTTCACGGCGTAGATGTCGGTGCCGAACGTCTCGACGAGATCCTGCGGGTAGCGGAAACCGATCGCGCGCCAGTATTCGGCGACGGCGACGTCGAAGTAGAGGAAGTAGTGGCCGTTGAAGACCACGTCCTGGCGATCGACCTCGGCCCAGCGCACTCTCAAGGAGTGCACGAAGGTGAAGTCGGAGCGCTGTATCACTCTCTCGTTTCCGTGTAGCCGAGAAAGCGCTCGGGGCTCACGCGCAGCGCCGCTCCCGTGGGGCAGGCCCGCACGCAGGCCGCGCCGCCGGGGAGGTCCTTGCACATGTCGCACTTCACCGCCTTCTTCGGGGCGTCCCCGGACTCGGGCTTGGGCTCGAGTCCCGGCTCGGGCCCCATTCCCAGCAGCAGCCACGACAGCAGGCCGGGCGGCTTGCGCGCGGGGTCCACGGGCGCGAGCTGAATGACGCCGTAGGGGCAGTTGCGCTCGCAGTTGCCGCAGCCGATGCAGGTATCGTTGATGAACACCTCGCCGTTCCCCGAGCGATGGATCGCGTCGGGCGGGCAGTCCTTCATGCAATGCGGGTGCTCGCAGTGCCGGCACGAGGTCGGGACGTGGATCTGGGCGAAGGTCGGGCCCGCCTCTCGGTCCAGGCGCGAGGTCCCGTCGTGCACGTCGGCGCAGGCCTTCTCGCAGTGGTTGCAGCGGATGCACAGCGACTCGTCGATGAGCAGCACGTCGGTCGCCTCGCCCATGCCCTGCTGCAGCAGGAAAGCGATGATGTTGCCCGGGTCGGGCTGCGCCTCCATCGCGGCGTTGACGCGCATGCGGTCGAGGAACCTCGACTCCATCTCCTCGCGCCACTTGGGGTTGCGCGCGAGCACGCGTTTGAAGGTCGCGGCGTTCAGCACGACGACCTCGGTGGTGACCGCCGCTTTCACCGTCGCCGTGCGCGGCGTTTCGGTGAGCAGGGCCATCTCGCCCACGTAGTTGCCGGCCGACAGGTAGGAGAGGACGACTTCGCGCCCGGCGATGGTGCGCGAGATCATGACCGAGCCGCGGCGGATGAGGTAGAGCCCGTCCGCCGGGTCGCCTTCCTTGAAGAGCACTTCGCCGCCGGCGCAGCGGCGCACCTGCACGCCGTCGGTGACCAGCTCGTGGAGCTCCGCGTCGGGCAGCATGGGCGCGAGGTAGGCGCGCACCGCGCGCTTCATGAAGGTCTCGTCGACGCTCCTGCGCACCGATTCCACCGAGGCGATGAGCTTGAGCATTGCGCGGCGCGGCGCCTCGACCAGCACGCAGTCGCCGCCCGCCTTGACGGTGCTCGAGCGCCGCCTTCCCGAGACCAGCCCCAGCTCGCCGAAGAATTCGCCCGCGCCGATGCGGATCCACGAGCCGTCGGCGATCTCGACCAGCACCTGGCCGCCGGCCACCATGAAGAAGGAGTTGGTGTAGTCGTTCTTCTTGAAGACGATCTCGTCCAGGGGCGGCGCCAGCAGCTCGCTCTCGAGCATGAACTCGCGCAGCTGCAGCCGGTTGATGCCCGAGAGCAGCGGCACCCTGTCCTGGACGAAATCGAGGACCTCCGCGACGCTCTTCCCGCGCGCGAACGCGGCGAACTTCTGCGCGAGCAGCGGCTCGTCGGCGGGCGCGACCGACTTCCCGAGCGCGAACTCCACCGCCTCGTAGCCCTGGTTCATCGCCTGCTTGATGAGCGGATAGCCGCCGAGCGCGCCGATGATGTAGAGGCCCTTGACGTTGGACTCGTAGCGGTCGGTGAGCCTGGGCACGGCGTTGGGATCGGCGTTGGGGAATTTCACGCCGAAGCTCTCGACCAGCTTGCGGGGCGGCACCGCGCCCAGGCGCGCGATGATGCGGTGGCACTCGATCACGTCCGGCCCGTCGGGCGTCTTCACCTTGAACCGCAGCGGCATGTCGCCGCCCGCGTCCTCGATCTTCATCGCCGTGGTGCCGTAGCGGCACTCGAGCTTGCCTTCCTTGATGGCGTTCAGCACCAGCGTCAGGTTGCCCTCCTTGCAGCGCGCGAACTCCTCGTTGCGGTTGATGAGGATCACCTGGTTCTGCTCGGCGAGAGCCACGGCGTTCTCGATCGCGGCGTCTCCCGCGCCGACGACCACGATGGTCTCGCCGTCGAAGGCCTGCGGATCGTCGAGCTGGTACTGCACGCGGGGCAGATCCTCGCCGGGGACGCCGAGCGGGCGCAGGTTCCCCTGCAGGCCGATCGCGAGGATCACCTTGCCCGCAAAGTAGGTCTCGCCCGGGCGCGTGCGCACCTCGAAGGCCCCGTTCTCGCCGCCGATCCCGGTGACCTCCGCCCCGTAGCGGATGTCCACCCGCAGCCTTGCGATCTCGCTGTTCCAGGTCTCGAGCACGGCCTCGCGCCTGCCGGCGGCGAAGGAGAGGGGGCTGCGCAGCGGCAGGATCTGCGGCTCGGCCATCACGTGCTTGCCCTTCTGGTACTTGTAGATGGTGTTCGAGGGGTGGTCCGCGGCCTCGAGCAGCACGTAGGCGATGCCCAGCTCGGCGCAGTGCGCCGCCGCGGACAGCCCCGCGGGTCCGGCGCCGATGATGCAGATCTCGTTCCGCTTGAACGCGGTTCTCTGGTCGAAGGGTGTCGCCATGATTCACCTCACCGTCTTGCCGAGGTCCGCGAGCGCGCCGCGGAAGCCTTCAGGCCGGAAGCGCTCGTCGTCGCGGACTTCCGCATGCAGGCGGTCGAGCGCCGCGTTGGCCTCGCGCACGCGCCCGAGCTCGCCGCGCTTGGCGAGAAAGTTGAGCACGCTGCCGATCGCCATCGTCGCCTGCTCGGCGCCGGCGTAGTCCGTGTACTGGCCGGCGAGGCCGTCGTCGATCAGGCCCGCGAGGATCGCGCGCAGGTCGGCCCCGTCGAAGCTGCGCAGCGCGAGCCGCCCGATGAGCCGCTCGAGCCCGGCGCGCAGCTTCGACGCCGCGTCAACCGTGTCGCCGCCCTCGCCCGCGACCCCCTTGTACAGCGCCGACACCCGCTCGTTGTAGTCCTGCTCCTCCGCGGGCAGCACCTGGCGCACGATCTGCCGCAGCATCAGGAGATTCGCGTCGTTGAAGCGGATGCGCCCCGGCCCGGTTCCCTGTCTCGGGGTCCAGCGCACGTTCGACATCGGATGGTGGCAGGCGTGGCAGTCGAACACGACGAGCTCGGGAAAGAACCCGTCGTGGCTGCGCTTGGGGTCGAGCAGGACGTCGATCAGCTCCTGCGCGACGATCGCCTGCCCGATCGCCCACACGCGCACGCCGTCCCAGGTGCGCTTGCGTTTCTGCCAGTCGGCGTCGATGAGGAAATGCGGAGGCTCGGTCTGGGTGAAGGTGTCGAGCTCGAAGCTCATGCGCGGGTGTCCGGCGCCCATCATGCGGTGCGTGACGATCTTGTCCCTGTTGCCGAAGTGGCAGGAGAGGCACAGCCGCGCCTGCGCCACCGGTTCGCTGGTCGGGTACAGGCCGCGCTTGAGATTGTCGGCGTGGCTCGTCCCGGGGGCGACGTGCGAACGGATCCAGTCTTCGGAGGGGCCGTGGCAGGCTTCGCAGCCGACGCCGTCTGCGAGCTTGAAGCGCTCCCCGCGCCGCGCCGCGGGCGGGTTGTCGGCGTGGCAATCCAGGCAGATCTTCGCCTGGTGCGCGGGCTCCGCCAGGCCGAGGTTGCGCGCGATCCGCTGCGAGCGCTCCTCGAACAGCACCGCGTAGGCCCGGTTCGCGTGCTTGTCGACGCGCGACCAGGTCACGTACTCCGTCTGCAGGACGTTGGAGTCCTTCCACGGCGTGACCGAGCCGTGGCACAGGCTGCTCGCGCAGTTCACCACGCCGAGGTGCTTTCCGGGCGCGCGGTAGGGCAGCGGCGCGTCCGCCGCCGCGGCCGCGGAAACCAGAAGGAGCAGGGCGGCGAGCGCTCTCATGGCCTGTCCTGCACCGTCCACACGGTGCCGTCGGGCCGCAGGTAGAAGCGCTCCTGCTCCTCGCGCGTGAAGGGGCGCGAGCCGATGCGGCCGAACACGGCGATCTGCCCGCCGGTCTCGTCTACGGCGCGGTCGCGGTCCAGTCCCTTGGCGAGCGCGATCGCGGGCGAGGCGGTCTCGCGCCAGGCGATGAGGCGGGGCCTCGGCTCGGGGCTGAAGCCGTAGAACTTCGGCTGGATCTCGGGCGAGGTGAGCTGCAGCACCTTGAGGCCGTTCCTGCCGTCGGCGACGTAGGCGAAGGCCGAGGCGTTGGTCGAGCCGACGATCACGTCGCGCGCGTCGCTCAATTTTCCGTCGGCGGTGAACTTCGTCATGAGCTTCGGCGCCTCCGGTTTCTCCACGTCGATGATCGCGAGCCCTTCGCGGCCGGCGGCCACGTAGGCATAGGTCCGGGCCACGTAGACCCGGCTCGCGTCCGCGAGCGCGATGCGCGAGCCCGGCAGCAGGCGCGGCCTGGCGGCCTGCGTCACGTCGATCGCCGCGAAGCCGTCCCGGCCGGCGACGAAAAGATACCGGAACTGCAGCGCCGACGCTCGCGCGCCTTGCACGGGCACGACGGACAGGAGGCGCGGCTTGAGCGGATCGTCCAGGTCGAGGATCACGATGCCGGCGTCCGCGGCGACGTAGACGTAGCGGCCGCCGACCGTCAGGTGCCGCGCGCCTTTCAGAACCCCGCCCTCGTTCCAGGTGACGGCGCGCTTGAGGAAATTGTTGCGGGGCTCGCCGTCGGCGAGCGTGTTCACGTCGACGAGGATCAGGCCTTCCTCGGCATCGGTCACCAGCGCGTAGTTGTAGATCGGATGGAAGGGCTGCTCCTGGTTGGTCTTCCTCATCAGCTCTCCCTGGTTGCGCAGGGGCGCGATCGCCTGGTTGGTGGGGAGCGCGACACAGGTCGCGTTCTTCGAGGCGACGTGCGTGTCGTGGCCGAGCGGCGAAAAGGGCGCCGAGATGATGCGCTGGGACACGCCCTTGTTCGCGATCGAGGCGACGTCGTAGACGCGCATCCCGCCCGAGCCTTCCGCGGCGTAGAGATACTCGCCCCGCAGCGCGACGCAGGCCGCCGGGCCCCCGCTGCCGTGGTCGTGCGCCTCGGGAAGCCGCAGCGCCCGCTTCTCGTGGTCGGCGTACCAGTCGGGATAGGCGTAGCGGTGCAGGTAGCTGCCGATCACCGCCTGCGGCTCGTCCCACTCGCTCACCTGGACCGCCTCGACGTGCCGCTCTTCGCCGAGCCAGGCGTTGAAGCCGACGAAGTTCACGAAGTTGGTCCCCTGCAGCAGCAGCTGCGCCATGATGGCGTTGTTGTCGTTGTCGCGCGAGACGTGGCAATCCGTGCACGTCTTGGTCTCGGTCTTCCTCTCGGTGTGCGGGTAATGGGGCGCGAAGGCCTGCGAGGAGAAGCCGCTCGCGGCGACGGGCGGCTGCTGGATGTAGATGCGCTCGCGGTTGGCGTTGGTCGAGGACAGCACCAGCGCGGAGGAAGAGCGGATCGGAGCGATGCGTCCGCCCTTCACCGGCCCGTGGCGGCCGAGCTGGAACACGTCGTCGCGCGCGACCTGCGGATTGTAGGTGGCGTAGTTGCGCGTCTCGCCGCCCTCGTAGTGCGCTCGCTCGGTCTTCCAGTTGGCCTGGATGGGAAGATGGCAGCCGCTGCAGCTCGTCGTCCACGACACATGGCAGGTGTAGCAGGCCATCTTGTCGTTGCCGTGCGCGTAGCCGCCGGCGCCCGGCCCCCATTTCCCGGCGCGGCCGGCTTCGCCCGAGTGCATCAGCTTGGCGCGCGCGGCCTTTTCGTTGTACTTCGGGTGGCCCGGGGTGACCGTGTCCTTCACCAGCGTCATCTCCCACTCGCGCTCGGGGTCGAGCGCCGAGCGCTGGTAGAGCCTGCCCTTCCTCCACTCGAAGCGCCTGCGGCCGTCCTGCGTGCGCAGGAGCGTGAGGTCCATCCCCCCGGGGCGCGCCGCCGGCCCCGAGGTGCGCAGCGTCGGGTACCGGTCGGAGGTGCCGTGGCAGTCGGCGCAGTCGATCTCGATCGCCGCGGCGACCTCGCCGTAGATGTGGCCGTTGCCGTGCGCGTCCTGCGCGAAGTGGCAGTCGACGCAGTGCATGCCGAGGTCGAGATGGATCGAGGTCAGGTGCACGGCCTTGGCGAATTTACGCGGATCGTCGTCGGAAACCGCCTTGCCCTCCGCGTCGAGCAGCGTCCCCTTGCGGTCGCGCTTGTATACAGCGCGGAAATTCCAGCCGTGGCCGTGGTAGTCGGCGAACTGGGTGTCCTTGAGCTGCGGGTTGAGCCTGGAGACGTCCTTGAGGAAAGCCGGGTCGCCCCAGTTCCCCCGGGTCGCCGCCTCCTCGGGGTTGCGATCGAGGATGCGCCGCGCCTCCTCGTCGCTCGGGTACTTCTGCTTCTCCGGCCACATGAAGGGCGCGTCCGCCTCGTAGTCCCACATGGTGGTGCCGTAGAAGGAGTTCACGAAGACGTTGGGCTGGTGCATGTGGCAGACCATGCACTGCGAGGAGGGGATCGCGCGCGTGAACTCGTGGCGTATGGGATGGCCGGGCTGATCCCGCGCGATGGTCGGGTCCTGCGTCGCCGTCTCGCCCGAGCTGCCGTAGGGCGCGTAGGGTCCGGAGTGCTTAGCGTCGCGGTCGTTGGCGTACACCGTGTGGCAGGCGCTGCAGCCCGAGGAGCGGTAGTCGCCGGGCTGCTCGTTGGTGCCGAGGAACCACAGATGCGGGTCGTTCAGCCGCGTCTTGGTGATGTTGATCAGCGGCACGGCGATGCGGCTCCCGGTCGCCGGTCCGCGGTTCGACGCCCGGATGTCGGGCCGGCCGGGCTCGTCGAGCTTCTGCAGCGCGCCGCTCGAATTCGGCAGCCCGACCTCGGGGAATTGCGAGGCAATCACCCGCCCGCCGCGCTCGAACACGCGGAACACGTCGGCGGGCGGCACCGTTTCCCAGGCGGGAAGGGCGGTGAGGCTCGGAAGAATTCCCTTCTCGGTAAGGAATTCGTTCGGCTTCACCGGATTCACGACCGTGGCCCCGGCGCCTTCGCGCGTATACGACTCGCCCAGGATGTAGCGCTTGAACGGCAGGATGCCGTTGTTGTAGGAGGCGCCGCCCCACAGCATCGCGGAGGTCGCCATGAGGCTGCGCTCTGAAGCCTGGACGATGGCGAGGTGACAGGCGCCGCAGGCTTCGCGCGCGGCGCGCAGGTCGCCGGGATTGACGAAGCGGACGAACTCGGGCGACTCGCGGTTGAGCAGGGTGTAGCTCCGCTCCGGGTTCGCGCTCGAGGGCCAGGCGCCCGGGTTGCGCGGCGGCACGTGGGCGCGCGAGAGCGCTTCGCGGTACGCGGCGTCCTCGCGCTTGAGCGCGCTCTCGACGCGCACGCGCGCGTCGCCGCCGTGGCAGTCGGCGCAGCCGAGCACCACGCCCGGGTTCTGGTGCATGGTGTGCCGGTCGGTCGCGACGTGGCAGCTCACGCAGCCCGTGGATTTTGCCTCCGCGTCCTCGACCGTCTGCCGCTCGGGCGCGGGCGGGAACGCGGCGCGCCGGTCGCCGGAATCGCCGAGCGCGGGCACGAGCACCAAGGTCGCGAGGAGAGGGAGAAAGCGCGCTTTCATCTCAGAAGGCGAGCAGCAGGTTGGCGAGGATCGAGTACAGCGGACCGCTCTGGCTCGTGTCGTAGAGCTGCTTCAGGCCCTCCCCGGGGAGGAGCGCCGCCGCCGAGGCGCTGAGCACCATGTTCTGGCTCATGAAGGGCCGCCATTGCGCGCCGACCGAGGCGTCCCAGCCGATGCTCCGCGAGGGAGGCGCCTGGTTGCGCAGCACGCCCAGCACCTCGGTGTTCTGGAATTGCAGGTACGAGAGGTTGCCGGTCAGGCGCCAGTGCGGCGTCAGGTCGATGTCGGCCCCGGCGCCGACGAGCGCGAGGCCCGGGTTCACGAAATTCGACTGGCCTTCGTCCTTGGAGGAGCGCAGGCTCGCGAGCACGCCGTTCCTGCCCGAGAGCGCCACGCCGCCCCCGCCGATGAGCGGCACCGCCTGCCTGACCCAGAAGCTCGAGTCGGCCCCGGCGAACTGCGGGTTCTCGAGGATCGCGTCGAACCCGGTCGCCTTGTCGTCGAAGGGATCCTTGTCGCCGGACTGCAGCAGCGCGTTCAGGCGCACGCGCACCCAGCTGAAATCGCGCGACAGCTCGGCGGCGGCGAACCCCGCGCGGATGTCCTGCGGACGGCCGGCGACGGGATTGTGGTCGTCGTGTCCCAGCGCGGCGTACAGCGACACGGAGAGGTTCATCCTCCCGAAGTGGCCGTCGCCGTTGTAGCCGAGGTAGGTGACCCGGTAGGCGTGCGGCCGCTCGTCGCCCACCGCCGCGGGGCGCGTCAGGAAGCCGTTGCTGTCGTAGTACTGGCCCTTGTCCTCCTTGTTGCGATTGACCATCGCGGTCGCCTGCGAGGTGAAGCCGGGCGCGGGAAAGTCCTGGCGGTAGGCGTTGGCGACGAAGGTGTCGTCGCCGCGCAGTCCCTTGCCGATGTCGTTCAGCCCGGAGTTGGTGTCCTTCTCGACGCGCCGGAACCAGGCGAGGTTGTACTGCCAGCGGTTGTTGTCGCGGGTGCCGAAGAGGCGCACGCCGAAGGGGACGTCCTGGAAGACGAAGCCGCGGAAATCCGAGGTGAAAGGCTGGATGCCCACGCGCAGCGAGTCGAAGTCGTAGCGCGGCGAGGCGTTGCGCAGGTGCACGTCGGCGAAGGCTTCCTGCAGCGCGACCTGGCTGTCGTCGCGCGTGCGCCCTTTCGCCGGATCGGCGAACAGCACCCGGTCCTCCTCGGCCGCGCTGCGATTGACGTTGAACGCGGGCGTCAGGCGCAGCTCGAGGTCGGGCGGCCTGAAGGTGGTGTCGCCCTTGATGAGCGACATCGAAACGATGAGCGTCTCCGAAACGGTCGATTGCCTGCCCTGGCCGAAGACATCGCTGCTTCCCGCGCGCGTGGACGTCTGCGGCGGAACCGGCGTCGGCAGGCGGCGCGCCTCGAGCAGCGTGTCCGAGACCGCGCTCAAGTTGAAGAACCAGTCCGAGCCGGCAGAGATCGGCAGGTCGCCCTTCAGCACGTTCTGGTTGTAGGGGTCGTACCAGGGGTGCCGGTATCCGAGACCCTGCATGATCCTCCAGCGATCCGGCACCGGCAGCGTCTCGCGCGGCTGCGCCGCCGAAGGTGCGGGCACCTGCCGCGGATCGACCGGAGGAGGGAAGAACTGCAAGGGCTCGCTGCGTCCGGGTCTTCGCTGGATCACTTCCTCGCCGGGATTGCTTTCCGGCGGGAGCCTCGTGTCTTCCGAAGCGGGTGGCGTCTCCTGCGCGAGCGCAAGGCCCGCGAGGAGCAGGGTGCCGCCCGCGAGCGCTACAGCCCGGCGCATACATTCTGCTCGGTCGATCCGTTGAACGGCGACTGAGGGCACTGCACGTAGCGCAGCCCGCTCCCCTGGGGCGAGAGCTGGTCGGCGCGCATCGCCGAAGGCGCATTGCCGAGCCCCGAATTCGACAAGGCGAGGAACGCCACCATGTCGTCCTGGTCGACGCCGTCTCCGGAAACGCCGGCCGCGCCGATCAGCACCCCCGAGCGATAGATCGGCAGCCCGCCCGGGAAGATCTGGATGCCGTTTGTGGCGACCGAGAGCCCGCTGCAGCCGGTCGCGGTGCTTCCGCCGACCCCTGCGAGGAACTGAGCCTGGACGAGGTCGAGCTGGAAGCCGACGTTGAACGGGCTCCAGCTCGCAAGCGGTCTCGACAAAGGCCCGGCGGGCGTGCCGCCGATGCCGTCGGGGTACATCGGCCGGTGCAGGTTGCCGAGGGCGCGCGTCGACCACGCGGTGCCGCCGTCGAGCGAGCCCCCCGCGCCGACGAAGGCCGCGAAGGCGGGCACGTAGCCCGCGACCGGCGCGGGCAGCGCGGCGATGAGCGCGGCGGCGTTCGGCAGCGAGAAGAGCAGCGCGCCGCGCGCCTTCTGCGCCGCGACGTCGGTGCCGAACAGCGGCGCGTCGGGCGTGCGCGCGAGGCCGAGGATGTCGCCGTTCAGGTCCACGACGACGATCGAGACCTCGGCGGCCGAGCCGAGTGGCCGGCGGATCTGCGCGCGCGCTCGCTGCGCGACCTTCAGGCCCTCCTCGAGGATGCGCGAGACTTCGCTCGCGGTGAGCGCCCCGGCGCCCGCGCCCGCGGTCGGCGGAAAGCGCTCGGCGTCGCCCGAGTCGACCAGGGTGAAGGCGCCGAGCGCGGCGAGCGCGGGCGTCGTCGCCGGGCGGTAGCCGGACGCCGCCGTGCCGAAGGCGACGCCGGTGCCGACCGCCGCGCCCACGTATCCCGGAACCGCGACCAGCGCGCCCGGCAGCACCGCGAAAGCCGGGGCGCTCGCCGGGTTGGAGGCGAGCGACTCCGAGTCGACGAAGCGGAACGCGTGGCCGTTCGCGGTGATGCGCTCGCCGCGGATGTCCTCGGGCGGCGCAAAGCCGGCGCTCCCGGCGACGGCGATCAATTCGTCCGTGTCCTGGTCGACGTCGAAGACGTTCAGATCGATGCCGTAGACGCCGTCGGCGATCACGCCGACGCCGCCCACCACGGCACCGTTCTTGTAGAGCGGCAGGCCGCCCGGGTCGGCGGAGAGGCCGAGCGGCGAGCGCTTCGGGCCGACGCTTCCCTGCGCCGCGTTGGTGTTGACGTCGGAGCACGACAGCTGCGAGAACTGCACGCCGTAGAGCGGGCCGCTCGGCGCCTGGGCTTCGCCCGGATTGAAATTCTCCTGGACGATCTGTCCCGCCGTGCGCGAGGAGAAGGCGTTGCCCCAGGAGGACAGATAGGCGCCGGTGATCGCCTTGGCGATCGCCGCCAGCGTCGAAGGCGCGGTCACGCCCTCGAGTCCTCCCGCGACCCCGCGCCCGCCCGCGATGGCCGCGTTCGGCGCTGCGCCGGTCATCTGGAACACCGCGAGCACGTTGCCGACGCGGTCGACGACGGCGATGGTGGCGGCGGCGCCGCGCGCCTGCGCCTCGCCGACGCCTTGAGCGATGACGCGCTGCACGTCGGCGGCCGACAGGAAATTCGCGCTCGAGAGGCAGTTCGGCGCGCACGGCGGGCCGGAGCCGCTCGAGCCCGCACAGCCGAGCGCCGCGGCGGCGACAAGGACGAGCGCGCGCGCCGCCGCGAGGCGGCCGTCAGCGGGCACCGCGCGCCTCCGCGACGGCCCCGGGTTTCGTCCCCGGGCTCCAGGGGTGGCTGGGGTCGTGGAACCCGTGGCACAGCATGCAGCTCGATGTGACCTTCTTCTCGACCGGCTTCGAGCCGCCGTGGCACTTGCGGCAGGTCTCGATTTCCGGAATGGCGACGTCGCTCGAATCCATCGAGCGCGCGACGTCGTGGCAATCGGCGCATTTCGACTGCGCATGGCTCCTGTGGGTGAAGCGCGCCTGCGGCATCCAGCGGCTGGCGATGCGCACCGGAGCGATCGTCCACGCGCCGTCTTCGTGCCCGACCTCGTGACAGGTGTTGCACACGCGCACCTCGAACAGGTCGACGGCGACGCGCCCGGCCTTCTTCTTCGCCAGCTCGAGCGCGACGCGGCGCTCGGACTCCGAGGGCTGGCCGACGCGGCGCAGCAGGCCTTCGCCGGGGACGCCGAAGGCCTTCTCGAAGCTGTCCTTCACGCCGTTCAGCGCGAGGCTCGCGTAGAACTCCGAGACGAGGGTCACCGCCTCCGCGGGCTTGCCGTGCGGCACCTCGCGCGAGGTCACCGCGGGCTCGAACTCCAGCCGGTGGCACTCGCGGCAGTGGCGCTCCATCGAGACCGGCTCGAATCCGCGCCGCGACGCGTCGGGCTTGTGGCAGGCACCGCAATCGAGGGCGACACGACCGCGCGAGGGCGATTTCACCCCCGCGGGATCGAGGTGCGGCGCGTGCGGGAAGACGAGGTTCGAGCTCTCCGCCAGCTCGTCTGCTCCCTGGCGGACTTTCTTCACCGAATCTCCCTCGAGAAGAGACAGGCGGAACGCGGGATGGTCGGAGGCGAAGTCCGAAGCGTTTTCGGCCTGCGTGCCCCTGGCCTTGGCGCCGAGGTCGCGGTGGCAGGCGATGCAGAAGCCGTCGTCGTCGCGATGCGTGGCTCTCACGCCCTTGTGGTCGCGGTGGCAGCTCGCGCAGCGCGCGCCCTGGAACAGCGCCGCGGGTTTCAGCTCCGGCCCCACGTGGTGGCCGACCGCGGCGTGGCATTCGAGGCATGCGCGGTCCTGCACGTGCCGAAAGGCGCTCGTGTGGCAGGCGGCGCAGCGCGTCTCGACCGGCTGGTGCGCGAGCACCACCGGGCCCGGGTTCCAGAAGCGGTCGCCGGTGACGCCCGGCGATTGCGACGCGGCGCGCCAGGGAAGGTCGAGGATGCGCCCCGCGGGCAGCGCGAAGAACAGCGCGAGCACGAGAACCAGCAGGGCCCACGAGGTCCAGCGCTTGGACAGCTTGAGCGAGGCGAGCGTGAGGCGGCCCGCTCGCGTGGTGAGTCCCGACGCCGCCTCCGCGAGCGGCTTCACCAGCTCGATCGCGATGGCGCCGTCGAATCCCTCGGGAGCTTTCTCGCCGGTGAAACGGTAGGGCCCGACGTTCACCGTGGCGCCGGGCTTGAGCCGCGCGGAGCGCAGCGCCTTGCGCGTCGTCGCCGTATGGCTGACCACCGCCGCGTCGCCCTCGCTGTAGACGACGATTCCGTCGCGGAGGGCGATCAGCCCCTGGTGGAGCGCGACGCGCGGGTCGGGCAGATGGATCTCGCAGCTCGCGGCGCGGCCGACGCGCAGCCAGTCGCCCTGGATCTCGCGCTTGGCCTGGAGAGGCTTGCCGGCGCGGCTCCGCGTCTGGGTGATGACGAGCAGCTTCACGGGCGCCTACCAGTAGATGAAGACGGTGATCACGTGCACGGCGAGCGCGGCGAGCAGCGCGATCGAGAGCGGCACGTGAAAATAGAGCCAGAGGTCGAGGACCGCCTTGTGGCGCATCGCGCGGCGCGCGCGCGCGAGCAGCTCGTTCTTCTCCAGCAGCAGCGTGTACACCTCCTTGTTGACGTTGGCGGGCTCCCCGGTGAGGCTCTTGGCGAGCTCGGGCAATTCGCGGGCCGCGCGGGCGGTGGGACAGCCGGGATCGCGGCCGGAGACGATACGAAGGAAATTCCCTCCCAGGCGCGTTGTCATCACCGAGCGCTCGACCACCTTGAAGAGCTGGTCCGGGAGAGAAAGGGCCTTCTCCCGCATGTCCTTGTCGATGTCGGCCATGCGCAGCAGCATCGACTCCAGCGTCTCGTCGCCGAGGTTGGCGGTCATCGCGCCGGGCACCCTGAGGTAGACGAACACGCCGTAGAAGCCGCTCGCGACCACCAGCACCATGAGCACGTACGCGAGCCCGTGGACGTTCCAGCCGAGCTCGAAGCCGGTGTGCAGGGTCGCGATCACCACCAGCGCCGTGCCGAGGTAGACGTGCGCCGAGAGCCAGCCCTGGACGCTGCCCAGCGTCGAGCGGTACAGGCGCTTGCGTACGCCGAAGGCAAGCAGCCACAGCACCAGCAGCGCGGCGACGCCGCCGAGCGCGTAGCCGAGCGCGCTGCCGCCGTAGGGCTTGGTGGGCGGCTCGTGGAACGCGTAGGCGAAGCCGGCGAGAGCGGAGAGGGCGAACGCCACCTTGAACCAGCGGAAGTTCGCGTACTCGAGGATCGACTGGTGCTTCATGTGCAACGCCCTCCCGACGTCACCTTTGAAGCATAACAGAGCTTCGCGCGCGCAAGGCCGCCGCGAAGCTCGACTCTTTAGCTTCCGGTGACGAATTGCACAAAGCAAAGCGGGGTGAGATGCGAAGACGCACGGTCGCTTATTTCGCCGGTGCTTGACCCACGTCAAGCTGTCCCGTCCTGACGGTTCCATAGTGGTGCAAAGTCGAACGTGGATCGCGGCATGAGCCGCGAGGAGGCAACATGGACAGCAGAATCGGCAGGACTTCGATCGCGGGCAGGAGCGTGCGGGCGCTGGCGCTGCTTGGCCTGGTTGCGCTGATGGCGGGCTGCAATCACGACGGGGGCGGTGGCGACTCGGGTCCGGCCGGGCCGCGATTCCTGTACTTCCAGGCGAACGACGGCGCTTCGGGCGCTGAGCTGTGGAGGACCGACGGTAGCGACGCCGGGACCGTCCTCGTGAAGGACATCAATCCGGGGGCGGGCAACTCCACCCCGGGCGCCCTCACCGTGTTCAACGGAGCGCTTTACTTCGCCGCCGCTGACGGTACTTCGGGCAGCGAGCTTTGGAAGAGCGACGGCACCGATGCGGGCACGGTGCTGGTGAAGGACATCAGTGCCGGGGTCGGCGGTTCCGGCCCCATGAGCTTCGTCAACGGATCGGTTGCATTCAACGGGGCGCTGTACTTCAGCGCCAACGACGGCACGTCGGGCAGCGAAGTGTGGAAGACCGACGGGACCGATGCCGGCACGGTGCGCATGAAGGACGTCAATCCCGGCGCGAACGGCTCCTCCCCTTACCAGTTCACCGTGTTCAACGGGGCGCTCTACTTCGTGGGGTTCAGCTCGGGCCTCGGCGCAGACGATGAAATGTGGAAGAGCGACGGCACCGACGCCGGGACGGTGCGCCTGAAGGACATCAATCCGGGTATCGCCAGCGCCTCCCCCTTTGGCCTGACCGTCTTCAACGGGGCGATCTACTTCCAGGCGAACGACGGAACTACTGGCACGGAGCTGTGGAAGACCGACGGCACCGACGCCGGGACGGTGCGCGTGAAAGACATCAATCCGGGCGCCGGCGGCTCCGGCCCTACGGGGTTCACGGTCTACAACGGAGCGCTCTACTTCCAGGCGAGCGACGGCACCTCGAGCTTCGAGTTGTGGAAGAGCGACGGCACCGGTGCCGGGACGGTGCGCGTGAAAGACATCAACCCGGGCGTGGGCAGCTCCGGCCCTACGGGGTTCACGGTCTACAATGGAGCGCTGTACTTCGCCGCCGACGACGGCACTTCGGGCCTGGAGTTGTGGAAGACCGACGGCACCGACGCGGGGACGGTGCGAGTGAAGGACATCAATCCGGGCGCGGCCGGTTCCGCCCCCTCGGGACTCACCGTCCTCAACGGGATGCTGTACTTCGCCGCCGGCGACGCCGCCTCGGGCAGGGAGTTGTGGAAGAGCGACGGCAGCGACGCCGGGACGGTGCTGGTGAAGGACATCAATGCGGGCGTGAACGGCTCTTCGCCCGGGGCCTTCCGTGTCTACAATGGAGCGCTCTACTTCGCGGCCAACGACGGCGCCTCGGGCGTCGAGCTGTGGAAGAGCGACGGCAGCGACGCCGGCACGGCGCGGGTGAAGGACATCAATCCCGGGGCGGGGAATTCCGTCCCCAACGCGCTGACGCCCTTCTGAGCTGCTCCAATCGGGGGAGGCGCTCCGCTGGACGAGATCGTAGTGCGCTCGATGCTGAAGTGGCCGGACGTGCCGGCGGTGTACGGCTGGCTCGCGCTCGATCGGCGCGGCAGCTGGATGATCAGGAACGTATCGGGGCGCTTCGAGCGCATCGCCAACCCCGCGGTCAACGAGTTCATAGGCAGGAACTATGCGGCCGACGCTCAGGGCCGCTGGTATTTCCAGAACGGCCCGCAGCGCGTGTTCGTCGCGCTCGACTACACGCCGTGGGTGTACCGGCTCGACGACGCGGGCGAGGGCCTGCTCGCGCACACCGGCGCCGCGCCGCGCTCGCTCGAGGCGCTGTTCGTCGACGACGCGGGGGCGCTGCTCCTCGAGTCGGAATTCGGCGTAGGCGTGCTGCTCGACCGCGACCTGCCCGCTTTCATCGAGCGCCTCGCCGACGCGCGCGGCAGGGCTCCCGAGCGCCTGCTCGAGGACGTTGCGAGCGGGCAGGAAGCGCGCGCGCTGCTGCGCGGCGCGAGCATCCGTGTCGCGCCCGTCCGCGGCGCGGAAGTGCCGCGGCGTTTCGGTTTCGTGCAGCGCCCTGCGCCGCCCGCGGGCGAGCCCGACTGCGCGTGAAAGGCCGCTTGTAACGGGGTGTAAAAGCTCAACAGCGGGGGCGGTGCGGGGTTACACTGGCTCATCGGGTACTCCGCGGTCTGGAGGCTCACGTGAAACGGTCGATCGGAATTCTGCTGGGGCTGGCGCTGTTCGCAGGCGCAGGGCTCGCGCTGGCCGGACGAGGCGGCGGCGGTGGCGGCGGACACGGCGGCGGCGGTGGCCACGCCGGCGGGCACTCCGCCGGGGGCGGCCAGCACTTCACCACGGGGGCGCCGACGCACTTCACTACCGGCCCGATGCACTTCACCGGAGGGCACGTTCATCCTGGCGGTCACCCTGGCGTCCATCCCGGGATCCGGCCCGCGCCGATCGTCGTCCGTCCGGGCTTTCCTCATCACCGCGTGATCGTCGGCGGCGCCGTCGTGCTCGCCGCGCCCTTCTTCTGGTATCCGCCGTATCCGTATCCCTACTACTATCCCTACGCCTACGCTCCTCCGGCGTACGGAGGCGAGCCGTACACGCAACCGCCGACCTACATCGAGCAGGGCGCGGTCCGCTGGTACTGTCCGGACTACCAGGACTACTACCCGAACGTCTCGACCTGCCCGTCGCCGTGGATGCAGGTCGTCCCCGGCGCCGCGCCGACCAACTAGCCGCGGTTGCCTCGCGCGACGGGCTCGGGCTACCATGGCCCGGAGGGAGGGCCCATGGCCGACAACCCGCCGACGGGCGAGCCGAAGTACGCAGGATTCTGGCTGAGGCTCGGCGCTTCCGTTATCGACATCATCGTCCTGCTGGCGATCATCGCGCCGATCGAGATCGCGGTGTACGGCCGCGAGTACCCGGCCCTCGCCATGCAGGGCAAGACCCTGGCCACCGACTTCTGGACCCAGCTGGTCCTGCCGCTGCTCGCGATGATCGTGCTGTGGCGCTACCGCAGCGCCACCCCCGGGCTGATGCTGATGTCGGCGCGGATCGTCGACGCCGAGACGCTGGCGCCGGCGACGATGGGCAAGCTCACCCTGCGCGCGGTGGCGCTGCTGGTGATGTGGCTGCTCTTCATTCCCCTGATCGGGGTCATCTGGATCGCCTTCGACAAGCGCAAGCGGGGCTGGCACGACATGATCGCGAAGACCGTCGTGATCCGCGGCGAGCAAGACCAAGGGGAGGGGACATGAGCTGGGGCTTCTGGACCGTGGTGGGCATCGTCGTCGCGGCGTTCGTCTGGCTGATCTCGATCTACAACGGCCTGGTCGCTTCGCGCAACCGTTTCAAGAACGCCTTCGCGCAGATCGACGTGCAGCTGAAGCGCCGCTACGATCTGATCCCCAACCTCGTGGAGACCGCCAAGGGCTACATCAAGCACGAGCGCGGCACGCTCGAGGCCGTCATCGCCGCGCGCTCGAGCGCGCAGAGCGCGAACCAGCGCGCCGCCGCGAATCCCGCCGACGCCGAGGCGATGAAGCAGATGATCACGGCCGAGGCGGGGCTGTCGGGGGCGCTCGGCAGGCTGTTCGCGCTCTCGGAATCCTATCCCGACCTCAAGGCCAACCAGACGATGATGCAGCTCTCCGAGGAGCTCACCAGCACCGAGAACAAGATCGCTTTCTCCCGTCAGGCGTACAACGACGCGGTGATGAGCTACAACACCGCGATCGAAAGCTTCCCGAACAACTTCGTCGCCGGCTTCGGCGGCTTCAAGGACGCGACCCTGCTGGAGGCGACCGAATCTCCGGAGGAGCGCAAGCCGGTCAAGGTCTCGTTCTAGCGTTGCTGCAATCGCAGCCGCCCCGGCTGCACCATGGATTTTTTCGAGCAGCAGCAGAGCGCCCGGCGCCAAACCTGGCTGATGGTGCTCGTGTTCCTGATCGCGGTCGCCGGGATCGTGCTCGCGATCAATGTCGTCGGCGGCTGGATCTATCTCTACGCGACCGACAGGCCGCTGCTCCCCGTCGTGCGCGCGCTCGCGGCGGTGCCGCGCTCAGCCTACGTCGTCACCACGCTGGTCGTGCTGGGCGTCGTCGCCTGGGGAACGCTGACCCGCATGTACGAGCTCTCGGGCGGCGGGGCCTCGCTCGCGCTGATGGTCGGCGCACGGCGGGTGAAGCGCGATTCGCAGTCGGCGCCCGACCGCAGGCTGCTCAACGTCGTCGAGGAGATGGCGATCGCCTCGGGCATCACGGTGCCGCAGGCGTACGTCATGGACGGAGAACCGGCCATCAACGCCTTCGCGGCCGGCTATTCGCCCAACGAAGCGGCGGTGATCGTGACGCAGGGGACGCTCGAGCATCTCAGCCGCGACGAGCTGCAGGGCGTGGTCGCGCACGAGTTCAGCCACATCCTCAACGGCGACATGCGGCTGAACGTGCGCCTGCTCGGCGTGATCGCGGGGATCGTGCTGATCGGCTCGATCGGCGGCTTCATCATGCGCCTCGGCCGGGGCGGCAGCGGCACCCGCGGCGACGTTCGCGTCTGGCTGGCGGGCTTCGTGCTGTGGCTGCTCGGTTCCGTCGGCGTCTTCGCGGGCCGGTTGATCAAGTCCGCGATCTCGCGCCAGCGCGAATTCCTGGCCGACGCCTCCGCGGTGCAGTTCACGCGCAACCCCGAGGGGATCGGCGGCGCGCTCTACAAGATCGGCCAGCGCGGCAGCGCGGTCGGAGAGCGGCACGCCGAGGAAATCTCCCACATGTGCATCAGCGTTCCGGTCAGCGACTTCCTCGACTTCGACTGGTTCGGCACGCATCCGCCCCTCGAGGAGCGCATCGAGCGCGTGATGGGACCCCGCGGAATCGGGCTGCTGCAGGAGCGGGAGATGCGCGAGCCCGCCGCGCCGGTTTCCCCCGGAGCCGGGGCGATGCCCGAGGCGATGATGGCGGCGGCGGGGACCGGCGGGTCCGCGCAGCGCGAGCTGCGCACCACGCGGGCGGCACTGATCGCCAGCGTGGGCAGCCCGACCATGGCGCACGTCGAATACGCGCGGCGCGTGCTGGAGGAGCTGCCCGCGGAGCTGCACGCCGCGGCGGGCAACGCGGAAGGCGGGCGGGCGCTGCTCGCCGCCATGCTCCTCGGGGAGGGCGAAATCCGCGCCAAGCAGCTCGACATGATCCGCGCGCAGGCGGGCGAGAGCGCGGCCGCGCGCGCCGCGTCGCTCGCCGGGCTGATGCGCCCGCTCGGCCCGCGCGCCCGCATGCCGCTGTTCGATCTTGCCGTACCCTCGCTGAAGCGCATGGACCAGGGCGCGCGCGATCGCCTGCGGCGCCTGCTGAAGGACCTCGCGGAGGCCGACCGCAAGCTCACGGTCGGCGAATTCGTGCTGCTCACGCTGTGCGAGCGGCATCTGGGCGCCGCGCCGAAGGGGGCGCCGCCGGTCAAGCACCGCACTATCGAGGCGGTGGCGGGCGAGGCCGGCGCGCTGATGGCGCTGCTCGCGCACGCGGGCGGCACCGGCATGCCCGCGTTCGAAGCCGGCATGAGGGCGCTGGGCCTCGCCGGGGGCGTGCTGCGCGCCCCGGCGGAGCTCACGATCGCCGCGGTGGAGTCCGCGCTCTACGAATTGAAGCTGCTCGCTCCCTTGAAGAAGCCCATCCTCATCAAGGGCTGCCTCGAGGTGGTGATGGCCGATGGTAAGCTTACGGTGGCCGAGGGCGAGCTGATGCGCGCGATCTGCGCCGCGCTCGATACGCCCCTGCCGCCCATAATCGAAACCGAGCTGGGAACGACGGAGCCCGCGTGAACGGCCTGAACGGAAAGATCGCCTGGGTCACTGGCGGCGGCAGCGGCATCGGGCAGGCCGCCGCGGTTGAGCTCGCCAAGGCCGGCGCCAGGGTCGTCGTCACCGGCCGCCGCGCCACGGCGCTCGCCGAAACGCAGGACCTCATCGACCGGGCGGGAGGGCAGGCCGACGCCGAGGCGGTCGACGTCGCCGACCGCGACGCGGTCGGGCTCGCGGCGAAGGCGATCCTCTCGCGCCACGGCCGCGTCGATGTCCTCGTCAACTGCGCCGGAATCAACATCCCCAGGCGCTTCCTCAAGGACCTCGCGGCCTCCGAGTGGGACCGCGTGGTCGAGGCGAACCTGAACGGCGCGCTCTACTGCATCCTCGCGGTGCTGCCCTCGATGCGCGCTCAGCGCGACGGGCTGGTGATCAACATCGGCTCGTGGTTCGCGCGCTATCAGGCCTACATCGGCGGCGCCGCGTACAACGCGAGCAAGCAGGCGCTCACCGGCCTCACGCACCAGATCAATCTCGAGGAGGGCATGCACGGCATCCGCGCCTGCGTCGTGCATCCGGGCGAGACGGTGACGCCGCTGCAGCGCGCGCGCCCGAAGCCGCCCTCGCCCGAGGACCAGGCGAGGATGCTCAAGATGGAGGACCTCGGCCGCGTGGTGCGTTTCGTCGCGGAATCGCCGCCGCACGTGTGCATCAACGAGATCGTCGTCAGCCCGACCTGGAACCGCCTGATCCTGGGCGGCGGGGAGATGCAGCTCGCGCCGAAGATCGAGTAGCGCCGGGGCAGCGGGCGTCCTTGCCCGCGCTGCGGCGCGCATGCACAATGCGCGCATGCGCAGCCCGCCGGCGCTCCGGAATCTCCGCGCCTGATGAACCGGGGGTTTACCCTGCTCGAGCTTATCGTGGTGCTGCTGCTCGTGGGCATTCTTGCCGTTATCGCGTTCCCACGTATGTCGCAAAACACGATCGAGCTGTCGGGCCAGGCGGAACAGGTGGCGAGGGACATCCGCTACGCGCAGACGCTGTCCATGACGCGCGGGGCAGCCCAGGGGCGCCACTGCATTTTCTTCACGGCCACGGGATACCAGCTGCGGAACAACAACAACAACCCCGGAACGCCGTGCAGCATCGCTGTCGCTCACCCTGCGACAGGTTCCTCGGCCGCGATCGTCCTGACCGGCGGGACCGCGGTGTCGACCGCGAACCTCACCGGCAACTATCTCGAATTCGACACCAAGGGTCAGCCCACCAGCTTTGCGGGGGGCGGCAACGCCACCGTCACCCTCACGGCCAGCGGCGGGCCGCGCACGGTGGTCGTCAGCCCGGTGACCGGAATGGCGACCGTCCAGTGAGCGCCGCCGCGCGCCGGCGGGTCTCCACCAGGCGAGGCTGTGCCGGCTTCAGCCTGATCGAGGTGATCGTTTTCATCGTCGTCACGGCCATAGTCGTGGTCGGGCTGGTGACCGGCATGTCGGCGGCGTTGCGCACGGCGCCGCAGCCGAGGGAAATGCATCAGGGACTGCAGCTCGCGCAGGGGAGGATGGAGCTCATCCGCGCGCAGCGGTACGTTCTCGGTTTTGCGGGATTCACCGCCGCGACCTTCGATCCCTGCGCGCCGCCCGGCGGGGCGCAGGAGGCCTGCCTTGCCCCCACGAATTACACGGTGGCGGCACCGTGCTTCTACACCGGCGCCGCGACCTGCGCATTCGGCGCCGCGAACACCTGCAAGGGCGGGGACGTGAACTACAAGTGCGTGCGGGTGCGCGTCACCGGGCCGGACGGGGCCGTGGTCGCGGAGCTCGACGACATGGTGGCGAACTACTGATGAAGCCTCGTCCCGTTCGGATGGGATCGCGCGAGCGCGGCTGGACCCTCATCGAGGTGGTGGCGGTTCTCATCGTCTCTTCCATCGTCGCGGCGTTCGGGGCGACCCTGATGTCCGGGATGTTCCGCTCCTACTTCACCGCCCGCGACATCACCAATTCCGACGCGCAGGCGCGCGTCGCGTTCGAGCGCATGACGCGCGAGCTGCGGCTGATCCGCTCGGCCACGGCAGGGGACCTCGACGTGGCCTCGGGCGCGCAGGTCCGCTTCATCGACGTGGACGGCAACGGCGTGTGCTTCTACCGCGACGCCGCGACCAACCGCCTGATGCGCAGCGCCGACGGCCCCGCGACCGCCTGCGGAGCGACCAGCCCCCAGCCTCTGTCCGAGTTCGTCAGCGGGCTCAGCTTCTTCTACTACACGACCGACGGCCGCACGACGACCGCCGTTCCCACCGCGGTGTACTACCTCACCGTCCGCATGGACGTGCAGGACAACAATGTGAGCGACCGCTTGCGGGCGACGGTACACCCGAGGAACTGGTGATGAAAACCCGCGGGAGCCGGGGCCAGTTCCTCCTGATCGCGGCGATCGTGCTGCTCGTGGTCATGGCCCTGCTCGCCGCGACGATGGCGACGATGACGGCGAGCTCGGGGGGCGCGGCCGTGGACAACCTGCAATCCGGCCAGGCGCTGTTCCTCGCCGAGAGCGGCCTGGACTTCGAGGCGCGGCGCATGGCGCAGAACGTCGACTGGTACCGCAGCACCACCGATCCGACCGCGACCTCGGGGCCCCAGGCGCTCGGAGCGGGTACCTTCGCCTCGTTTTCCAATTTTCCGGCGACGAAGCTGCGCCGGCGCGTCATCGGCACGTCCACCGCGATCTGCGTGTATACGGTCGATCGCTTTCCGGCCGCGGGCACCATCCAGATCGACGACGACATCAGTTCGGGTGCGGAATTCGTGTCCTACACCGGGACGACGGCGAGCTCCGCCGCGTGCGGCAACCTGCCGGCGTTCACCGGGATCGGGCGCGCCGCCACGGTCGGGGGTCTCACGCCGCCGCAGGGCAATCACTTCCGCGACGATATCGCCTATCCGGTCACGACCCTGATCGACAATCTCGCGGCTTCGGTGACCTGCGTCGCGCCCGCGACATTGCGCATCACCGACCATACCAAGTTCCTCAACAGCGGAACCATCAGCCTCGACGACGGCGGTCTGAATTCCGAGGATATTTCATACGCGAGCTCGAACCGCGCCGGGGGGGTGATGACACTGAAAGGATTGACGCGGCTGCTCGGGGCGGGCTGCCCTGGATGGCTCGCCGGGGCGCCGGTGCGGCCGCAGCTCGCGAACAGCAGCGGCGGCAGCCCCAACGACAACGAGGCGCTGGCGACGGCGACGGGGACGGTTGGAAACACGCAGCGCACGATGAACAGTGTTCTGCAGCGCTGAGAATGCCGGAAAGTTCCTCCCATGAAGACGGTCCGGGCGCGAAAATTGCTCCGGTCAGGAGTCGGGAGGGCAGTATGAAACGTTGTGCATTTCTCGCTCTGTTTGTCGCGCTTGCCGCCGCAAGCATCCCGGCGCGGGCGATGAGGCAGTACACCATCACGCAGACTTCGCCAGCGGCGGGCGGCGAGGTCGACATGGGCTCGACCCAGACGCTGACTTATACGATCGCCAATACCGCTACCGCGGGAAACGCCGGCGAGCGCATCTATCGCGTGCGCTTCCGGCTGAACGGCACCTGCACGGGAGGGGGCTGCACGGCGACGCTGTTCTCCAACACGTCCGCCGCGCCGGCCAACTGGACGCGCACGGCGTTCAGCACGACGTCCGTGACCTACACCGCGAACGCTTGGGCAAATGCGATTCCCGCCCCTCCCAGCCCCAACTCACTGAGCTTCAGCGTGGTGGTGACCGCGGGAAAGAGCACGCAGGACCGCACCGAAACGCTGCGCGATGTGCGCGCGTACTTCACGGTAGACACGAATTTCACCAACGGCATCACCAACGCCGGCAGCATCACTACCCCCGCCCCGGGTGGGACATCGTGGATCCTGCAGTCGCTGCAAATCACCGGCTTTCAGACCACCGACACCTCGGGCGTGGCCGTGTCCGCCATTGCGGCGGGGACGACTTTCCGTGTCGTGATCACTGTAAAAAACATTTCGGTCGCCACCCTGAACGGCATCGTCGCCAATCCCAGTCCGCCCACGGCGACCAAGGTGGGTAGCTGGACCGGCGGGTCGCCGGCCTGTTCCCTCACCAGCACCAGCCCGAGCCCGCTCAACCTCGCCGCGGGTGCATCGGGCACGATGACCTACACCTGCACCACGAACCCCGCCGACAGCGGCACGGTGAGCTATGGCGTCACGGACGTGCGCACCGGGGCGTCGGTGACCTCCCGCAGCGGGACGTCCAACGTGCTGAGCGTCAGCCCGTTGAGCGTCGGCATAGCGGCCAGCGGGCCATACGCGGGCGATGCGACCTGCCTTTTCTCCGGCGACACCGCCAAGTTCGTCATGACGGTGACGAACAACACCGGCGCGCCCTTGACGAGCATCACCCCTTCGGCGCTCACCCGCGGGGGAACGAATACGACGATCGGCGCCTTTACCGGTCCGACAGCGGCGTGCACGCTTCCTCTGGCCAACGGGGGATCGTGCACCTACACCTGGACCGCGCCCGTGACGATCGTCGGCAGCTATCCTGCCTCGGGAGCAAAGCCGACCTTCCTGGTGAGCGGGTCCGCGAACGCCACCAACCCCGGCGCGATCACCTCGCCCACCGTCAGCTCGCCCCCCCAGGACGTCGACGGTTTCGTGATCAGCGTGTCGCCGACCACGACGAACACGGACAGCGGAAATCAGCAAATCACTTTTTCCGTCACGAACCGCGCGTGCGACAACCTGAACAGGGTGGCGATAACGGTTCCTGGTGGGTTCGTCTACGGGGGCGACGGCTATTCGTTGGTCAATGACAACTCAGGTACGGGCGTACCGAATGAGAGCTGGGGCCAAGCCATCACAACCTTTACCGCGCCGCTGAACAACGCGCCAGCGGCGGATCCGGGGCGCATTCCCAACAACGGAAGCAGCGGCGATTTTTCGCTGGTGTTCTCGTCGACGCCGAGCGCCGCCGGCACCTATACGTTCAGCCTGGACCTGACCGACGAGAACGGCGTGACCAGGAACAGGACCGCGGACGTGCCCGTGTCGGTGTTCAACACCGGTACGATCAATGCCGTCAACCCGGCGACGTGGCGCGAGGTGTTTCAGTAGTGCTTCGGCTCTATCCGGTCAGAATCGGCCGCAGCGCCTCGATCTCCTCGACGACGAAGTCGAAGAAGGCCGACACCCGCGGCGTGCGCCGGGCATCGGGATGCGCGAGCAGGCGCCAGATGCGGGTGAGCTCGGGGATGGGACCGAGCACGCGCACCAGGTCTTCCTCCGCGTCGCCCAGCGCCGTCGGCAGCGGGGCGATCCCGATGCCCGACTTCGCCGCGTAGACCAGCCCGAGGACGCTGTTGTTGCGCGCGACGATCTTCGCGCTCGGTGCGACCTGTTCCAGCCATTTCGCCGCGCGGTGCTTGGCCATGGTCTCGTCGAAGCCGATGAGGGCGTGCCGCTCGAGGTCCTCGACCCGCTCGGGCCTGCCGTGCCGCTCGATGTACTTGCGGCTGGCGTACACGGCCCAATACGAGTCGGCGATCTTGCGCCCGACGAGCTCTTCGTCCACCGCGTCGCCCGAGCGCAGGGCGACGTCGGCCTCGCCCTTGGAGAGATCGAGATACTTGTCGCTCATCACGAGCTCCACCCGCAGCCCGGGATGCCGCGCATGGAAGCGCTCGAGCAGCGCTGACTGCGTAATGCGAGAGACGATGGGCTCGGGGCAGGTCACGCGGATCACGCCGACGGCGTCGCGCCTGGATTCGTCCAGCTGCCGCTCGAAGGCGAGCACGGACTCCTCGATGCGCTCGGCGCAAGGCAGCATCTCGCGGCCGAAGTCCGTGAGGCG
>Ga0335084_10000884_pt1 | contig 26820 bp, 24 predicted proteins | sample Lox_Sample_44_FD_206721 | JGI IMG/M metagenome (GOLD analysis project Ga0335084, IMG submission 206721) | Soil microbial communities from Loxahatchee National Wildlife Refuge, Florida, United States - Lox_Sample_4.4 | ecosystem: Environmental > Terrestrial > Soil > Wetlands | place: USA... | reverse complement strand
CTGATCCTCGCGGCGAACACGTCGTTCGCCGATTTCCCGCGCCTCGCCTCGATTCTCGGGCGCGACGCCTACATGCCGCGCCAGCTCGCGAGCCGCGGCGACCGACTCGTGTTCTCGAACGGCATCATCGTCCTGGCGGTGATCGCGGGCGTGTTGCTCTGGCTGTTCGGGGGCGACACGCATGCGCTCATCCACCTCTACGCCGTCGGCGTGTTCATCTCGTTTACGCTGTCGCAGGCGGGAATGGTGCGGCGATTCGTGAGCCGTAAGGAGCCGGGGTGGCGCCATCACGCGGCGATTTCCCTGGTGGGCGCGGGCGCCACGGGCATCGTGGTGTGCATCGAATTGATCACAAAGTTCACCGAAGGCGCCTGGATCACGGCGGTGTTGATCACGTTCCAGGTGATTCTGTTTTACACGATTCACGCACACTACATGTTTTACGCGCGCCAGCTGTCGAGCAAGGAATGGCAGCCCGTGTGGCCACGGAAGCACGTGGTCGTCGTGCCCGTGGCGGGCGTCTCGAAGAGCACGGCCGGCGCGCTCGCGTACGCGCTCCTCCTTTCGGACAACATCCGCGCCGTGTCGGTCGCGACCGATCCGTCGCAGGTGCAGCATCTGCAGGACGACTGGGATATGTGGGACTCAGGCGTTCCGCTCGAAGTGTTGATCTCGCCGTACCGGGCCGTGGTCGGTCCGATCCTCGGCTACATCCGAAAGGTGCAGCAGGAGGAACACCCCGATTGGCTCACCGTCGTGCTGCCGGAAGTCGTCCCGGCACGGTGGTGGCATCACTTTTTGCACAACCAGACGGTGTTAGCGATCAAGGCTGCGCTGCTGTTCCGCAAGCGGACCATTGTGACGAGTGTTCCGTACCATCTGAAGAAGTAAGACGTCGAGGACTCCCTTGACGTCTCTCCTCGACGTCGTCTAGCTCTCGGAAGCCTCGTACTGAGTCTTGAGCCTCTCGACCACCCCGGGATCAGCCAGCGTCGTCGTATCACCGAGCGCCCGCCCCTCAGCGATATCCTTGAGCAGCCGGCGCATGATCTTGCCCGAACGCGTCTTGGGCAAGTCGGCGGTGAACAGAATGTCATCCGGGCGCGCGAGGGCGCCGATTTTCTTGACCACGTGTCCTTTGAGCTCGTCGCGCAGCGCGTCGCTCGGAGTCCTGCCCTCTTTGAGCGTCACGAACGCCGCGAGGGCCTGACCCTTCAGCTCGTGGGCCCGGCCGACCACCGCGGCCTCGGCCACGGCCGGGTGATCGACCAGCGCGCTCTCGACCTCCATCGTCCCGATGCGATGCCCGGCGACGTTCAGGACGTCGTCCACGCGGCCGAGGATCCAGAAGTAGCCGTCGTCGTCGCGCTTGGCCCCGTCGCCCGGGAAATAGAGATCGTCCCGGCCGCTCCACTTGCTCCAGTACACTTTGCGATACCGCTCGTCGTCGCCCCAGATGGTGCGGAGCATGCCCGGCCACGGGCTCGTGATCGCGAGGTACCCCCCGCCGACTTGCACATGACGCCCTTCACCGTCGAGCAGGTCGGCTTCGATGCCCGGAAAGGGGATGGTGCCCGAGCCGGGCTTCGTGGTCGTGACGCCCGGGAGGGGCGTGATCATGATGCCCCCGGTTTCCGTCTGCCACCACGTGTCCACGATGGGGCAGCGTTCACCGCCGATGGTGTGGTGATACCACATCCACGCTTCCGGATTGATCGGCTCTCCCACACTGCCGAGCAGGCGGAGCTTCGAGAGGTCGTGTCTCGCGGGATGGTCCGTTCCCCATTTCATGAACGCGCGAATCGCGGTCGGAGCGGTGTAGAACACGGTCACGCCGTGCCGCGCGCAGATCGCCCAGAACCGATCCTTGCCGGGCCAATCGGGGGCGCCCTCGTACATCACTTCGGTCACGCCGAGCGCGAGCGGCCCGTAGACCACGTACGAGTGTCCGGTCACCCAGCCGACATCCGCCGTGCACCAGAAGACGTCCTCGTTTTTCAGATCGAACACCCATTTGGTGGTGGCGTAGACGTGCGTGAGATAGCCGCCGGTCGTGTGCAAAATGCCCTTCGGTTTTCCCGTCGTCCCCGACGTGTACAGGATGTAGAGCGGGTCTTCGGCATCCATGGCTTCCGGCTGGCACGTCGGAGCCGCCGTCGCCATGAGGTCGTGCCACCAGGCGTCGCGCCCGGCCTGCATGGACACGGTGTGTCTGGTTCGCTGGAGCACGACGACGTGGCGCACGCTCGGTGTCTCGCGGACCGCCTCGTCGGTATTCACCTTGAGCGGGACGATCGACCCTCTGCGATAGCCGCCGTCCGCCGTGATCACCACGCTCGCGCGGGCATCCTGGATCCGGTCGCGCAGCGATTCGGACGAGAACCCACCGAAGACCACGGTATGAATCGCGCCGATGCGGGCACACGCGAGCATCGCGACGGCGACCTCGGGCACCATCGGCATATAGATCGCCACGCGATCCCCGCGCTTCACCCCGAGCGTCTTCAGGACGTTGGCGAACCGGTTGACATCGGCATGGAGCTCGCGATACGTGATGCGGCGGATATCTCCGGGTTCGCCCTCCCAGATCAGCGCGACCTTCTCCCCGCGCCCCGCCGCGAGGTGCCGATCGAGGCAATTCACCGACGCATTCAGGCGCCCGCCGAGGAACCACTTGGCGTGCGGCGGCCGCCACTCGAGCACCTGCTTCCAGGGCTCGATCCAGTCGAGCTCTTTGGCCCAGGCGGCCCAATAGGCCTCCCGGTCCCTGGCGGCGCGCGTGTATGGCTCCTGGTCCTTCACGTAGGCCTTGGCCCGGAAGGCTGGAGGCGGGGCGAAATGCCGCTGCTCATCGAGCAGCGTCTCGATGCGTTCAGTCATGAGACGATGTGCGGTTGGAGTTGTGGTAACCTATGCGAACCAACGGGCCTTGCAATCTGCGGCTGGCACTTCGCTCTGCGACAAGAAAATGTGTGAGCGGCCTCACTCTCCTTTGACAACGGGTTGATGGTGAACAGCTTAGCTGGCTGGCATCAGAGTCGCAAAGACCCGGGTCCAGACCTAGGATGGAGCCAAGGTGATGGAGGACATTCTGTCGATGCCGACGCGCCCCATTGAGAAAGCGATGGCGGCGCCTGAAGAGCTGGGGCTCGAGTCGCGCACGGCATTTCGCCGTGCCGCGGGTGAGTTGCTCGATCAGTTGCCGGAAGGCGCCGGGCGGCTCGTCATCGATCTGTCCGCCACGCGTGGTGTCGATAGCGCGGGCCTCGGCGCACTGATGCTGGTGCAGCGCAAGGCGGCGGAGCGGCGGTTGTCGGTGTGCCTGCGAGGCGCGAACGACGAGCTGCGGTTCCTCCTCGTCCTGACCAAACTCGACGATCTGTTCGAGCTCGAGGGCGGCGCGCGATAAGCGAGCGTATATTGCGCGCGTGACGGGCACGGTAACGCGACGCAAAGTCTTGTTCGTCGAGGACGAACCCTCGATCCGCAGCACGTACGAGCGATTCTTTACCCGGCAGTATCAGATGGCATTCGCCGCGAGCGGCGGCGAAGCGCTCACCCGACTGGAAAACTTCGTCCCGGACGTTCTCGTCCTCGACATGCGGCTACCGGACACGGACGGAGTCGCGCTGCTGCAGCAGATCCGGCGCTCCCATCCCGATCTTCCCGTCATCGTCACCACCGCCTATACCAGTCTCGAGCCGCTGATCCAGGTGCTCGATCTCGAGCATAGCGGCTACTTCGTGAAGCCCTTCAACATGGATGACCTCGCCGCGCGCATCGATGCTCTCGGGTGAAAATCTGCAGCACGCATTTGGTCCGGTGCGGGCGCTCGATGGCATCTCGTTTGCGCTCACGGCGGGACAGACGCTCGCGCTGTTCGGCCCGAATGGCGCGGGGAAGACCACGCTGCTCAAAGTGCTCGCGGGGCTGATCGAGCCGCAGGGCGGGACGGCGCAGGTGGAAGGCGGGCGCGCGGCGGTGGGCTGGATCGGGCACCAGTCGCATCTCTACGGCTATCTCACGGTGCGCGAAAATCTGCTGTTCTGGGCCCGGCTGTATCACGTGCCGCAACCGCAGGCCATGCGGCGCGCGGACGAGCTGCTGGCGCGGCTCGACATGACCGAGCGCGGCGACGTGCAGGTCCGGGTGCTGTCGCGCGGGATGATGCAGCGGGCGACCATCGCCCGCGCCCTGATTCACGATCCCAAAGTCCTGCTCCTGGATGAGCCGTTCACGGGGCTCGACCTCGCGGCGGCCGCGGAATTCCGCGAGCTGCTCGCCGAATTCGCCGGCACGGGACGCATCATCGTCCTCGCCACGCACAATGTCGATGAAGGCGTCGAGCTGGCCACGGACATCGCATTTCAGTCGCGGGGACGGTTCGTGCATTTCGCGCCGCGCGGCAACCGCAGTGCGCCGGAAATTGCGGAGCAGTATCGACGGATGGTCGGGATCGATGGGGGAAGAGGAAAGCGGGAAGGGGAACGGGTCGAGCGTGGGTGATATCCTGCGTGATGCCTGGACGATCGCGCGGAAGGACCTGATTCTCGAATTCCGGTCGCGGACCGCATTTCTCTCGGCCGCCGTCTTTACCGCGCTGGTGCTCACTGTGTTCAACTTCGGGCGCGATCCCACCGCCGTTCCCACGCTCGACCTGGCGCCCAGCATCCTCTGGGTGACGTTCACGTTCGCGGCCATGCTGGCCCTGAACCGCGCCTTTCAGCTCGAGCTCGAGAATCAGGCACTCGATGGATTGCTCGTGGCGCCCATCAGCCTGCAAAGTCTCTATCTCGCGAAGCTCATCGCGAACCTGGTGTTCGTCGGCGTGGTCCAGGCGGTGGGACTTCCCTTGTTCGTGCTGTTCTTCAACGTCCCGATCGGGGGAGTGCTGCTGCCGCTCATCGCCGTCATCGCGCTCGCCACGGTAGGATTCGTCTCGGTGGGAACGCTGTTCAGCGCCATGGTGATCCGCACGCGTTTCGCCGAGCTGATGCTGCCGGTCTTGCTGCTGCCGTTCCTCATTCCGCCGCTCATCGGCGCGGTCCAGATGACCGCGGCATTGCTCGAGGGGCGCCCCTTGAGCGAGGTTCAGGGGTGGCTTAGGTTGCTCGCCGCCTACGACATTTTCTTCCTCGCGGTTGCGACGATCCTCTTTCCGAATACGGTGAACGAATGACTCTAGCGCAACGTGGTCGGATCGTGAGCATCGTGGGACTCGCGCTGCTTGCCGCGGTCTACGTTCGAGCGCTCGCGTTTACGCCGGTCGAGCGGTTTCAGGGAGAAGCCCAGAAGATCTTCTACGTCCATGTGCCCGCGGCGTGGTCGGCGATGCTCGCGATGGGGCTGGTCGGTTGTTCGAGCATCCTGTACCTCATCATGAAGGACCCGCGCTACGACCGGTTCGCGGCGGCCTCCGCCGAGGTGGGAACCGCATTCTCGCTCGTGATGCTCACGACGGGACCGCTCTGGGCGCGCCCGATCTGGGGCACGTGGTGGACCTGGGATGCGCGCCTGACGCTCACGCTGTTTCTCTTTTTCCTGTTCCTCGGCTACTTGCTGATGCGCGGCGCGGTCTCCGAGCCGACCCTCCGAGCCCGCTACTCGGCCGTGCTCGGGATCTGCGGCCTGGTGTTGCTCCCGTTCATTCACTTGAGCGTGTACCTGTTCCGCACCCTGCACCCACAGCCGATCGTGCTCAAGCCGAGCGCGCCGTCGTTGCCCGGCAACATGCTGGCCACCCTGCTGTTCTCGTTCGGCGTCTTTACGCTGTTGTACATCGGGTTCGTGACGCAGAGTTACGCGATCTCGCTGCAGCATGAAGCGCGCGCGGCGGCAAATGCCTGACGCGATCCCACAGAACGGCGGGTACATGGTGGCGGCGTACGTCGTGGCCGCCGTGATCCTCGTAGTGTATGCGCTGAGCCTGTACCGACGATCGCGGTAGGCGTTCTCGACGCAGTGTGGCCCACGAGCGCTACTCTACTTGCTGGCCAGCTCCGCCCGCGCTGCAGGCAGCCGCTCGAGCCCGTTCGGTACCTCGGCCGCCCACAGCGCCAAGGCTTGCTCCGCGGCGTCGGTATCGCCAGCCTGAAACAGCGCGCGCGCGTTGGACCAGAGCGCCACCGCTCCGCCCCCGGCCGCATAGGCGCGGGCGAACCGCGCCGCGGCCTCGGCGGGCCGGCTCATCCGCAGATACAGTTCGCCGGCCGCCAATGCGGCGTCCGACCGTTCTTCCAGTACGAGCACTTCCTCGTACGCCTCGAGCGCTTCCTTTTGGCGGAACACCATCTGGTACGCCTCGCCCAGGAGCATCCAGGCGTCGGGGTTCCCCTTGAACCGTTCCGAGGCCTGCTGCGCCGCGGCGACCGCTCCCCACCGATCCCCCTGGGTGCGCAGCAGATGCACCAGCGCGACGAATGGCTCACCGAAACTGGTCGAGAGTCCGCACGCCATGCGAAGCCAGAACGCCGCAAGCTTGGGAGAGCGTTTGAGGCTCGCCGTAGCCCGGGCGAGCGCGAAACGAATCAGCGCGAGACGGAGTGATCTGATCATTGCTTGATAATGGGTTTTGCCGCGGTGAAATTGCAACAGCCATGTCACGAGAGTCACAATCGCTCGCGGGACGCCGCATCGTGGTCACGCGTGCGCGGGAACAGGCCGGTGATCTCGTGGCGGCTCTCACCGCGCGCGGGGCGCAGGTGATCAGCGCCCCCGCCATCCGCATCGAGCCGCTGTCCGATACGGACGCACTCCGGGCCGCCGTGACCAATTTGACCCAATACCACTGGCTCGTCTTCACGAGCCAGAACACCGTCCGCGTGGTGCACGACCGCTTGGCTGAGTGGAGCTTGCCCGCGTCCACGCTGGCGCGGGTACCGATCGCCGCGATCGGCCCGGCCACCGCCCATGCGCTCGAAGCGCACGGAGTGCGCCCGGCGGTCGTGCCCGAGCGCTTCATTGCGGAGGCCGTGGTCGACGCGATTCTCGAGCGGGGGCCGGTACGCGGGCAGCGCATTTTGCTGCCGCGTGCCCTCGAGGCGCGGGACACGCTTCCCGAAGGTCTACGGGCGCAGGGTGCCGTGGTGGACGTGATTCCCGTGTATCGCGCCGTCGCCGAGTCAGGTGACGGCACGGCGCTCGCCGCCGATCTGCTCGCGGGCAGGATCGACGCCGTCACCTTTACGGCATCGTCCACGGTGCGGGCCTTCGTCGACCAGGTCGGACGCGAGGCGGCGACCTGTGACCGGTTTGCGACCGCGGTCATCGGGCCGATCACGGCTCAGACCGCTCGCGAGCTTGGCATGCCGGTCGTCATTGAGGCGGATGAGTATACGGGACCGGGACTCGTGCGAGCACTGGTCCACTATTTCGGTCCCCCCGGGGCGGCGCCCCGGGGCGAACCGAAAGGAAAGAAGTGAAGCCGATCCGAATCGGCACCCGCGGCTCCGAACTCGCCCTGTGGCAGGCCAGATGGGTCGAGGCCCGGCTCCGCGAGAACGGTACGGAGACCGAGATCGTCATCATCAAGACGCAGGGTGACGCCGAGGTCGACCGCCCGCTGCACGAAATGACGGGTACCGGATTCTTTACCAAGGCGATCGAGGACGCGCTGCTCGATCGACGGGTCGATATCGCCGTGCACTCGCTCAAGGACCTGCCCACGTCGTTGCCGCCTGGTCTCGCGCTCGGCGCCGTGCCCACGCGCGTCGATCCCAACGACGTCCTGGTGATCAACGAGCAGGGACCGTCCTCGCTTGCGGAACTTGCGCCCGGGCTGCGCATCGGGACGTCGAGCCTGCGCCGCATTGCCCAGGTTCGCTACCTGCGGCCGGACTTGGAGATCGTCCCGCTGCGCGGCAACGTTCCCACGCGGGTGAGAAAAGTCCAGGACGGCTCGTCGCTCGACGCCGCGGTGCTCGCGTTTGCCGGTCTTGAGCGGCTCGGCCTCTCGGACGTGGTGCGAGTAAAGCTCGATCCGCTCGAAATGATGCCGGCGCCCGGTCAGGGAGCGCTCGGGCTCGAGATTCGCTCCGACGACCACGGCGCGCGTACGGCGCTTCGGTCGCTGGACGATCCCGAGAGCGCGGCGCACGTGCACGCGGAGCGCACATTGCTCGCGGCATTGGAAGGAGGCTGTCAGGCGCCGGTGGCGGCGTACGTCGGTCGAGGAGGGAAGGGGGAAGCGGGAAGCGTGAGGCTGTACGGCAGAGTGACGGCACCCGATGGCTCACTCCAGCTCACGGCTTCGGCGGAATTGAGCCCGGACCCGGCTGCCGTCGGGCATGCGGTGGCGGACTTGCTCCGCACTGAGGGCGCACTAGAGTTACTCGCACGATGACGCAATTTCCCATCCGCCGCATGCGGCGACTGCGGCGCACGCCCCAGCTGCGGCGTCTCGTTCAGGAGACCCAGCTCGAGCCCTCACAGCTCATCTGGCCGCTGTTCGTCTGTCACGGCCAGGGCGTGCGCCGTGGGGTCGAAGCACTTCCCGGCGTATTTCAAACCTCACCCGACGAGCTGGTGAAGGATGCCGAACGCGCCCAACGGCTCGGACTGGGTGGCGTCATCCTGTTTGGCTTACCGGCGGAAAAGGACGCGACGGGATCGGAAGCCTATGACGAGCAGGGAATCGTGCAGCAGGCGATTCGCGCGGTGAAGCGCGCCGTTCCGGATCTGCTCGTCATCGCGGATCTATGTCTCTGCGAGTACACGGAGCACGGGCACTGCGGCGTGATCGCCGATGGCGACGTCGATAACGATGCGACGGTGTATCTGCTGGCGCGAACGGCCGTCGTACAAGCCCGCGCCGGTGTCGACGTGGTCGCTCCGAGCGACATGATGGACGGCCGGGTTACGGCGATCCGCAAGGCGCTCGACACGGCGGGCTATGCGCGCACTCCGATCATGTCGTACGCCGCCAAGATGGCCTCGGCATTCTACGGGCCGTTCCGCGAGGCCGCGGGCTCGACGCCGCAGTTCGGCGACCGTCAGAGCTATCAGATGCAGGGGACGAATGGCGACGAGGCGATGAGAGAGATCGAGCTCGATCTCGAGGAAGGCGCCGACATCATCATGGTGAAGCCCGCCATGCCGTGCCTCGACCTGATTCGCCGCGCCAAGGACCGGTTTGGCGCACCGCTCGCGGCCTACCAGGTGAGCGGCGAGTACGCGATGATCAAAGCGGCCGCCGAGCGGGGGATGCTCGACGAGGCTCGTGCGATGTGGGAAACGCTGTACGCAATTCGGCGCGCCGGCGCCGATATGGTGTTGAGCTACTTCGCGCCCTGCGCCGCCGAGGCGCTCTAACTCGGCTTCGGCAGCAGGACTCCGCGCCACAGTAACGCCGCGAGGCCTGCGCCGATGAGCGGGCCGATCCAGTAGACTGCCTGGCCGTGCATGTCACCGGAGATGATCGCCGGACCGAAGGCGCGCGCGGGGTTCATCACCGCGCCCGTCAGATTCCCGCCGACCAGGGCGTCCACGAACACCGCCATGCCGACTCCAAACCCGCCGATCTTGTGCGCCTCCGGCAATACCGTCGTTCCGAATACCGCTGTGACGAGCAGGAACGTCAGCACAACCTCGAGCCACACGCCCTGCATGAACGTGACCGCCACACCGAGCTGCGGCGTGCCGGCGGACGTGATCTGTACGGCGGAGTCGGGGAGGAGCGCCTTGATGAGATAGGCGGCGAGAATGGACCCCACGAGCTGCGCGATGAGGTACGCGCCGCCGGTTGCCGCGCTGCCCTTGCCCGCCACCCACATCGCAAAGGTCACCGCGGGATTGAGCAAGCCGCCCGAGATGCCAAGCGTGGCCGAGACCATGACAGCGAGCCCGACCCCGTGCGCCAGCGCGATACCGATGGGCCCGAGCGATCCGCCGGTGGCCGAGTTCATCACCACGCTTCCCGCGCCGATGAAGACGAACAGCATGGTCCCGACGAGCTCTGCGACGACTGAACGTGCTAGTGGTGGCATACCCTGGCCTCGGAGCCGGTGAGTGCGGCGCCAATCTACGGGCCGACCTACGCGCGTCGCAACACCAGGGAGGCGTTGATTCCGCCGAAGCCGAACGAGTTCGAGACGACGATGGGTGGCGCCGCGGAACGTCCGTCGTGCGGAATGCAGTCCAGGTCGCACGCGGGGTCCGGGGAATCGAGATTGAGGGTGGGTGGCAGCCACGAGTGGCTCATGGCGAGCGCGCAGATCGCGGCCTCGATGGCGCCACTCGCTCCGAGCGCGTGACCGTAGTACCCCTTGGTGCCGCTCAGGCTGAGCCGGTAGGCGTGCTCCCCGAACACCTGCTTGATGGCCGCCGTCTCCGTGGGATCGTTGAGCGGCGTGGCCGAGCCGTGGGCGTTGACGTAGCCGACTTCCCCGGGCGCCACATGCGCGTCGGCCAGCGCCTCGCGGATCGCGCGCGCCGCCTGGCGCCCGTCGGGGCGCGGGGCCGTCATGTGATAGGCATCGTTGGTCATCCCGTACCCAATGACCTCGGCGTACACCCTCGCGCCGCGCGCCAGCGCGCGAGACCGCTCCTCGAGCACCAGAACCGCGGCGCCCTCCCCCATGACGAACCCATCGCGTGCGGCGTCGAACGGCCGGGATGCGTGTGGTGGATCGTCATTGCGGGTGCTCATCGCGCGGATGTTCGCGAACGCGGCGAAGGTCATCGGCGCGAGCGGCGCCTCAGCGGCGCCGGCGAGCATGATGTCGGCCCTGCCGTCGCGGATCACGCGAAACGCATCGCCGACGGCGATCGTGCCCGACGCGCAGCTCATGGCATTGGTCGAGTTCGGGCCGGTGAAGCCGAACTCGATCGCGATGTTGCAGCTCGCGGCGCCGGGAAACACCGCCAACGCGAGGCTCGCGTCGAGCCCGCGCGGGCCCTCGGTGATGAACGGCGGCACCTGCGATTCCGCGAACGCGACGCCGCCCAGCGCGGAGCCCATCATGGCGCCGATACGCTCGCCGTCCTCCCGCTCGGGCTTGATCTCCGCATCCGCCACCGCGAGCCGCGCGCTCGTCACCGCCAGCTGTGAAAACCGGTCGAGCCGTTTCGATCGCTTGGCCTCGAGATGGTCCTGCGGCCGAAAGTCCGGGATCTCCGCCGCGATCCGGCTCTTGAACGGCGTGGGGTCGAAGCGCGAGATGGTGCGCACGGCGGAACGGCGCGACACTAACCCGTCCCACAGGCCCTGAGCGGCCGTGCCGATTGGCGTCACAGCGCCCACGCCGGTGATGACGACACGACGTCCGTTATTCACGCCGCCCTCCCCGTTCCGCAGCTTCTTTTATTCCGCGCAGCGTCCGGCGTGCGATCCCGTGGATGAACACCGGACCGACGAGTGCGCTCGCAAACGCGCCCCCCCCGGGCCACGCCGGTCCCGACCAGCGGTGCTCGATTGACACATCGGTCGCGCCGTTGTGCGGCGCAAGGCTCCAGCGCACGTCCATGCCTCGGGTGATACCCCGGATGTGTGTGTATGAGATTGTCAGCTCGCGAGCATCGATCGTCATCCGCGAAACCCACCAGGTGGGATAGCGCAGCACGCCGAACGGACGCCAGGCGGCCATCTCCACAATCCCGCCGCCGCTGGGCGCATGCTCGAGAAACCGGACCCAGCGGTAGTGCGCGAGAATGCGGGGCCACTGCTCGACGTCCCGCGCGACGGAAAAGATTCGCTCAGGCGGCGCATGGATACTGATGCGGTCGACCGTGATCATTTCCCCGGCCTCCACGCGGCCACGATTCTGAAGCCCGGTCGCCGCCGGGCGACGGCCGGCGCGCCAGCGGCCTCGAGCAACGCGTTCATTTCCGTCCGCGTGTAGCCGCGTTGCAGCGACAGGACGGCGTCGTGTCTGGTAGTCGAACTGAACCGCAGCGGGAACGAGACGAGCCACACCGCGCCCATCGCGACGCGCGAGCGCCGGAGATCGGCGATCACGACCGCGCGCCGCGCGAGCGCCGCGAGCGAGGCGATCCAGCGCGTCGCGACGTCCGACGGCAGATGATGCAGCACCTGACTCGCGACCACTATGTCGAAGCAACGGGGAGCGAAGGGCAACAGGTTCCCGTCCGCCAGGACCACGTTCACCGGCGGGCCGCGGTCGGCGTCACGCGCAGAGCCCGCGGCGGCCCGGTTGATCTCGATGCCGAACAATTCCAGCTTGACGCCGTGACGTGCCGCAGCGCGCGCGACGGCGCGCGGAATATCCGCCCGCCCCGTGCCGACATCGAGCAGGCTCCATGCCTTGCCCTTCCCCTGTTCGAACACCGGTTCCAGCTCCCGCACCACCGCCCGCGTTCCCCCGAACAGCGTGTTCAATGTCTCGATATCGCGCAGCTCGGCTTGCACCGCCTCAGGGTCGGCGCGGGGATCGTCCAGCAGTTCGACGCCCTTCATACGCGCAGGCCGGCGTAGCCCCCGCGATAGTAGAGGAGCGGACTGCGATTCGAGACCGAGCCGCCGATCACGACCCCGAAGAACACGGTGTGATCGCCGCCGGGCACCATCTCGAGCTTCTCGCAATCGATGTGCGCCAGCACCCCCTCGAGGATCGGCACGCCGAAGCGGCTTTCCTTGAACCCCACCCCGGAGAAGCGGTCGGGATGATCCGCCGCGAAGCGTCGCGACAGCGCTTCCTGATCCTGCGACAGCACGTTCAACACGAAGTGCTTCGCCTTGTGCAACGCCGCGTGCATGTCATGCTGCTTGTTGACCGAGACGAGTAGCAAGGGGGGATCGAGCGAGACCGACGCCACGGAGCTCGCGGTCATGCCGATGGGGCGCCCCTCGGGCGTGAGCGTTGTGAGCACGGTGACACCCGTCGCGAATTGGCCGAGTAGCTGCCGGAACTGGGGGGCGTCGACGCCGTGCATCAGACGATGAGCCCGGCGAGAAAGCGTGGAGTAAAGGTGACGCGCGCGGGAACGAAGTTGCCGGTTGCTCCCACGAGCAAGTCGGACCGCTCCGGACTCCGGGCGAGCCTGCTCACCACACGATTCGTGATCGCGGGCGAGCCCACGCCGAGTCCGATCAAACGTTCGAGGATCCACTTGCCCGAGAATGTGTGACGGCGCAGCGAACGGTAGCGAGCGAGCGCGTTCGCGCCCGGGCGCCTCCCGCTGGACAGGAGCGGCACGACGGTTTCGGCTACAAGCTCAGCGCCCTTGAGCGCGCTATAGATCCCCTGGCCGGTGAACGGGTCGAAGAAATCGGCCGCATCGCCCACGAGCAGCGCGCCGCCGTGAGGCGCCACGCTCGAGCGGCTCCACCGCGCGAATGGGCCGGTCACGAGCACCTCGCGCGTGAATCGCGCGGGATCGAACCGGCCGCCCAATCCGGGAAAGCGGTCGAGCTCCGTGACAAACCCGTGCGGATCTCCCGCCGTCGTCCGCCTGGCCGCATGCACCGGCAGTACCAGCGCGACGGTGGTTACACCGTCCCCGATTGGTCCCAGCCCGACATAGCCGGTGCGGCTCACGTGCAGCTCACCGAAATCCTTGACGCCGGCGACATCGCGCACATGCGCCGTGAATGCGATCCGGTGCGGCACGCCGCGGCGCGCGAGCCCGAGCTTGCGGGCCACGGTCGAGTTGAGCCCATCGGCGCCGATAACCAAGCCTGCCCGAAGCGCTTCCCGCTTCCCACCTTTCGCGTCCCGCGTAGCCACACCGTTCACCATTCCGGACGCATCGAAGGTGAGTTCGTCGACCGCGACCCTCTCACGCAGCTCAACTCCGGCCTCGATCGCCGACTCGACCAGAATGGCGTCGAAGGTCATGCGTGGCAGCGCAAAGCTGTACGGACGGGGCGCGGGATATGGATGCCTCCCGTCGAAGCGGCCGCACATCACGGCGCCGTTCGGGGCGAACACCTTCATCCCCCGAAGCCGCGCGGGGGCGGCGCGCTCGACTGCGCCCAGGACGTCGGAACCGAGTCGGGCGAGCAGTCGCGTCACTTCCGGGCTCAAGTACTCCGAACACGCCTTGTCCCGCGGAAACGCTGCGCGGTCGAGCAGCAGGACTTGGAGGCCCGAGTGCGCCAGGTGTCGTGCCGTGGCAGACCCGGCGGGCCCCGCTCCGACGATGATCGCGTCCCAGACGTTCATGAAAAGGCGAGCGCGAGACCGGCACCCGTGAGTGTCGCGACCAGGTTGACGGCGTCATTGTCCAGCCAGCCGCGCGCCTGCACCGTGGCGCCGGCCAGCGAATCGACCAGCATGCCCGCGATCCCGACGGTCGCGATCAACGTGGCGCGAGGCGCCACCCCTGGTGGGGCGAACAGCCGGTCGACCACGGCGATGAACAGCGCGCCGCTGACGCCGCCCAGCGTGCCCAGAATCGTGATGCCGCCCGAAACGCCGCGGGCCACCGGCGCTCCATTCGTGATGAGTCGTGGCGGAGAAGCGGAGAACGCCCCGATTTCCGTCGCCCACGTGTCCGCGGCTGCCGCGCTGAGCGCGCCCGCCGCCACGATCCAGCTTCCGAACGCCGCCGCGATCGCTGCCACGCCGCCGTTCGCCAGGACCTGCCGGTAGCCCCGAGCAACCCGCCCGGGGTCAGCCGCTCCGAGGGTCTTCATCCCAAGTTGGGTCAGCAAACTCCCCGAAATAAAAAAGGCGAGCAGCAGTACCGCTCCTCGCCAGCCTAACCCGCCGAGTACCAGGACCCCGACGCCAAGCGCCGCTACACCGCCATCAATTGTCAGCCATCTCACTCGTCGAACAGCTCGCTCAGGATCCGCTGCTTGAGTTCCGGCGGCGCCCCGCGCGAGCGGCAGCGCGCGTGCAGGAAGGCGAGAAAGGCCTCTTCGAAATCGAAGCAGTCATCGCAGGGACGGCACTTCTCGAGATGCGCTCGCACCTCGCGCTCAACTTCCGGCGTCAACTCCTTGTCGAGGAACTCGTACAGATGCTTCAGCGCATCCTGACAATTCATGCGTGACTTCCCTTGATGTAGCCGTTGCTCACGGCATACTCGTACAGCTTGGCCTGCAACAAGCGCCTCGCTCGAAACAGCCGGGACTTCACCGTCCCGATCGGGACCTCGAGAATCCGGGCGACCTCTTCGTAACTCATGCCCTCCACGTCGCTCAACACCACAGCTTCCCGAAATTGTTCCGGGAGCTGGTCGATCGCCCGTAACACTTCATCGTCCACGATCTGGTCGAAGAAGCGCCCCTGCGGGTCTTCATCCTGAAGATTCTCGAACACCGCGAACGGCTCGATCGCATCGAGGTCGACGGTAGCGGGATGTCGCGTACGCCGCCGGTATTCATTAATGAAGGAGTGCCGCAGGATGGTGAGGAGCCACCCCTTCGCGTTGGTCCCCGGTTGGTACTGGTCCCACGCGCGGTACGCCTTCAGCATGGTTTCCTGCACCAGGTCGTCGGCATCACTCGCATTGCCGGTGAGTCTCAAGGCCACACGATATAACGCGTCGAGATGGACCAGGGCTTCTTTCTCGAACGCCGCCTTACGCTCCTCCCCGGCTTTGGGCGGAGGCGCTGGTGCAGCGGGCGTGGGAGAAGAGGGCGGGTTCTGGGCGGCCATTCGCGTAACCTGCCTTCGGGCTCCCGCGTTGCGCAATGGGGTGCTACTTTGGGCGTCCGTGGTCCACAGTATCATGCCACTGGCAGTCCTCGAGGCCGTCCGAAATCTCGACACCCCAGTCGAAGACGGCCTGACCGAGTTTGCGGAAGAACTTCTCAGCAAGCGTCTTGGACTGTCCCCTACCGTGGCAATGCAGCTCGCCGAATACGAAGGGTTGGTCCGAAAGAACGCGAGGGTAGGGCGTTCGCACGTGGAGGCACTGCTGCGCCTCGTCGGGCGCCGGCCCGACGCCGAGCTGGTCTTTTCGGAGGCAGGGCGGCGGGCGGCGCGCCGGGGAGTGGCGAAGCTGGGTGTGTTTGCGCGGATCGGCACCAACGCGGCCCCGCGGGCGCTCGGGTTCCGTGCCGCGCGCGGGATCGCGCGCCGGGTGCTCGGGGCTGACCTGCATAAAGACGCCCAGATTCCGGTGGCGAGTGTGGCCGACACGCTCGCCCTGGTCGCGACCCCCGATGGCAGCGCCTGCACGTTTTACGGAGCGGCGCTCGCGGAGCTGCTCCGCCTTCTCGTGGGTTTCGAGGTCGCGATGGTGCACACCAGCTGCCGCGCGAACGGTGGGGTGCACTGCGAGTGGCGGGCGGCCGCGGCCGATCCGCGCCATAGCTGAGTGGCCGATCGTCAGACTCCCTTAGGTGATCTGAACCTCGCTCGAGTGCGCGAGGCACTGGCGCGCATACCGGCCGATGGCTGGCTGCTGTTCGATTTCCATCGCATCAACCCGGTGGTAGGACGGTTGCTCGGGTCGGGCGCGCTTGGCCTCGGCACGCGCAGGCTGTTTGTGTTCCTGCCCGGGGCCGCCGGGGGGCCCGCGGTGGCCCTGGCGCACCGGATCGAGCAGCACTCGCTTGCGGGATTTCCCGGCGAGATCAGACCGTACTCGTCCTGGCACGAGCTGCACCGGGAGCTCGGCGCCATCGTGCGCGGGCGCACGCTGGCCATGGAGGTGTCGCCCCAGGACGCCGTTCCCTACCTGGACCGCGTTCCGCACGGGGTCGTGCAGCTCGTCGAATCGCTCGGCGGCCGGGTGGTTTCCTCGGCGAGCCTTGTTACTCAATTTGCGGCCGGGTGGACGGCGCAGGACCGTGAGGAGCACCGCCGCGCCGCGGAGACACTCGCCGACATCGCGCGGGACACGCTGCGCTGGGCGGGGAGCGAGGCCGCCCGCGGCGCCGAAGTGCGCGAGGTCACGGCGCAGACGCGGGTGCGCGAAGCGATGAGCCGGGCCGGGCTGATCAGCGACGAGCCGCCGATCGTCGCGTTTCAGGAGAACAGCGCGCTGCCACACTACGAGCCGCATCCGGGTCAGGACCGCCGGCTATCGACGGGGCAGGTGATCCTGCTCGACCTCTGGGGCCGCACCGGGCGGAGCGTGGTGTTTGCCGATCAGACCTGGATCGGGTTCGCCGGCCGCAATCCCGATGCCGAAGTGCGCCGCGTATGGGACGCGGTGCGGCGGGCGCGGGATCGGGTGGTCGAGGTGCTGCGAGAGCGGTATGGGGGAGGGGGGAAGGGGGAAGGGGGAGGGGTGAGTGGTGCCGACCTCGATGATGCGGCGCGTGCCGTGATTCGCGACGCGGGATACGCGGAGTATTTCGTCCACCGGACAGGACACTCGATCGATCGCGAGCTGCACGGGTCCGGCCCGAATCTCGACAACTTCGAGACCGCCGACACGCGCGCGCTCGAGCCCGGCGTGGGCTTCTCTATCGAGCCCGGGATTTATCTGCCGAGCCGCTTTGGCATGCGGAGCGAGATCAATGCGTTCCTCACAGGGACGGCGGTCGAAACCAGTCCCGCCGCGCCGCAAACAGCTCTCCTCCTTGTGTAAATCGCACTCGTGAATGGGGTCTTGCGGCCCCCCCAAACGGGTGACATTTTCGCGCAGCCTCGAAATTTCGTTCTCCGTTTTCGGGGTTTCTTTCCTAGAAAATCTGCTGGTTTAGTCTGACGGAGGTGGTGTCGTGCAGCGATTCCCGCATCTGGAGGACGTAACCATGACGTGTCGTGTGCGAGGTGCCCTCTGGGCCGTCGCGCTCTTTTGCGTCGCCACTCCGCTCGCCGCGCAGGAAGCCACGGGAAAAATCGAAGGCGTGGTGAGCGATCAATCGGGAGCCCCGATTGCGAACGCGCAGGTGACCCTCGCGGGCACCGCGTTCGGCGCGCTGACGAGCGACAAGGGCTACTACTTCATGAACAACGTCCCCGCGGGTACGTACACGGTGCGGGCGAAGCTGATCAGCTACACGGCCACCGAGGTGCCGGGCGTCAGAATCCTGGCGGGACAAACCATCACACAAAACATCAAGCTGACTCCGTCAGCGGTGGCGATCGGGCCGGTCGTCGTGGAGGCCGCCGCAAACCCGATCGTCCCGCGAGACCAAGTCACTTCGAAGTCCACCATCACCTCCGCAGAAATCAAAAACCTCCCCGTCGAAGACCTCCGCAACGTCCTCAACCTTCAGCCTGGCGTCGTCGAATCGAACAAGAGCAAGGGCGTGTCGATTCGCGGCGGCCGGCCGGGTGAGGCGGCGGTGTACGTCGACGGCGTGCTGGTGCGCAACTCGCAACGCGGCATGACGGCGCTGCAGCTCGGCACCAACGCGGTGGAAGAAGCGTCGGTCACCACGGGCGCGATCTCGGCCCAATACGGTAACGCGCAATCGGGCGTGTTGTCGTACGAGACAAAAGCGGGCGGCCAGCGGTTCTCCGGGTCATTCTCCTACCAGGGCGACGACTTCGGTCTGTGGGACAACGTCGGCTACAACCGCATCGAGGCGAGCATCGGTGGGCCGATCGCGGGCCATCTGACCTTCTTCCTATCGGGGACCATCGAAGGCCAGAAGGCGTCGATGACGGACGTCGATCTCGGCGGGAGCGGATTCCTCTCGCAGCCAATTGAGGTCCAGCGGAATACCAACGTCGACCGGCCCATCTTTATCTCATCGGGCGTGGACACGGTCGTCCACCAGCCGAACACGGTTGGTGAGAACCCGACCGATTCGGTCGCGATCCAGATTCCCAGGTTCATTCAGTACAACGGCACGTGCGGCGACTACGGCGCCGCGGTCGCGGCGAGCTCGGCCACCGCCCAGCAGATCCGCAGCAACTACGGGGTGGATTGTCAGGGCCTGCGCACGCCGTACTCCGCCGTGGGCAACAATACGGCCTCACTGAAGCTGCAGTACACGTACGGCAACGGCTCACGCTTCAGTCTGACGGGATTGACCAGCAACGAAATGAATCGCGTCCTGAACCTTGGGCAGATCGTCGTCAGCGGCGCCGCGAGCGATCTGTACAACCCCTCGAACTACCAGGGCGTGAGTAACACCAACTACGCCGCGATCCTGAACTGGACGCAAAACCTGGCGCGTTCGAGCGAGCGCGCGATGGCGGTGGACGTCAACCTGTCGTATCAGGTGGACCACCACATCGACGGCATTCTGACGCGCCAGTCTGACCTCGATACCCGCGATCCGTTTGGCGGCTTCCTGTTCAAGCCGTTCGGCTACATCCTCGATTTCAACTCCACGCACACGGTGCGCATCGGCGACTCGACCTACCAGAACGTCGGTTACCTATCCGACCGCCAGATCCAGTGCGTGCAGGCCGGCGAAGGCTACTGCCAGCAGGACGTCCCGTTCCTCAATCAGAACGATCTCATCTCCACCCAGCCCTACCGCATGAATCCCTATGGGGTGGAGCAGAGCAACCGGCTCTCGCTCTGGACGTCGGGTGAAGACCAGGTCGTGGACCTGTCGCTCGACAAACGGGTCGAAGGGCGGGCCAACTTCGACTGGCAAGCGGATCGGTATAACCGCGTCCGGGCCGGCGGCGATTTTCACTACTACGATACTGGCCGCTACGCACCCGTGAACGGCCTGAACTCGGCGTTCGCGTTGAACGCCTACCACGAGACGCCGCACGCGTTCGGTGGCTATGTCGAGGACCGCCTGGACCTGGGCGACGTCGTGATCGTGGGTGGACTGCGCTACGACCAGTACGCCTCGAACGCGCTGTTCCCGTACACGCCGGGCCGCATTTCGACCCTGCCGCCGGTGACGGCCGGCGACCAGATCCCCATCGACAGTCGTCCGTTCGACCCCTACGACCCCACCGCCAAGATGATCGCTGCTCCGACGCACGATGCGTGGAGCCCGCGCGTGCAGGTGTCGTTCCCGGTCACGGAAAACACGAACTTCCGGCTGTCGTACGCCCACCAGGTCCAGATTCCGGATTTCGACCTCATGTTCCGCGGCATCAACACGGACCTGAGCGTGTCGAACCGCAACCAGACCTTCGGACGCGACCTGGACTTCGCGAAGACGATCATCTTCGAGTTCGGCATCCGCCACGCCTTCGGCCCGGACATGGTGCTCGACGTCGCGGCCTACAACAAGGACAAGCTGTCGGACATCACGGCGCGCCTGTTCCATCTCCCCGATCCGGCACAGCCCGCGGGGCCGGGCGTGTACGACTCGGCCGACTTCCGGGTGTTGACCAACCAGGACTTCGGCAACGTGCGCGGCATCGACGTCCGGCTCGACCGCCGCTTCTCGAACCTGTTCAGCGGGTCGATCGCGTATACGCTCCAGGTCGCGAAGAGCACGGGCTCCGATCCGTTCAGCTACACCACGTTGTTGGGCCGCGAAATCTCGAGTCTCACGGGCGCGACGAGCCCCCCGCCGCAGGCGACTCTGCCGACCGACGACAACCGCACGCACAACATCACCGGGTCGATGCAGCTGCAGTTCCCGGATAACTGGAAGAGCGGCTCGACGGTCGGGAGCATTTTCAAGAACGTCGGCGCGTTCGCGACGTTCCGGTTCGCGAGCGGGTTGCCCTACACGCTGCTCCGCCCGCAGGTCCAGGGCCTGACGCTCGTGTCACGGTGCGGACTCGCGTGTCAGACCGCGGAGCCAATCAACAGCTCGACGCTCCCCTGGTTCGAGAACATCGACCTCCGCCTCACGAAGGGCATCAAAGTGCGGCACATGGATTGGACGCTGTTCGCGGAGGCGAAGAACCTGTTCAACTTCCAGAACGTCATCGACGTGTTCCTCGAGACGGGCACCACGACCTACGCGGATTATCAGGCGCGATTCCTGGGCGAGCAGACGGCATTGCTGGCTGGTGAAGCGGCGAACGCCGGAGTCCTGCTGCCCGACAGCTCAGTCAACTTCAATCTCCTGGGTGGCTGTCAGAACTGGCAGGGACGCAACAGCGGCGGCTACTCGAGCGGACCGGTCGACTGTGTCCTGCTCGAGCGTGCCGAAGCACGTTACGGCAACGGCGATGGGATCTATACGCCCGCCGAGTACAAGGCCGCCTTCAACGGCTGGTACAACCTCCAGAATGCGCAGAGCCGCTTCTACGGTACGGGTCGTCGGCTGCGGCTCGGCGCACAGCTGTCGTTCTGAGCGGATGATGAACGCGAAGCCTCTAGCGAGGGAGCAGGCAATGGCACAGCGCTGGTTTGGCCATGGAGTTCGCGGGGCGGCGTGCGCTGCCTTGGCACTCGTCCTCTGCACGACCGCCGCGGCGGCGAGACCAAAGCCGGGAGCCACGAGGCACCTGAACCTGTTTGCCGGATTCAACGGCAGAATGAACGTGAACCGGTGGGATTGCGGTGCCGATGCCACGGGCCACGTCTGCAACGATCCGGCAGGATCGACGACGGTCGGGGGCGGCTTCTGGCCCAAGGGGACGCCGGACCAGTACGTGTTCGGCTCGGGAATCCAGGTCGCCGGTGTGGTCGACCCGACACTGACATCGTTTGCGTGGCACGGCGATACCACCGCCGCCTTCTTCGAGGATCCGAGCGGCACACACGAGAACGGGTCTCCGTTGTCTCTCATCTGGCAGTCCACGAGCACGTCGGATCTCGATACGTGGCCGCGCGACGCCTATGTGCCGAACGACACCTCGCTCTACTCGCCCATTCTCATTGGACGGAAGACGGCGTCACAGGAGGACGTCTGGTCGCGTTACTGGGATGGCGATCCCAGCAAGAACGCCGGCCGCCCGCATCCGCTTGGCGTGCTGGTCGACGAGCGCGGCATGGCCTGGAACTTCCCCAGCGGCAACCAGGACATCCAATACTGGATCTTCACGGTTACGAACGTCACGTCGGCCAACGGCAAGGTGTACGCGGGACGCCCTGATGCCGACTCGCTCACGGCGCTCGGGGTGCGTTACCGCGACGCGATGACGACGGGTTTCAAAGTGGCTGTGCCCGATACGGGATATGCCATTACCAACGCGTACTTCGCATTCGCGATCGACGCCGACGTGGAAGCATCGGGAGCGACCCAGAACTTCACGACCGTCAATCTGCCGTTCAACATGGGCGTGGCGTTCAAGAGCGATTGGAATGCGCCGGACTTCAAGTACCCGACCACGAGCGGCATCTGGACGGCGCCGTTTGCGGAGACCGTCGGCGAGGTGGGGGTCAAGTACCTGAAGAGCCCGCTCGTCAATCCAAGCAATCCGGCGCTGGGCCAGATCGGGTTGGTGCTGTATAGCTCGACGACCAACGCCGGCTCATTCGGCGACGCCGCGAATGCCGCGCAGCTCTATCGATACCTGAAGGGCAGTCTCGATCCGTCGAAGGGCGACCAGCCGTGCAACTACGCGCCGGGCGTTACGCCCAGCCTGGTGCACGTGTGCTACATCCAGACGACGCCGTTCGACATCCGCTTCTTCCAATCCTCGGGACCCTTCACGCTGAAGCCGGGGGAATCGCAGACGATTGCGGTCGCCTATATCGGCGCCGCGCCGGTCGAGAATCCCGCCATCAAGAATCGCGGGGGAGCCGGGTTTGTATTTCCCAACGGGGGCCCGATCGGGGCATTCGGCCCACAGCAGCCCGAATCCCTCGCGACGGGTTCCCAGCATCTCACCGCTCTGGACAGCATCTTTGGCGCGCTGTCGATCGTCGGAGATACGGGTGGCGGGCCAAAACCCGCGGGCGGACCGAATGGCAAGATCGATCAGAACGAGCTGCGCGTGGTGCCGCGCTCGTTGCTTGGCAAGGGACTCGTAGCGCAGGCCGTGTTCGACGCGAAGTTCCTGCTGCCGTTCCCGCCGGATCCGCCGGACTTCTTCCTGATCCCGGGCGACAACAGTGTGACGGTGGTCTGGAAGGCGAGCCCGAGCGAGGTAACGGGCGATCCGTACTTCGCGATCGCCTCGAATCCCACGAGCGCGTTGTACGACCCCAACTACCGTCATTTCGACGTCGAGGGATATCGCGTCTATCGCGGGCGCACCTCCGGCGACCTGACGGTCATTGCGCAGTTCGACAAGACCGGGACGACGTTCATCGATTACACCGGCGAAATCAGCTCTCCCAATTGCGCGCCCGAATTGGGCGTGAAGACGGGATGTCCGGCCCCGTTCGATAGCGCGCCACCGTACACCGTGTCCGATACGGTGCCCCTGGTGGGCGACATCGTCCAGATCCCGCCCGGCGGGCGCGTGAAGCTGGCCGATTCGAGCATTCTCGTCCTCACGGCGGACACCGCCGTGACGGGTGGCGGAACCAACGTCCCGAAGCTCAGGGATACGGGCGTCCCGTTTGCCTTCGTCGATAACGGCGTTCTCAACGGCTTCACGTACTTCTATACCGTCGCCGCGTTCGACTTGAACTCGGTGCTGTCCACAGGCCAGGGGTCGACTTCGCTCGAAGGGCGGTTCCCGGCCAAGTCCGTTATCCCGCGTAAGAATTCGGCTCAGGTTAATCAGGGCCAGCTCACACTTTCCCTGGCCGGAGCCGGGGGCGTAGCGCTACCCGCCGGCTCCGCCCCGAGCCTCGACAAGAACGGAATTTTCTCCGGGCCCGCGCAGCCCACCAACGGATTCGCGATCGGCTTCCCCGCGTTCATCCCGGCCGTTGTCACGAAGGACAGCGTCAATGTCACGATCGACTCCGTGATGCCGGGCAATCCGGATCCCGACGGTTTAGGCACCGGTGGGCCGCCAGTCTACTACGTGCATGCCACCGGACCTTTCCCATCCACACCCATCGTGATGACGTTGCCGGTCGATCCGATCGATGTCGACACGTCCTCGAGCGCCCAGCTCCCGGCGATCAAGTTCAACCAGAAACAGGCTGGGATCTATGGGGGCGACAGCACCTATACGCTGCTGCCTGAAGTGACCATTTCGGCCTCGGCAACGTGGCGGACGGCGTCGTGGGGCCGCGCCAGCATCAACGCCGACCCGGCGAATTCGGACTTCAACGGCCCGCGCTGGTGGGCCGGAGCCGCAAACGAAAACACCAACGACCCGGTCGGGCTCCAGTGCTCCCCCGCGTCCGGCGGATGCTTGCAGGCGGACCTGAGCCGCAACGCGGGAGCGATCAGCGGCGTCGGGATTTTCCATCCCCACGCCTACAGCACGGTCAACAGCAACCCTCCGCGCGACCTCGAGGCGGTCGGCGCCACGGTCGTGCGCGCGGCGGACTTCAAGGTCTACTGGGGCGCGACGGCCGGGGCCGTGGATTCCGTGGTTGATGTGACGCACAAGGTCAAGGTGCCGTTCAAGACGTATATGGGCCCGAGCTGGGGCATCCTGAACGACTCCTCGTTCACCGGGCTCGCGAAAGCGACGGTCCCTGACACGAGCGCGGTGCTCACCTGGACCGACGCGTTCTGCGTCGCGCCGGCGTCGACGCTCCTCACCAACGGACCGGGAGGGCCGCCGCGCTGCGGCGTCACGGCGCCTCTGATGGATCACGCGAAGCTCGAGCCGGTCGTGTTCAAATCGTCCTCGTTCGCCAATGCGGCGACTCTGACGGCCGCGCCCGCCACGGGGAATGGGTTCATCTTCTACCTGAACGGGCATTTCTTCGTGATGCAGATGGCCGCGCTGCCGGCTTCGACGGTGTGGAACGCACGGTTCTATGCCGGCAACATCGTGGGTACGGCGGGCAGCTACGTATTCCAGGCGGCGAAATTCCGTCCGCCAGCGGTTCCTGGTCTCACGGCGAAAGCCGTGTTCACGAGCACGACCTTCAACGCGGCCGTTACGACCGACTCCGCGCTCGCGTTGATTCACACAGTGCCTGATCCTTACTACGTGACCAATTCGTTCGAGTCGTCGCCGAACGAGAAGATCATCCGCTTCGTGCACCTGCCGAGCCAGTGCATCATCCGCATCTACTCGCTCTCCGGCGTGCTCGTGCAGATGATCGCGGTCAACGATGCCACGGGCGGTGCCGAGGCCCAGTGGGATCTGCGGAACCGCAACAACCAATTCGTCGCGTCGGGAGTGTACTTCTGGCACGTCGAGACGCCCGATGGGAAGCAGAAGATTGGGCGCTTCACTCTCGTCAACTTCGGCAAGTAGCGCCGGAAAGGGAGCGTCTCATGCATCGGATTCTCGCATCGTGTTCGATCGGGTTTGCGGCGCTGGCGTGTTTCGGCGCGCCACTCGCAGCCCAGATCTCCCTGCCGTCCGACAACACGGCCTACGGCACTACTTCGGCCGAATTTCTCTTGCTCGGCGCGGGGGCGCGCGGCATGGCCCTCGGTGGCTCGTTCGCCGCGATCTCGAACGACGTCAGCGCGCTGTACTACAATCCCGCCGGCGTAACGCTGATCGAGCATCCAGGGGCCATGGTGTCGACCTACAGCTACGTGGCGGACACCAAGTACACCTGGGCCGGGCTTGCCTTCCCGGTCGCGGGCGGCGCGCGGGCGTTCGGGTTTCAGGTGGGATACCTGGGATTTTCGGGCCAACCGGTGTACACCGTCGAGCAGCCTGACGGCACAGGTGGCACGTACAGTGTGTCGGAGACGTTCGTCGGCGGGACATTTTCCGAAAACTTCAGCGACCGCTTCTCCGCGGGGTTGACGGCAAAGTTCATCCGCGATGGGCTCGGGGATGTGAGCGGGTCGGCCTTCGCGGTGGACTTCGGTACGAGCTTCCATGTGACGACGGGCGGACGGCCGCTGCGCGCCTCCTTCACCATTCAGAATCTTGGCACAACACTCCAGTACAGCGGGACCCCGCTGACCGTCAACGTGAACCGCCCACCCGTGGCGGGTCAGGTCGATGTGCCGCAGGAGCCGCAGCCCGCTTCCCTGCAAAACAAGGACTATGGCCTTCCGGTGACGTTCCGCGTTGGGATCGCGTTCGATGCCATGTCGAGCCAGGACGCCCGTTTGACGATCCTGTCCGAATTCAATCAGCCGAACAACAACAAGTCGGGCTTTGGATTCGGCGGCGAATTCACGTTCTCGGACATCGGCAAGTCCGGATTCTCACTGTCGGGGCGCGGAAGCTGGACCTATGCGCCGGCCAACAACATCGATGTCGGCTCGCAGGCGGGCTTCACCACCGGTCTCAACGGCAAGGACAATCAGGAAGGGCTCGCCGCGGGGATGGGCGTCGGCTACCGCCACGGCGCGTTCGGGCTGGGATTCGACTACGCTTGGCGTAGCATGGGGCCGCTCGGCGGGACGAACTATCTGAGCTTCTCGGTGGGCTGGTAGCGACGGGCGGTCGCGAGCGGTAATGAGCGGTAACCGGCGGGAATAGGGATGGTGCATTGCTGATTTCGATGATGATGGCCGTGCTGCTCGGCGGCCTGCAGGCGGCCGCGGCGCAAGGCGCGGGCGACAAGGTGATCGGTGAAGTCGCCCGGTTTTACCGCGGTGGGCAGACGCTGGTCAACGGATTCGTGCGGGTGCCGCACCAGTTGTTGTCGGGCGTGAGCGGTGCGGGCGGGTTCGCGATCTACGCCGTCGAAGTGCGCGTCACGGACCAGAGCGGGACACAGCTGACGCGCGATCGCTGGACCAGGCGGGTGTCGTGGGAGACGCGCCAGGTTCCAGGGTCGCAGAGCCTCGAGCCGTTTGCCTTCGCGCTCGCGCCGGGCGACTACTCGGTCCAGGTCACGGTCGAGGACTCGGGCTCGAGCACGGTCGAGACGATCGATTTGCCGGTTCAGGCGTTCAAGGACCGGCCGGGCGCATCGGACCTGCTGCTCGCATACGGCATCCGCCCGGTGACCGCGACGGATTCGACGCCCTCGGCCAGCGAAGTCAGAAAAGGCGGCCTCCTGATCGCGGGCGCGCCCGCTGTGACGCTGACGCCCGAGCGGTCCACGCTGGCGTACTACTGCGAGGTGTACCGCGATTCCGCGGGTGTGGTGCCGGCGTTCGTCCGGGTGCTCGCCGAGAACGGGCACGTCGTG
>Ga0335084_10000882_pt1 | contig 26838 bp, 22 predicted proteins | sample Lox_Sample_44_FD_206721 | JGI IMG/M metagenome (GOLD analysis project Ga0335084, IMG submission 206721) | Soil microbial communities from Loxahatchee National Wildlife Refuge, Florida, United States - Lox_Sample_4.4 | ecosystem: Environmental > Terrestrial > Soil > Wetlands | place: USA... | reverse complement strand
GCCGCCCACCTCCCCCGGCATGATCGGGGGGAACGAGGACCAGGCGAATCACCAGTACGACCTCTCCGATTTCTGGGATGCGGTTCAGGCGCACAATCTGCCGCGCGTCGCGTTCTTGAAGGCGCCCGGATACCAGGACGGGCACGCCGGCTACTCCGACCCGCTGGCCGAGCAGCGCTACCTCGCGGAAACCATCAATGCCCTGCAGCGGCTCCCGCAGTGGGAGAGCATGGCGATCATCATCGCGTACGACGACTCGGACGGCTGGTACGACCACGTCATGCCGCCCATCGTCCGGACATCGAACACGCCGCAGGACGCGCTCACCGGGGAGGGCAGCTGCGGTCAGTCGGCGCCCGGCTCGGTGCAGGGACGCTGCGGATTCGGTCCCAGGGTGCCGCTGTTGGTCGTGTCGCCGTGGGCCAAGGGCAACTTCGTGGACCACACGCTGATCGATCAGTCCTCGATCCTGCGCTTCATCGAGGACAACTGGAAGCTAGGGCGATTGGGCAACGGCTCGACGGACGAGGTGGCGGGAACACTGGACAACCTGTTCGATTTCGCCAAGCCGCGTCGAGCGAGGCTGTTCCTCGACCCCGCCACCGGCCAGCGCATCGCGTCCGAGTCCGAGCCCGACGACTGAGGTCCGGCGCACTCGCGCCGTTCAGGGCGGCTTTCCCCAGCGGTGCCGGCGCGCTTTCTACTCCTCGATTCCGCATGCTCTCTAGATTCCTGCTCGGCCTGTTGGGTGTGGAGCTTGCGCTCTACCTCATCGTCGGCGCACGGCTCTCCTCTCACTTCGGTGTGTCGGTCCTGTGGGCATTGCCGTTCACGCTTGTCGCGGCGCTCGCTGCCAGGGCTGGCGTGATCGGGTTGACCTTCGCTCTTGCTCGCCGGTACGGGACATCGATCCCCGCCGGCAGCCGTCTGAACGCGATCCAGAGCGTCAAGCTGTTCGCCGGCGAAGTGCTGGCGCATACCGCACTGTTCACACTCATGCAGCCACTCGAGGCGCTGTTCGTGAGCAAGCCGCGGGCGGCTGGTGCCGGCAACCAGACGTCATGCCCGGTGCTGCTGATTCCAGGGATCTACTGCAACGCCGCGGTCTGGTGGTCGATGGCACGGCGCCTTCGAGCCTGGGGCTTGCACAGCGTGTGGCCGATCACGCTGGAGCCGCCACTTGCGAGCATCGACAATCTGGCGCGGCAGCTCACGCAGCACATCGCGCGGATCTGCGAAGCGACCGGCGCGCCGCGCGTCGTGCTCGTCGGACATAGCATGGGCGGGCTGGTCGCGCGCGCATGCTCGCGCGACCCGGCCACGCGCGGCCGCATCGCCAAGATCGTGTCCGTGGCTTCCCCACATCATGGCAGCGCGATTGCCTATTGGGGCATTGGACAAGACGCGCGCCAGCTCCGTCCCGGCAGTGCATGGCTCACGGCGTTGAACAGCACGGAGCGGCAGGCAGCGCCGGTGCCGATCGTCTCCGTGTTCAGCTGGCACGACAACTTCGTGGCGCCGCAGGACAGCCCCATCCTGGCTCACGCGGTGAACATCCCGCTCGCCGGTGTGGGACATCTGGCGCTGCTCTTCTCCGAAGCCGCGGCGCGGTGCGTGCACCGCGAGATCCTGTCGGCAGCTCAGATGTGAAAGCCGTGCGTGAACTCGGCAAACGCGATCTGCTCGGGAGTCAGCTGCGGCTCGACCGCGTCCTTCGCTCCCAGCGCCGCCGCCGATTCCGGGAACATCCGGTAGGCGGTGTTCATGATGATGTGGGAGATCTTCGGCGCCACAGCGTGCACGACCTCCGCGAAGATGCCCAGCCGCGTGGCGATCCGGTCCGGCCGCTCGATGATGGCCTGAACGATGAGATCGGCCGCCTCTTCCGGAGTCAGCATCTGCGAGTGCTCGTAGATCTTGGTCGGCGCGGTCATCTCGGTTCGTACCAGAGGCATGTTGATGGTGGTGAATGCGATCCCGTCGTCTGCGAACTCGGACGCGGCGCAGCGCGCAAACGCATCCATGGCTGCCTTGGATGCGACGTAAGCGGAGAAGCGCGGCGCGTTGGTGAGCACACCGATGGAGGAGATGTTGATCACATGCCCGGCTTTCTTGCGTTGCATGCCCGGGAGGATCGCGAGCGTGATGCGCAGAGCGCCGAAGTAGTTGAGCCGCATCGTGCGCTCGAAATCGTGGAAGCGATCGAAGGCATGCTCGATGGATCTGCGAATGGAGCGACCGGCGTTGTTGACCAGGATGTCCACGCCGCCATGCTGTTCCAGCACTTGCTTCACCATCGCGTCGGACTGCTCGAACTCGGTCAGGTCGCACGCATAGGTCGAAATCCGTCCACCCGCGGCCTCCACCTCCGCCTTGGTTTGCCGCAGACGCTCCTCTTCGCGATCGACCACGACCACCGTCGCGCCGGCAGCGGCGATCTTCAAGGTAGCGGCCTTTCCGATCCCCGCGCCGCCTCCGGTGATCATCACCACCTTGCCCTTGACCGCACCGGCGAGGCTGCGGTCGAGAAACAGCTCGGGGTCGAGGTGGCGCTCCCAGTAGTCCCATAGCTTCCAGGCATAGTCCTCGAGCGGGGGCACCCGGATCCCGGTCCCCGCCAACGCTTTCTGCGCTTCGCGGCAATCGAAGCGGGTCGGGTAGTTGACGAACTGCATGATGGCCGGTGGTAGACCGAAGTCTTTCATGACCTGTTCGCCGATGCGCCGCACCGGCGTCATGCGTGCAATGCCTCGGCGCACCGCCTCCGGGATGAAGCCGAACATCCTGGCGTTGACGCGCAGGCTCATCTGCGGCGCATGGCCGGCATGGGCGAAGATGTTCAGGATGTCGCCGACTCGGCTCGGTTTCGGATCGGTCAGGTGGAAGCACTGGCCGTCGAGACCGGGCAGGTGCGCGATGTGATCCATGGCGTCGACGACGAAATCCACGGGCACCAGGTTCAGGCGCCCACCCTCGATGCCAATCGCGGGCATCCAGGGCGGTAGGACGCGGCGCAGCTTCTGGATCGGCTTGAAGAAGTAATAGGGCCCGTCGATCTTGTCCATCTCGCCGGTGCGTGAATCGCCTACCACGATGCCCGGGCGGTAGATGCGCCAGGGCCGCCGGCACTCCCGGCGCACGATCGCCTCGGACTCGTGCTTGGTGCGGTAGTACGGGTGGTCGAGGTTCTCCGCCTCGTCGAACATGTCTTCGCGGAACACGCCCTCGTAGAGCCCGGCGGCCGCGATCGAGCTCACCAGATGGAAGCAGCCGACTTTGGCATCGTGAGCGAACTGGACGGCATGGCGGGTGCCTTGCACGTTGGCGAGCTCTTGGGCCTCGGCACTGGCCTTGAGGTCGTAGACCGCTGCCAGGTGAAACATATGGTCTACGCCGCGCACCCGCTCGAGGTCCGCCGCCGACATCCCCAACTGCGGCCGCGTCAGGTCGCCGACTAACGGGATCGCCCGGTCCGGGCCGACCCCCCACCGGCTGCGCAGCGCATCGACTTTCGCGAGCTTGGACTCGCGAACCAGGAAGTAGACTACGGAGCCGTCACGCTCCAGGAGTTTTTTCACGAGGCGCGATCCGATAAAGCCGGTCGCACCGGTGACGAAGTAGCGCATCGCAGTGGCTCCCTGCAGACTCGTTGAACGCCCAGACTTCAGCCTCTGTGACCCTCTCGGGTAATCTAAAATCGATTCGGCGCGGGTTTCTTGACGTAACGCAAGGAACGCGGTGAAACCGATTTGTATCGTAGCGCGCATGAGTAGCGGCGAAACGGCATCCCTGCGAAGAGCACCGGCCCATGCCTAAGCGCGAATCGATGTCCAGCGTCGACACGGCCTGGCTGCGGACGGATCGGCCCACCAACCCGATGGTGATCGCGGCGGTGATGACGACGCAGACCAAGCTCGCGTTCGATGCCTTCAAGGACATCATCGCCACACGGTTCCTCCAGCACCGGCGCTTCCGCGAGCGGGTGGTGATGGACGGAGACACGCCCTACTGGGAGCTCGACCCCACGTTCGACTTGAGCTTCCACGTCCGGCGCACGGCCCTGCCGCGCCCGGCGGGACGGAAGGAGCTGGCCGAGCTGGTGAGCGACATGATCAGCACGCCGCTCGATCCCGTGCGCCCGCTGTGGCAGTACCAGGTGGTCGACGAATACGACGGGGGCAGCGCCATCGTCGCCCGGATTCATCATTGCTACGCAGACGGCATCGCGCTGCTGCAGGTCCTGCTGTCGATGACCGACGACTGGACGGCTCCGCCCCAAGCTTTGCATGCCGCTGTCGAGGAAGAGCACGCCGATCTCATCGAGCGCTGGTTCGGTCCGGTCACCAAGACCGTGGCCGAGACGCTACGGATCGGCAGCGGGTTGGTCGGTGCCTACTTCGACGCCATCCTTCATCCTGGCCACGTGCTCGACTATGCACGCCAGGGCATCGACCTCACCGCCGAAGCGGCCCGGCTCGCGCTCATGCCGGCGGATTCGCAGACCCGCTTCAAGGGCACGCCTCTGGGAGCCAAGCGCGCCGCATGGACGGAGCGGCTCCCGCTTAACGAGATCAAAGCGGTGGCGCACGCCACGGAGTGCTCGATCAACGATGTGATGTTGTCCTGCACGGCCGGCGCGCTGCGCACCTATCTGCTCGACAAGGGCGATCCGGTCCAAGGCGTGGAGCTGCGCGCTCTGGTTCCGGTGAACCTGCGGGCGCAGGGGCAGACCGGCGCGTTGGGCAACTACTTCGGCGGCGTGTTCGTGCTGCTTCCGCTCGGCATCGACAATCCCCTGGAGCGGTTGTACGAGGTCAAAAGGCGCATGGCCGAGCTGAAGGGCTCCGCTCAGGCGTTGTTCACGATCGGGCTGCTCGCCGCGGTCGGCATGGGGCCGAAGGCACTGCAGCAGACGATCATCGATCTGCTCGCCAGCCGTACTACCGCGGTGTTGACGAATCTTCCCGGCCCGCAGCGTCCGCTGTACATGGCGGGCGCCAAGCTGCGAGAGCTCGTCTTCTGGGTACCGCAGTCGGGCGCGATCGGGGTGGGCATCAGCGTTTTCAGCTACGACGACGGGGTCCAGTTCGGGATCGTAACCGACACGAACCTGGTCCCGGATCCGGAGGCCATCGCGCGCCGATTTCAGGGCCAGTTCGAGCAGCTGCTCTGGATCACGCTCATGGGCTCCTGGGAGGGCCCGCCCGACCCCGACGAGGCCATGGAGTTGCCCAGAGAATAGCCGACCAAGCGCGTGATTAGGAGTCCTCCTCCAACCGGGACTTCGCCAGCTCGATGTCGAGCCGCTCCATCGCGTCGCATGGCTCCAGCTTGGAGGCCTCGACGTAAAGCTCGGTGGCCTCCTCTAGCCTGCTCTTGCCGTACAGCATCATCAGCCCGTTGGCGAACTCGATGCGCGCGATCGCCGAGTCGGGGTGCAGCTCGAGAGATCTGCGGTAGTGCCTCACCGCTTCGTCCTTGCTCGCGCCGTAGGTCAGCGCGCCGAGCATCGCACCTACCTTGTCGATGATCTCCGCGTGGTACGTTCCCAGCGCGGTGTGCGCCTCGGCGTGTTCCGGCTCCAACTGGAGAGTGCGGTCCAGTGCTGACTTGATCTTGCCTCCGATCCCTTGCGCCAACGCTTCCAACACCGACATCGCCTGGCTGTGGCGCCCAAGCGCATAGGCGTACAGGTAGTGGGAATTCGCGTGCTCCGGCAGCGCAGCCCTCGCTTCCTCGGCCCGCGCAGCGGCTTCCTGAAACAGCCTCACCTTGGTCGCGCGGTTTTGCTCGAGGTAGTTGGCGTAGATCGCCGTGGCTTTGTTGGCGACCGCATAACCGGCGAGGCCCAGTCCCAGTCCCAGCCGCGCCGCTTCCTGAAAATCGCCGCGGTGATAACGCCGCCACGCATCGACGGCCCGCTCCGACAGCGCTGCGTAATCGCCATCGAAATCGGGTATCGAATCGGCTACCGCATCATCTGCTTTGCACAGCTGCGCCAGGTGCTGTGCGCTGGGGTAGGGCTCCTTGTCGCCGAGGTGCAGCCGGCTCCAGTGCTTCTTGAGCGTAGCTCCCGCATAGTCGAAGCCGCCGTCGGGGTAGGGGAACGCGACCCATTCGGTCTTTTTCGGCACCGCATTCTCCTATGCCCGCGCGCGCAGCGAACGTTTCGGCCGCTCGGCGGCCTGCAACCAGTGGTCCAGGCGCTGCAGGCTGGCGCTCAGCCTGTGCGTCAAGGCCTTGCCGGATACTGCTCGCAGCCGAAGACTGGTCCGGATATGAGGCTCGTCTTGCTGCACCACATCCGGGCGCAGTCTGATCCCATGACGGGCGAAAATGGGCGCCAGGGCCGATGTCTGCCGGGCCAGTTCCTTGATAGTGTTGCGGTAAGCGTGATTGCAGACCCGGCGGCGGTTCGCGTAGCTGAAGACGTTGACGAAGAACATCTCGGCATCGTCCGAGTCGGGCTCGAACAGCAGGATGTCCGCGTGCTTATAGGTCGTGTCGTACTTGGCCATGCCCACCTGCATCCGAGAGTGGATCAGCGCGCGGAAGGTCTGCGACAGGACCACCGGCAGGCCGCCATGGACCAAATTGGAGTGCTTGGGTTTGCCCCGTTCCCGTGCCAGTGCGGCGTCGAACGGCACCAGCGGATTGATGCAGATGACGAGGTTCGCCCCCTCGTTCAGCGCGACCGACGCGTGCAGCGTCTTGCGCAGCGCGCCGTCGACGAAATAGCGTCCGTCGATGCGGGTCGGGGGGAACAGTCCCGGAAGCGCGATGCTGGCCTGGACCGCGGTCGCGATCGGTACGTGGTCGTAACCTTTGGCCCCGAACTCCACCGACTCTCCGCTGTCGAGATCGGTCGCGACGACGTAGAGCGGATGTTTCAGCTTGCGGAAATCGTTCGTCCTGCCGCCGGTCGTGAACACCCGGGTCAGGAACCGCTCGATCGGCGCGCTATCGAACACGCCGGTGGGAATCGCGCGCCCCAGCGCTTGCAAGGACCCCCACAGCCCGCGCTCGAGCGGGTTCTGCAGGTAGCGCCACAGCGCGCTCAGAAGAAGTTCGGGGATGCCGACGGCCCTGTCGTAGTATTCCCGCAGCGCGGGCCGCTGGAAGATGCCAGGGGAGATCGGATGCTCGTCCGAGACATTCTCGATGTAGATCCGATACAGCTCCGCTGGGCTTAGGCCATTGACCAGGCCCGAGGCGACCAGACTCCCCGAGCTTACCCCGACGTAAACATCGAGGTCATTGAAGTCCAAGCCCTCGAGCGCGTCATCGAGCGCGAGCAGCGCCCCGATCTCGTAGATTCCCCCGAGCGGCCCGCCGCCCGCCAGGGCGAGCCCGACGCGCGACCGCTCGAGCCGGCGCTTGCTACCGGTGCCGGCTTGTACCCTCAGCATACGGCGTCGTTACGCCGGCCCGGAGGCTTCCTTGCTCGGCTTGGCGGCGCCCTTGGACGTGCGCTTGGGCGCGTGCTCGCCTCCACCCTTGCTGGACTTGAGCAGCTCCTGCACGCTCTCGTTCAACTCGTTCACGTGCTTGGATAGCGCCTGGATGTCGGCGTAGGTCGGCACGCCCAGCCGGTTGAGCGACTTTGAAACCCGCTCTTCGAACACTTGCTCCAACTTGTCCCAAGCACCGGCAGCGCTCTTGCCGAACTGCGTCGCCTGCACGTGCACGACCTTTCCAGCGCGCGCCTGGACCGCTTCACCCTCCTTTACCAGCGACTCGAACAGCTTCGTGCCCTCCGCCTGTGCCTTGGCAAAGGCGCCCAGTCCGGCGAGCCAGATCTGCTGCGCTGAATGCATCACAAGCTGGGTGATGTTCCCTTCTTCTGCTGGTGCTTCTTTGAGTTTCTGTGCCATCTCAAGTCTCCGTCGGCGAAGTCAAAGGTTGGTTTGCCATCCAGGGCCATTGGCTCGCAGTGCTATGCACACCGCCTTGCCCGCCATAGAGGCAACTCCACTGTGCCAGGTTCCCGCGTTCGTTTGCTTGATATCGATCAAACAAAAACGCCATTCCCCGGGTAGCATGGGCTGTCCCTGAAAGAAAGCTCGCCGTCCATGGAAAAGATCTGGCTCAAAAGCTACCCGAAGGGCATTCTGCCCGATGTCGATGTCCGAGAATACAGCTCTCTGAAGGACATCCTCGAGAAAAGTTGCCAGCGCTATCGCGACCTCCCGGCCTTCAGCAACATGGGGTCGACGCTTACTTACGGCGAGCTGGACCAGATGAGCCGGGCCTTCGGCGCTTATCTCCAACAGAGGGCCGGATTGGTGAAGGGAGATCGGGTCGCGCTGATGATGCCCAACCTGCTGCAGTATCCCGTGGCGATGTTCGGCGCATTGCGGGCGGGCATGACCGTTGTGAACGTGAACCCGCTCTACACCCCGCGCGAGCTGCAGCATCAGCTGGCCGACTCCGGCGCAACGCTCATCGTGGTGCTGGAGAACTTCGCCCACACGGTCCAGGAAGTGCTCGACAGGACCCCGCTCACGCATGTAGTAACCACGCGCATCGGGGACCTCCTGTCGTTTCCCATGGGCCTGGTCGCCAACCTCGTGACGAAGTACCTGAAACGCCTTGTTCCGGACTGGAACATTCCGCACGCGGTCGAGTTCCCGCGCGCCTTGGCGCAGGGCAATCAACCGCTCACCGATGTGGCAATCACTGCCGATGACATCGCCTTTCTTCAGTATACCGGCGGGACGACCGGGGTCCCCAAGGGAGCCATCCTGACGCATGGAAACATGGTGGCCAACCTCGAACAGACCGCGGCCTGGATCGGCCGCAACCTGGAGGAGGGCGCCGAGACGGTGGTCACCGCGCTGCCCCTTTACCACGTGTTCTCGCTCACCGCCAACCTTTTGACCTTCCTCAAGCTCGGTGCTCACAACGTGCTGATTACGAATCCGCGCGACATCGAGGGCTTCGTGAAGGAGCTGAAGAAGATCCGATTCAGCGTGATCACCGGGGTCAACACCCTGTTCAACGCGCTGCTCAATGCCCCGGGGTTTGGCGAGGTCAATGCAAGCGCGTTGAAGATCGCCGTGGGCGGCGGCATGGCGGTGCAGCGGGCGGTGGCGGAGAAGTGGCAGCAGTTCTTCGGGGTGCCGTTGATCGAAGGCTATGGCCTCACCGAGACTTCACCTATCGTCTGTGCCAACCCGCTCGACGTGCAAGAGTACACCGGCAGCATCGGCCTGCCTCTGCCCTCGACCGAAGTGAGCATCCGTGATGACGCCGGCAACGAGCTTCCGCTCGGTGAGGTGGGGGAGCTGTGCGTGCGCGGCCCGCAGGTGATGAAGGGTTACTGGAACAAGCCCGAGGAGACCGCCAAGGTATTCACGGCCGACGGTTGGCTGCGCACCGGGGACATGGGCTGCATGGACGAAAAGGGTTTCGTCAAGCTCGTTGACCGCAAGAAGGACATGGTGCTGGTCTCGGGGTTCAACGTATACCCGAACGAGATCGAGGACGTCGTCATGACGCATCCCGGCGTGCTCGAGGTGGCCGCGATCGGAGTCCCGGACGAAAGATCGGGCGAGAGCGTGAAGCTGGTCGTCGTGAGGAAAGACCCGGCACTGACCGCCAACGATCTCATCGACTACTGCCGCAAGCACCTCACCGGATACAAGGTCCCCAAGGAGGTGGTGTTCCGCGACGAGTCGCTGCCCAAGACCAACGTGGGAAAAATCCTGCGCCGGGTAATCAAAGAGGAAGAACAGGCTCGCGCCGCGAAGCCGGAGCGCGCGCCGGCTAACTGAGGACTGGCGCGGGCCTGCCGGTGAGCCGCGCAGCGAGACGGCTCGCCTGCCGTGCCGTGAGCCCATAGATCGACAGCTGCGGGTTCGCACCAATGCTGGTGGGGAACACCGAGCCGTCGAAAACGGACAGGTTATCCAGGTGATGGTGCCGGCCTTCGGCGTCCACCACCGAATTCTTCTCGTCGTTGCCCATGCCGCAGCCACCCATGACGTGCGCGCTGACCACATGCGCCTTCAGCACTCTCATCTCCAACTTCTGGATCGCGTCCTTCGCCGCGGGCCAGCTCTCGTAGGGCACCGCGTCCTCGTGGACGGGGAGCACACTCCTGGCGCCGGCTGCAAACTGGATCTCCGCCATAGTGAGGTACGCCCTGCGCACGCCGTCCCACACGAATTCGGTGATCGGATACGCCAGAAGCGGAGAGCCGTCGCTGCGCAGCGAGACCTCCCCGCCTTGGCTGGCCTCGTGAAAACCGTCGCGCTGTAGCGCGATGATCGCCTGCGTGTATGGCATCTGCGCCATGAGCCGAGCATGGGTCTCGCCGTATCCCTGCAGCGTGGTGGCCGTCAGCAGCGGATGAAGCGGAGGCACTTCCAGCTTGTACCCGATCGCGCCGTCGATGGGGTGTGTCTCTAGGAAGTGATCGCAATAGACAGACTGCGGGGCCCCCGCGAAACCGTCGACCTTGTCCGGCATGGCGGCTGCAGAAACGCACGTGGGGTGCAGAAAAGTCCGCCGTCCAATCCGGCCGCGAGGATCGGGAACTCGACTGCGCAGCAATAGCGCAGGGGTTCCGATGGCGCCCGCGGCGAGCACGAAGTGGCGCGCCGTCACCATGACCTTGTACGGAGTCGGCCTGAGCCCCCTCGCATCCAGCGCGGCGCATTCCAACGCGCTCACTCGTTGGCCCTCCACGGTGAGCGCCTGGGCGCGTGCGCGGCTTACCAGTACGGCGCTACGGGACAGCGCCGCGGGGATCGTGGTGACGAGCATCGACTGCTTGGCATTGGTGGGACAGCCTACGCCGCAGTAGCCCAGGTTCCAGCATCCCGTGACGTTGCGCCGCATCGTTGCGGTAGGGATTCCGAGCTTGGCCGCTCCCCGCCTCAAGATATCGTTGTTCTCGTTCGGTGCTGTGGTCCAGGTCTCGATGTTGAGGCGCCGCTCCATCATGGCGAACCAAGGAGCCAGCTCTTCGACCGTCAGCTCTTTGAGGCCGAAGGTGCGTTGCCAGTACTCCAGCGTTCCCGGTGGCGTGCGAAAGCTGGACGTCCAGTTGACCGTGGTCGACCCACCCACGCATCGGCCCTGGAGGATGTTGATGCCCTTGTCCTCGGTCTTGCGGGCTGCCGATTCCTGGTACAGATGCGGATACGCTTGCGACTCGCGCATCCGGAAGTCCTTGGAGCTGGCGAGCGGGCCCTCTTCGATCATGACCACGCGCAGACCCGCCTTCGACAGGATGTCCGCAGCGACACCGCCGCCGGCCCCGGTGCCGACGATCGCCACATCGGCGTCCAGGCGCATGTCTCGCGTGAACGTGGACGCGTCGTGAGCGGCCCAGCCCGTGGCCAGGCCTTGCGCCACTGGATCCCGTATCAACGCAGCTCCTGTCCCGTCATTTCGTCAGGGCGGGCGGACCCGGGTAGCCGATGCGTGGCCAGGCAGCTTCGTTGCCGTACCAGGCGGCCATGATCAGTTCCTGTAGCGCCCGATACCCGCTGCGCAGCAACGCGAACCGGCTCCTCCGCCAGCGCTCGAGGAAGGCGCTGATTTCCTCCGAACTGGCCCGCAGCCAAGGGCCAGCCACGCCGGCGACGAGCCTGCGCGTCACCGGGAAACCCAGGAGCGCAAACAATTGCGCCACTTCGTCCTGGACCGCGGGCGGCAGACCCGACACTGCAGCGTCCACGCCGCGGATCACCTGCAGCAACACGTGATCGCGTTCGGCCGCGTCCTGGGGCAACGCTCCGGCGAGCATGACGGGTGAGACGGCTGCCAATATGGTCCGCTCCTTGAGACCCAGCGCCAGATACGCGAACTCGTGATCCTCGGCCACCGACGGATCGGGTGAGAATGGCCCATACGCGGCGCGCACGGCAACCAGCACCGCGCCGCCGATCAGCCCGGCCTGGAGGAACCGCCGGCGCGACAGCATGACTAAGCTCGAAGTTCGATAAGCCGCGAGTTTGACAGAACCCAGGCAACACGATAACCCGCGCCCGTCCGCTGCCGTTGACGCAGATCAACCGCTCTCGTTCGGGGATGCACTATCTTGCCGCTTACGTTTGGTCCCCCCAGCGCTGTGGTGATCCGATGACGGCCACACCGACTAGCAGTAGCGACATCGCGCAGTTCCTGCTCGAGCAGATCAGGCGGGCCAAGGAGCTGCGCCTTGCGCACGCAGCGCGCCCGGGCGGCGCAGCCCAGAGGCTGCTGCTGCGCGAGTGGCAGGCAGCGCGCCTCGCGCGCACGCACAAAGATCTGCTCAACCATCCCGAGTACCGCGCTGCCGCCGAGTTCTTTTTGAGCGACCTGTACGGCCTGCAGGACACGACTAAGCGCGATGTGGAACTGGAGCGGATCTACCCCACTATGGCGAAGATGCTGCCAGCGACCGGGCTGCACAGCGTGGGGCTGGCGGTGGAACTAGACGCGCTGAGCGAAGAGCTGGACGCGGAGCTGCTCGACGTGCTCGTGCAGCAGCTTGGCGTGCGCGACGAGATCACCGAAAGCGCGTACGTGGAGGCCTATCGGCGCTGCGACAACTATGCGCTGCGCGGGCACCAGATCGAGCTCGTTCGCAGTGTCGGCGAGGACCTCGCGCGCCTGGTGGGCAAGCCGATGGTCTACATGGTCCTGCACGCGATGCGAGCGCCGGCCCGAGTGGCCGGGTTTGGCGAGCTCCAGGACTTTTTGGAGCGCGGGTTCAATGCGTTCCGGAAGATGAGCGACCCGCGGCCGTTCCTGGATGCGATCCAGACGCGCGAGACGCAGATTCTGGAGCGCATCCAGGCCGGTCACCCCCGACCCTTCGATCTCGACGCGCCCCCGCTGCATCCCTAGCGTTGCGGCGCACGGGTGGGCCTGCGCGCCGCTGCAGGCGGTATGACAGCGGAGTGGCGCGTTGCGCCGATGCCGCGAAAGACGATGTCGGGCGGGCCAGGCTTACGCGACTGCGGTTCGGCCGGCTTGGCTGCCCGAGAGTGCTCAGGAGGCTGCCGACGGAATTCGGCGCACCAGGACGAAGGACAGGCCGAAAAGCCGGCGCGCTCGAACGACGCGCAACAGTTGCCGGTTCAGCCCCTGCATGAGCCGGGCGATCTCCGTTCGGTATCGTTCTGCGCTCCAAACAAACAAGATGATGGATCCGCCGAGTTCCAACCGCATTTTGCGTTCTCCTTCGCAACGTTATGGCAGATAACGGTTGCGTTTGTCTTTCTTGAAACCATCCCGGCGCTGGATCGGCGCCACAGTGCTGGTCCACAGTATATCCAGGACGGACGCGTGGCCGCTACCCGACCTGACCATCGGCTCGCCGCGCTTCCTACGAGCCGAGCACTGGTTGTTGCTTTGCAGGGTTGACTTTGGCGGCGCGGGTTGCGCCCCGTGGCCGGCAGATGCTCGCGCTACGTCGCTCTAGGAGTTGAGCGCCGTGTCTTTCAGCGACCCAAGTGTGACGCTCACGTCCTTTGCCGACCCGTCGCGCCAGATCTCGAGCGTGGCGCTCATGCCCGGTCTCAACTGAGCGACCTTGACCGAGAGCAACATCGCGTCCGTGATCGCCTGGCCGTTGAACTTCAGGATGACATCGCCCGGCTTCAGCCCGGCCTTTTCCGCGGGGCTGCCCTTTTCCACCGCGCTCACCAGCGCACCGTCGGCCTTCGCCAACCCGAACGAGTTGGCAAGGTCCTGGTTGAGCGGCTGGATGGTGACGCCGATCCGCCCGCGCTCGACCTTCCCATACTTGACGAGCTGGTCCTTGACCTTCATCGCCACGTCGATGGGAATGGCGAAGGACAAGCCTTCGTAGCCGCCGGTGTTGCTGTAGATCTGCGAGTTCATCCCGATCACGTCGCCCTTCAGGTCGAGCAGCGGTCCGCCCGAGCTGCCTGGGTTGACCGCGACGTCGGTCTGGATGAAGGAGACGTAGTTCTCGTCCGGCAGCGCGCGGAACTTGGCGCTGACGATGCCGGCCGTGACCGTGCTGTCCATCCCAAAGGGCGAGCCGATGGCCAGCACCCACTGCCCCGGCCTCACGTCGTCCGGGTTGCCGATGCTCACCGTCGGGAGCTCGCGGGCATCGATCTTGAGCGCGGCCACGTCGGTGGCGCGGTCGATGCCAACGATCTTCGCCTTGAACTCCCGCTTGTCGGTCAACCTGACGGTGACTTCGTTGGCGCCGGCGACCACGTGCGCATTGGTCAGGATCAGGCCGTCCGGGCTGACGATGAAGCCGGAGCCCAGCGCGCGGGCAGGCGTTGCTCCGCGCGGCATCGGCGTCGGCGGAGGAATCTGGAAGTGCTTGTAGAACTCGTAGAACGGATCCTCCGGATCGAGCTGCGGAGCGCGCTGCATCGGGCGCGACACATCCGGGTTGACGACCTGCGCCACCGTGATGTTCACCACGGCGGGGCTGTTGCGCTCGGCGATCGAGGTGAAGTCGGGCAGCCCTGCGGTGGCCGACGCGGCGGGGGCCGCAGGACGCACTTGTGCGACCGGCGCACGCAATGGGGTGGGATGCGGGCGGAACAACGCGGTGCCGCTTTGGGAATAGCCGGCTAGCGCGGCCACGACGATGCCCGCGGCCGCGAGCCCGCCGATGATCGTTTTAACTTTCACAACCTTGCTCTTCTGTGAACCGTGCCGTCCGCGGATGGCTTCGGGCACGTGCATATCCTGCGCAGGATAGCTTAAAGCAGACTTAACCGGGCGTCGATCGGCGGCGAACGCGGCGCGCGAGCCTTCTCGACGGTGCCATCCCCGCCATCGTGGGGGCTAGATGGCCCCGATTCGCGCACATGCGGGTCGCGTGGCCTGGCTGCGTCGTCCTGGCGGCCTCGAGCCAGATGCGCCGGGCCCGGAGAAAGGCGAGAGGTCTTCCTCGCCCGTGACTGGCGAAACGCAGGATTGCGCGGAAACAAAAGCGCCGAGGCGACCATTCGCCCCGGCGCTCCATTGAGTCGGCTGCCCGACGCCGGGCTAGCCGGTCAGTCGTAGTAGGCGGGTGCTTTCTTCATCGCCTTGAAGGCGTCCGGATCGTGCGCCGTGAAGAAATCGGCCTTCTGCGCCGCCATCATCATGCGGATCCACTCGTAAGCGGCATAGATGCCATCCGGCTTGTACGCCAGGACGATATTGGGCGGGATGCTCTTCTCCACGTTTTCGCGGAAATAGACGTTGTCGCCGGTGAGGATGACGAGCCCCGTATTCTTGAGCTTGACCGTCATCATCTGGCTACCCGGCGTATGCCCCACCCAGCGCTTCACCACGACCGAACCGTCCCCGAACAGATCCAGGTCGCCTTGCAGCTGAATCATCTTGTGGGCGTTAGGGTAGTTGCTGTTGGCCGCGCGCAGGGGCATGACATCGTCGAGGATGTACGGCCCGCCGGTGCCGGGCTCGGGCCAGAAAGCGTTCTGGATCTCCTCCTTCTGCACCACAACGGTAGAGTTGGGGAACTTGCCGACGTTGCCGCCGTGGTCCAGATGCAGATGACTGACCACCACATACTTGATGTCATCCGGGGTCATGCCGATCTTCTTCAGCTGGTAGTCGATGGCCACTTCGGGGCCCCGCGCCGGCTTGAGGCTCTGTAACCCGGCAGGCCAGTAGTTGACGTCCTCGATGAGCTTGTCGTTGCAGCCCGTGTCGAAGAGCACGTTGCCCTTGGGATGCTTCACGACGTAGAAGCCGACCGGGATCTGGATCGGGGGATCGTTCGGAGCGAGGTTCTGCAGAATGCCCTTGCCGATGGTAAGCGCCCCGGAGCTGAAGGCGTACAGACGCGTGTCCTGCGCCTGGGCCGACGCGACGCCAGCAAATAGCGCGGCCGCCGCCAAGACCTGCCACTGCCTATTCATGGTCTTCTCCTGACTTTATTTGTCTGTGTCTAAGGTGAGGTTGGAAAGTCGCCGTTTACTGCGGCTTGCGTGAAGGCTCGCCCGGTGCCAGCGCGACTTCCGCCAACCGGCCACCGTTGATCCCGACCCAGGAGTTCTTCGTGAGCGGGTACTTGTCCGTGTAGGACAGGGGCTCGTGCGCCGCGACGCAGTTCTGATAGCCGCCGGTGATCTTGTAGCACTTCTCGTAGGCGAGGAACTGCTGCACGGTGTCCGTCTGCTGCGGGTTGGCGATCATCCAGTCGCGGATCGCTTCCCAATCCGAATAGGCGTCGGAACCGAACACGAGCTTGCCGATGGAGGTGGGCACCTCCAGCAGCTGCGAGCCGGCGGTGTGAGCGCGAAATGCCGGATGGATCCGCACGCCGGGCAGGACTTCGTACTCTCCGTCGACGATCATGGCTTTACCCGCCAGCACTTTGCCGTAGACCTCGTCCAGGGTCTTGGGCGGATAGCCGCAGGCAGGCGTGCGCATACAGCCGCCCGGATCCGTGTTGACCGCCTTGATATGCGGGTTGGGGTAGTTCAGCGCCCACTCGATCCCCTTCAGCTCCTCGCGCTGGATGTAGAGCACGGCGTTCGGGAAGTCGCTCAACTGGCCCGCGTGGTCCCAGTGCGCATGTCCGACGACGATCTTGGTCACGTCGTTGGCGTTGAAGCCGAGCAGCTTGAGCTGATCCGGCAGCGGTGCCCAGTGCTCGGTGCCCGTCATCTTGTGGTAGTCCTGCTGCTTCCAGCCCGAGTCGTACAGGATCAGATCCTTGCCGCACTTGATCACGCCCACGTTGACCGGGATGTCGATGAGGTTGATGTTGCTCATCGGGTTGCTGCTGCCCGGCACATAGGTCCGGTCGGGCACGAACGCGCCGAACGGCACGTTCATGAACCGGCTGCTCTCCACGAGCCAGACGGAGCAGTTTTGGGCCTGCGCTGACGCCGCGCCAAGGGTCGTGCATGCTACGAACCCCATGGTTGCGAGCGCCTTGATCGACGTACTCATCGGGTCTCCTCCCATCAGTTGAGTCTTCTGGCATGTCGTGGACCTGCCGTCCACCATGCCCCGTCACGAGTCTTCCCTACCCGGATTTCGGGACGATTTCGCGCGATCGAGCTCAGTTACGCGCCTGTAATCCGGCGCCCCCGATTGCCGGTCCGGAAGGCTTCTCTCTTGATTCGCGAGCGGTGGTGCCGACGGCGTTCGGGAGCCGCAGTTGCCGCGCACATCTTTGGCCGCCTGCGCGAGTTGCATCGAGCCTGACCAAAAGAAAACGGCGAGCGGCGGCTCGCCGTGAAAGCCCTGGCGTGGAACGGGCACCAGGGGGGTATTTCGAGCTCCGGGCCTCTGCTAGGAGGTGGGGCAGGGTTTCCGAGCGGCACCCAACGAAGCGCAGTGTTGAGTGTCGCGGTTACGCCCGAATTTCACCGCTCCGCGACGGGTTACCGCGCTGTAGCTCACCCGGTAACCAGAAGCAACGGTGTGCTGGGTCGGCCGCGCTCCCGCGCGAGATCGCGGACCCGCAGCGCAAACAGGCCCGCATCCCGGGCAGATGCGGGCCTGTCCTCGTGCTGACGTGCGAGCTTAGGTCAGTGCCGCGCCGACGGCGTTGACGTAGATCGCGTAGATCGAAGTGCTGCCCGTCATGAACAACCGGTTGCGCTTCGTTCCCCCGAAGACCAGATTCGAGATCACCTCGGGCGTGTGCAGAAACGCCAGCAGATCACCGTTGGGTGCATGGACGCGCACACCGTTCGTGTCGGGGCCGCCCCAGCCCCAGCTGCACCAAACGTTGCCGTCGGTGTCGCAACGTACCCCGTCGGTGAAGCCCGGCTTGAAGTCCGCGAACTGTTTACCGCCGCGCACCGCGGTCCCGTTGTTGACCACGTCGAACACCAGGATGTTGGCAGGATACTGCGGCCCGTCGGTCGCTCCGGTATCCACGATGTAGAGCTTCTTCTCGTCCGGCGAAAAGCACAACCCGTTCGGACGCCGCATGCCGTCCACAACCACGGTTGCCTTACCGGTCTGCGGATCCAGTCGGTACACGTTGGTGGGCAGCTCGAATTCGGCCTTGTGCCCCTCGTAGGGGCCGAGGATGCCGTAGCCCGGATCGGTGAACCAGATCGCTCCGTCGTTTGCGACCACGACGTCGTTCGGCGCGTTGAGCTTCTTGCCCTCGTAGCCGTCCATCAACACCGTCCACGTTCCGTCGTGCTCGCGGCGGCGCACGCGGCGCGTATCGTGCTCGCAGGCGATCAGGCGGCCTTGACGGTCCCGCGTGTGCCCGTTCGCATACCCGGATTCCGTCTGGAACACGCTGACATGGCCGTCATCCTCGGTCCAGCGCAGAACGCGGTGATTGGGGATGTCGCTCCAAAGAAAGCAACCCCAGTCTCCCATCCAGCACGGGCCTTCGTGCCAGAGCGAGGCCGCGGGGCCCATGCCGTGCCAGATGCGCTGTAGCGTCGCGTTGCCCTGCCGTGCAGTAAAGCGCTTGTCCAAGACTTCCCATCCCGGATCGGGATAGGTGACGGTCACCTCGCCGGTCCAGTCGCGGTCGGTGGCGAACTTGTTCAGCGCAAGGGCATCGGTCGCCGCGACCGCGCTGGTCGCAGCGGCAGCCGTCAGGAATGCGCGTCTTGTCATTTCCATAGGATCTAGCTCCTCCAGGTTGTCTTGTCGACTGAGCGGTCCGCCGACCGGGCTCCGCTTGTCCCGCGGGAGCGCCGATCCGCGCGGCCCGCCCAACGTCGCGCATGCGTATGTCAGGAGGATTTCGCCGCGGCCGGCGGCATTACCGACTTGTAACTTGTCCCGCCCGCGCGCCCGGGACCCTCTGCAGCGAGATGTAGACGGTGCGATCGGCGGAGCGGCGCGCTTCAGCCTGTCGAGGTCGGCGCGAGCGCATTCGCCATTGCCGCGGCCAACTCGTCCAGAGCAAGCGGCTTGATGATGACGTGGTCGATGCCGGCTGCGAACGCCTCCTGCAGCAGGAGAGGGCCTTCGTAGCTGCTCACGAGCACGACCGGGATATCGGCCCGCGCGGCGCGTAGACGCTTCGCCAGCTCCACGCCCGTCATCTCCGGCATGAGGTAGTCGACCAGCACGGCGTCCAGCCGCGATGGATCGGCGCGCAATTCGTCCAGAGCCTCCAACGGTTTGGTGAACCCGGCCGGCTCGTAGCCCAGGGTGGCCAGCATCTCTTCCGCGAGAAGCATCAATGGTCTCTCGTCCTCGATCAGAAGGATGCGCTGTCCCGCTCCTCGGGGCAGGGACCCCATGCTCTCTTTCGTCGCGACCGCGTCTGCGTCGGAACGCGGCAGATAAACATGGAAGGTGCTGCCTTCGCCCACCCGGCTCTTCACGTCGATCCCACCGCCCAGCTCGGAGACGATCCCCTGCACCAGTGCCAGGCCCAACCCGGTGCCTAGGCCTAGCTCCTTGGTGGTGAAGAACGGTTCGAAGATGTGGTCCAGCACCGCCGGCACCATTCCGCAGCCGGTGTCTTGAACGGCCAGACGCACATAGCGCCCGGCCGCGAGCAGTCCATGTGAGAGGTTGACGTCCTGGGCGCGGTCCACGATCTCCAGGGTGAGGCTCAGGGTTCCCCCGTTGCGCATGGCGTGCGCGGCGTTCGAGGACAGGTTCGTCACGAGCTGGTGAACTTGGGTGGAGTTCGCGATGACGGTCGCTGCGCCGGCCGGCAGGCTGACGTTGAGCTCCACACCGGCCGGCAAAGACGGGCGCACCAGCTCGAGGGCTTCCTCGACCGCCGCCCGCGCATTGACCACTGTCTGCTTGCTGTGCGTCGAGCGGCCGTAGGTCAGGATCTGATCGACGAGTGTCCTCGCCCGGTTCGCCGCCGATAGCACGTTGTCTATGGGGCGCCTCGTCGGTGCGTCTTCCGGCACGGCGGCGCGGGCCATCTCCCCGTAGCGGAGGATGGCCATGAGGGCGCCGTTGAAATCGTGCGCGATGCCGCCGGCCATGGTTCCGATCGCCTCCAGCTTTTCCGCTTGGCGCAAGCGGGATTCGAGCTTGGTGCGCTCGGCCTCTGCCAGCTTGCGCTCCGTGATGTCGCGATAGATGGCATAGCTTGCGATATTGCTGCCGGCTCCGCGGATCGGCGCGACCAGCTCGGAGACATGCAACCGCGCGCCGTCGCTGCGCATGCGCTTGGTCTCGAGGCTGCTGTACCGGCTCTCGCGCACCGCTTCGGCCGTGCGGCGGGCGTCCTGCCTGAGCTCGTCCGGCACGATGAGATCGATCATCGGGCGGCCGCGCGCCTGCTCTGCGGTGAATCCGAACATCCGCGTGAACTCCCGGTTTACCCGCGCCACGCGTTGCTCCGGATCCAGCATGACGATGGCCTCGGGCGCGCTTTCGAACAGTTCGTCGAGCAGCGCCGTCTGCACGCGCAGGCTCGCTTCGGCCTGCTCCCGGCGCCTCAGTTGCCGCAGCACCAGGCCGAGCAAGAGCAGCACGCTGAGACAGAAGAGGGAAGTGCGCACGGCGCTGTGCATCGCCGACACGTTCCAGGGCTTCAGCACTACAGCGTTGTCCACTGCCGCGACGGTAACGAGTGGGAAGCTTGCCACCGGCTGCGCCGCATACGTGATGTCGTGTCCACCGCGCTCGCCATGCGTGACCAGCGTCCCCGTGCCTGTGGCGGACAGAGAATCGCCGTACGGCGGCTGGTCCAACAAGGTTCGGCCGATCTCCGCGGCATCGGCAGGAAACCGGATCAGGAGCGGTCCCTCGCGATGGAACAAGCTCACCTCGCTGCCCTGCCCGAGGTTCACGGATGCAAACCGGCTTCCAAGGTGATCGAGATCTAGAAACCCGACAGCGAGCCCGCCCAATGTGCCGTCCGAGCGCGGGACCCGACGGCTGAGCGCCACGGCCCAGCGGCCGTTGTCGTGGCGGCGGAAAGGCAAAGACACGTAGCTCGATGCGAATGCATTGTCGCGATGGACGGCGAAGTAGCTCTCGTCGGCGCTCGTCGGGGGCGGCGTGCCGGCGCTCGCGAGGGGCTTGCCATCCCCTGCTAGCACGAGCAAACCCTGTAACTGCGGGAGCATCGAGACCCGTTCGCGCAGCTGTTGCTCGAACGCGAACGCGTTCGCCGGCCCTCGGGCCGCCTCCGCGGCGGTCTCCGCGACAGCCAGATCGGCCGCCAGTAGCAATGCCCGGGTCTGCTCTGCCAGCGAGCGCGCCACGCTCGCGTACATGGCTTCGGTCGTTTCGATGACGATCGCTCGCCGCCTCAACACGTCGTAGACCTGCACTGCGGCCATGATCGCAACCAGCAGCGCGCCGACGAGCCACACGATGGTGTGGCTGTCGATTCGCCGGCGGCCGGTTACCTGCGAGCGCTCGTGCATCTGGGCGGTGTATGCCACGGAGGTGGCGTTAAATCGTGAATCTCGAGCGCTGCACGGTTGAGGTCATGCGCTGGGTCCGGCGATGCGATCTCCTGACCCGCAGCGTACAGCGGCTGTTCGCTATACTATAAGCTACCAACGATAAGCCTCGGAATCGCAACGGGCACGCGAGCTCTCGTGGATCTCACCAGCTCCAGCACGCAAGTGGCGGGTTTCGCACCACACATCCTCGTCGTCGACGACGATCCGGACGTTCGGCGGCTCATCTCCGATTACCTCACCGAATTCGGCTTACGCGCTTCGTGCGCGGCCGATGGGGCCTCGATGCATGAGGCGTTGGTACAGAATGTCGTCGACCTCATCCTGCTCGATCTGAAGCTCCCCGCCGAGGACGGCATGACCCTCGCACGCGAGCTGCGCGCGAGATCCGGCACGCCGATCATCATCCTCACCAGCCGCAAGGATGACGCCGATCGCGTCATGGGCCTCGAGCTGGGCGCGGACGACTATGTCACGAAGCCGTTCAACCCGCGTGAGCTCGTGGCCCGCATCCGCGCGGTCCTGCGGCGCGCTCAGTCGAAGGATCATCCGGGAGCCCAGGGCGAACCTCTTCGCGCCTTGCGTTTCGCGGGCTGGGAGCTGAACCTGCGCACGCGGCAGCTCACCTCTGCCGATGGCGAGCGCGTGGAGCTTACCCAAGCGGATTTCGCCTTGCTCAGCGCGTTTCTGGGCGCTCCGCAACGCATCTTGAGCCGCGAACAGCTACTCGAGCTGAGTCGGGGTCACGACGAAGAGGTGTTCGACCGCAGCATCGACGTGCAGATCCTCCGGTTGCGGCGCAAGCTCGAATCCAATCCAAGCCGCCCCGAGCTGCTCAAGACCGAGCGCGGCGCGGGGTATTTCCTGAACGCACGAGTGGAAGCCGTCGGCTGACCATCTGATGCCGCATGGCCGCGTTTCGGGTGCACGCTCTCACGCGCCGAGCGGGCCGGCCGCGCGCTCAGCGGAATCTGTTCAAAGAAAAACGGCGGGCCGAAAGCCCGCCGCAGAGACCTCGGCGCTAGCTGCACGCCAAGGGGGAAGGACGACGCGATTCGCAAGGACTCGGCCGCTCTCGCATGATGTGCCGTGCAAGGAGCGCGCGCCGGCAGCACCCTCGGTGAGAGGGCCTGCCGCGGCCCAGGGCCGCTGTGGGCGAACGCATGCAAATCGGACGCCTACAGGCTTGCACCCGACGGTTTCACGCGGATTTCCGCGGGGAGCTGTTTATTACAGGTCGGTAATACGGCGCCCCGGCACTGCGGACGGACACAGCCGCAACCTCGGGCGCGGCGGCTGCGCGGTGGGGTCGCGGCAACGCTACGCGTCGAGCTGGTCAGTCGCCGGTCGGCGAGATGCGAAATTCTAGGCAGTCCGTGCGCGCGGCCAGATGTAGCGCGAGGCGGCGAGCGTTGTCTTCCTTGATGGTTCGGATCACCGTCCGATACTCGAAGTAGTCGCCTTCCGCATCCAATCGGTAGCTCAAGCTGGCGACGGTGAACCCGTATTCACCCAGCAGCGCGCGAAGCGCCTCCACGGGCATGATCGCGCCGCGCGGGAAGCGCACCATGTAGTGCGCATAGAACAGCGTCGGCATCCTGCTCTCGACCCAGCGGAACACCGACAGCGTTCCGAGCGTCAGCATCACGGCGACGCTGGCGGCGAAGTAGAACCCGATTCCGAGCATGATCCCGATCGCCGCCGTGACCCAGATCGACGCGGCGGTGGTCAGGCCTCGAACGGTGAGGCTCTCCTTGAAGATCACCCCGGCACCCAGGAAGCCGATGCCGGTCATGATCCCCTGCGCCATGCGTGTCGGATCGATCCTCACCGTTTCCACAACGGCCTGTGAGAACCATTCCTTCTGGTAGACCGTCACCAGCATCAACAGGCTGGATGCGAGACACACGAGCGTATGCGTGCGAAATCCCGCCGGTCGACCGTGAAAGCTACGCTCGAATCCGATGACCCCGCCGGCGACGATCGAAGCGAGAAGGTGTTGGAGGATGTCGAGATACTCTTTGTTCATTGCGACTCCTGATTCATTGCCGGTGAGCGCGGGCGGTTCTCGATCGAGCCGGGAGCAGTGCCGTTCTGAGGCGCTGGGCAGTTCAACCGTATCACGGGTCGCGGCGAGGCTCAAGACGGGGCGTGGAGCTGCGGGCCGGAGCTCGATGGGCCATCACCAAAGTCGCCCTTAGGCGGCAAAGCTTAGACGGAATCGAGCACGAGTGGGTCAGCCGTGTCTGTCGACTATGCAGGAGTGCTAGCGACGCGAGGCAGCATCAGCGCGCCGGCTCGGCTTGCGGGACCGGTCTACCGGATGCCTGCGATCACAGCGCGGCTCAGCCCGCGCGGTGCGCCGAGCAAACTCACTTCACCGACCGTTGCAGCCTGTGCAAAGACGGCTGCCCATGTCGGCAGAGACCGACGCGCACGCCTTCTGGCGCTTGTGCGCTGCCGTCATGCCGACGTCTGTCGGGCCGGAACGACCGGGATCGGAGGCGACGTAGGTCCGGGCGCAGGCCATCCATCGCCCGCCCTCCGTCCCGGCCTGACGCGCTATTTCACTCCCACGCCTATGACGAGCTCGCACGGACCCTCGAAGCTCCCCCCCGTCTCAAACTGGCGGAGCTGAGCCGAGATCTCGTCCCACGCGGCGGCCTTGCCCTCCGCGTCGAGGCCGGAAAGCATCTGATGCAGCGCGCCGAACGATTCCTGCTCGAAACGGACGCACTCGGCCGCCGAAGACATGCGCAGCGGTGCCGCAATGGTTCGGCTCTGCACTTCGCGGAAGCCCGCATTCCTGAACGCTTCCGCGAGTACGCCCGGGCCGCCCAGGCTGAACGGCCCCGGTTGCCCGGGCAACGGGGCGGGCAGTTTTGCGCGGGCGCGGATGATCGATACGGGGATGGAGAAGAACTTGTTCTTCTCGGGTGTCGAATAGACGATCGCCGCCACTCGCCCCCCGGGCTTGAGCGCGCGCCGCATGCCTCGCAGTGCCGCCTGCCGGTCGGGGAAGTAGATCAGCCCCACGCGCGAGATGATCGCATCGAAGCTTGCCGCCGGCACCTGCAGGTCTTCGCCGTCTGCCACCTTCGTCTCGACGTTGCGATGCCCTGCGCTGCGTGCATTGGCCGCAGCGAATTCCAGGATCGCCGCGGAGATGTCGGTGGCAAGTACATGTCCGGACGTCCCGACCCGGTCCGCCGCCCGCAGCGTTTGGTCGCCGGCTCCGGCCGCTACATCGAGTACCCGGCTTCCGGTCCTCACGTCGGCCAGATCGAGCATAGTGTCGGTGGCTTCTCCCAACCATTGTCTGAGGAACCCGCCCCAGTCGTTCCAGGCCTTGGCGGCGACGTCCCATTGCTGCCGGGTGGTCGCCTTGTATTTGGCGGCGTCGAACCTCGGTGCTTCGGTGGTGATCATCTCTTTCTCCTTTCAGGTCTTGCGTCTCGCGGCCGGCGCGGCACCGCTCGGGTCGGGCTGTGCCATGGCCAGAACCTGCTCGCGCGTCAAGTTCATCTTGTGGTGCTCCTTCGCATGCTTCTGCAGGTCCGCGACGAGCTTGTCGTCGTTGTCCGAGCGCACTACGAAGCCACAATCGCACTTCACCAATTTCATGGCCATGGATCTTCCTCCTTGCGGGAACGATGATCGGCGGGCGCCCTTGGCCCGCCCTTGGATAAAGCTTGGAGCGTCCTGTGCAAGAATGGACGTCATGCTCCGCCTCTATCTTACCGGCCGCACGACGATCGAATACGCCGGCGGACTGATCGATCAGGATGCCTTCCCCGGCAAGCAGGGAGTGATGGCGTTCGCTCGCCTGGTGATCGGTCGCGAGCAGGCCGTGAGCCGGGAAGAGCTCACCGCCATCCTCTGGCCCGACGGACCGCCCCGCGCCGCGGATACCGCGCTCCAGGCGATCGTGAGCAAGCTTCGCGTACTGATGGCGAAGGCTGGCCTCGACAAATCGCAGGTACTCTCAAGCGCGCTGGGCTGTTATCAGCTTCACGTTCCCTCGGAGACCTGGATCGACGTCGAGGCGGCGTGGGACGCGATCCACGAAGCCGAAAGCTTCCTGAAAGCAAACGAATACCGCGACGCCTGGGCAGCGGCGCAGGTGGCTTACCACATCTCCCGCCGCCCGCTGCTAGCGAGCGAGTCGGGCCCGTGGATCGACGAGGTGCGCGAGCGGCTCCGCAGCATCTTCGCTCGCGCCTGCGAGGCATTGGCGCAGACCTACATCTGGAACGGCGAGCCCTCCGTTGCCATCGATGTCGCGAAGGAAGTAGTGGTGATGCAGCCGTACCGCGAGACGGGGTATCAGCTTCTCATGCGCGCGCACGCCGCTGCGGGCAACCGCGCCGAAGCGCTGTGGGTGTACGAGCGGTGCCGGAAGCTGATTTCCGAGGAGCTGGGCGTTGCGCCGTCCGCGCAGACGCACGCGGTGTACTTGGAGGTGCTGAGGTTGAAGTGACTCGTGCAGAACGGCCTGCATTCACGGTTCAAGATCTAAGGCCACCTGCATATTTCTGGTGACCCGGCCTGGAGCGATCTGGGCGCGCCCCGCGTCGGGCGGCTAGAACTTTGCGCCGCCGCCCGCTGCCGTTCTGGCGTCGCGGGAGTGCGGTTGGTCTACTTCGGCGGTGTCGGCGTCGGTGCTGGTGCGGGAGCCTGCATCTGCATCTGCATCTGGCCCATCATCTGTTCCATCATCATCTGCATCATGTCCAGCCGGTTTTGCATCATCTGCTGGCGGGTCTTGGGATCCATGTGGCCCATACCGTGCATCCCCATCCCGCCTCCTTGCCCCATCACGCCCATCATCATCCCGCCGCCCATGGCGCGCATGTCCTTCATCTGCTCCATCATCGTCTGCATGTGCTCCTGAAGCAGCTTTTGCCGTTCCTTCGGGTCGGTGGTCTGCTGGATACGGGTCATCTGCTCCTGCATCGTTTTCATGCGCTCCTGCATCTGCGTCATCCAATTCTGCGTGTCGGGGCTCTGCTCTGCCGCCTGCGCCTGAGTAAGGGGCAACGCCAGGGCCAGGGCTGTCAGCGAAGCGATAAGCCAGCGAGTCATCTTCAGCCTCCGTTCACCTGTTGAGCGGGTCCATTCAATTCGATAGGATCGCGGAGCCGGACCCGAAGGCTTCCGCGAACCTCCGGGCGCGCCGTCACAGCGGAACTCAGCGCTGCTCGGCCGAGACTTCAACCGCCTCGCGCTCTAGCATCTGCTGGAGCATCCGCTCCAAGATCTCCATACGCTGCTCCATCTGCTTGTGCATCATCATTCCACCGCCCATCATGCCGCCCTCCTGCATCATCCCGCTCATCATGCCGCCCTCGGGCTTGCTGCCTTCCTTCATACTCAGCTTCATGTCGGAGTGGTGGCTCCGGATCAGACGCACCTGCTCGCGCATCGCCTCCAGGTGCTGCCCTGGCAGCTCGCGCTTCTGCGCCGCGTCGGTCGTCTGTTGGATCTGCTGCATCAGGGTCTCGATCTTTCGCATGTC
>Ga0335084_10000881_pt1 | contig 26875 bp, 23 predicted proteins | sample Lox_Sample_44_FD_206721 | JGI IMG/M metagenome (GOLD analysis project Ga0335084, IMG submission 206721) | Soil microbial communities from Loxahatchee National Wildlife Refuge, Florida, United States - Lox_Sample_4.4 | ecosystem: Environmental > Terrestrial > Soil > Wetlands | place: USA... | reverse complement strand
GCGGCGCACGAGCAGCTGCGCGCCTACGGCCGCATCCTCGGCGTGCCGGTGCACACCGCGCACGACCGCGCGTCGCTCGACGACCTGCTCGACCTGCTGTCGGGCAAGAAGCTGGTGCTGATCGACAGCGCCGGCATGGCGCAGCGCGACCAGCGCACGCGCGAGCTGCTCGACATGCTGGCGCACCGCGCGATCCAGCGCCTGCTGGTGGTCAACGCCGCGTCGCAGGGCGAGACGATCGAAGACGTCATGCAGGCCTATGGCGCCGCGCAGTGCCGCGGCGCGGTGCTGTCGAAGATCGACGAGGCGGTGAAGATCGCGCCCGCGCTCGATGCGCTGATCCGCCACAAGCTGCGCGTGGTCGGCGTCGCCAACGGCCAGCGCGTGCCGGAGGACTGGCACCGCCTGTCGTCGAGCGCGCTGATCCAGCGCGCGATGCGCCCGGTGGCGATGCCGGCCTGGCGCGTCGAGCCCGCCGACATGAACCTGGTGTTCGCCGCGCAGCGCGCCGCCGCGCTGCCGGCCAGTGCGGGATGGGCCCGCTGACCAACCAAGGGAGCTGAAGATGCCGTTCAGCACTGCTGCCGACGCGCGCGCCGCCAACGACCAGGCGGCCGGCCTGCGCCGCCTGTTCGGCTCGTCGCGCAAGCGCTTCATCGCGCTCGCCCACAACGCCGAGGTGGCGCAGGCGACGCTGGTGATCGACCGCCTGTGCGACGCCGCGGCGGCGCTGGGCCTGCACACCCTGGTGGTCGACGCTGCCGACAGCGCGCCGGCGCCGCACGAGATGGCGCTGATCGACCTGCCGTCGTGCGTCGAGGCGGTGTCGGACGACGTCTCGTACCTGGCCGCGCGCGGCCTGCCGATCCGTCACGTCGACACGCAGGGCCGCTGCGGCGCGTTCCTGGAGGCGATCGCGCTGGCGGCGCCGCAGGCCGACCTGGTGCTGGTGCACGCCGGCACGATGGACCTGGCGCGACTGTTCGCCAGCCAGCGCGTGCGGCCGCTGCTGCTCGGCGCCGACACGCCGCGCGCGATGACCGAGGCCTACGCCACGCTGAAGCGGCTGGCGCAGCGCCCGGGCTGGCTGGCGCACGACCTGCTGATCGTCGCCGAGCCCGGCGGCCCGCGCACCGAGCGGCTCGGCGAGAGCCTGGCCGAGTGCGCCGAGCGCTTCCTCGGCGCGGCGATCCACGACTGCGTGGTGATCGATCCCCATATCGATGCCGCCGCTGCGCCCGATGCGCGCCTGTTGCAACTGCTGCGCGCGCAGATGGCGCAGGACCTGCTGCACGACAGCGCCGTGATGCCGCTGGCTCACGTGGCGCCGGCCGTGCACTGACCCACCGAATCACTCGAAGACTCGCGGAGAGCCTTTCATGTACACCGCCAAGGGCCTGTCGGACTCCAACGCGCTGCTCAAGCAGTACAGCCCGCTGGTGCGCCGCCTCGCGCACCAGATGATCGCCAAGCTGCCGGCCAACGTCGAGCTCGACGACCTGATCCAGGTCGGCATGATCGGCCTCAACGACGCGCTGTCGCGCTTCGACGCCAACCAGGGCGTGCAGTTCGAGACCTTTGCCACCCAGCGCATCCGCGGCGCCATGCTCGACGAGCTGCGCGGCGGCGACTGGATGAGCCGCGGCGACCGCCGCCAGCAGCGTGCCATCGAGGCGGCGGTGCACAAGCTCGAGCAGAAGCTGCAGCGCGCACCCAACGAGAGCGAGATCGCCGACGAGATGGGCATGATGCTCGGCGACTACCAGGAGCTGCTCGGCAAGGTGCGCGGCACGCAGCTGTTCTACCTGGAAGACCTCTCGGGCGACGACGGCGACGACTTCCTCGACCGCCACGTCGCCGACGAGAACGCCAACCCGCTGGCGCTGCTGCAGGACCAGCGCATGCGCGAGGCGCTGGTCGACGCGATCGGCAAGCTGCCCGAGCGCGAGCAGCACGTGATGAGCATGTACTACGAGCACGACATGAATCTCAAGGAGATCGCCGCCGTGCTCGGTGTCACCGAGAGCCGCATCTGCCAGCTGCACAGCCAGTCGATCGCGCGCCTGCGCAGCAAGCTGCGGCAGTGGTGACCCGGCACCTTCGAAGGCGACGAGACCGATGTTCGGCCTGCTGAAGAAACCCGACGCAACCCCGGCGCCGGCGCAGTCGCAGACGCCGCCGCGGCTCGATGCGCAGGCGCTGGTCACCGGCATCAGCCGCGAGGCCTCGACGCTCGGCCGCGACGCCGCCGAGGTGCGCGGCTCGATCGACGACACCATCAAGGCTGCCGGCGCGCAGGCGCAGAAGGTGCAGGCGCTGGCGCGCGAGCTGGCGGAGGTGACGCAGGGCCAGCACGCGATCGTCGACGAGACCGGTTCGAGCACGCAGGCGGTGGCGCGCGCGCGCGGCGCGATCGCCGACGTCGGTGCCGAGGTGTCGGGCATCGTCGACACGCTGCGCGACGTCTCCGGCGCCGCCGCCCAGATCACGCAGGTCGCGCTGCAGACGCGGCTGGTCGCCTTCAACGCCTCGGTCGAGGCCAAGCGCGCCGGCGAGGCCGGCCGCGGCTTCAGCGTGGTGGCCGACGCGGTGCGCGAGCTCGCCTCCAAGGTCGACGAATCGTCGCGCCGCATCGTGCAGACGGTGGGCCAGCTCGATGCACGCATCGAGACGCTGGCGCGCGAGATCCAGCGCCGCGACAGCGGCGAGCAGGGCAGCGTGCACCAGGCGCTCGACGAGCTGGTGCAGGCGATCGCACGCATCGAGTCGGCCGCCGGCCGCGGCCGCGACATGTGCGACGGGCTCGACCGCCACATGGGCGAGATCGAGCGCGAGATGCACGCCACCCACGCGACGCTGTCGTCGACGCTGCAGCGCACCGACGGCTTCCTGCGCGTGTCGGAGCGGCTGATCGAGGTCACCGCGGCGTGCGGCGTCGAGACCGCCGACACCCGCTTCATCGGCGCCGCGCAGGATGCCGCCGCGCGCATCGGCGCGCTGCTCGAAGGCGCGCTGCAGCGCGGCGAGACCACGCTCGACGAGCTGTTCGACGAGCGCTACCTGCCGGTCGCCGGCAGCGAGCCGCAGCAGCACGCCACCCGCTTCGTCAAGCTCGCCGACCGCCTGTTCCCGCAGGTGCAGGAGGCGATGCTCGGCTTCGATCCGCAGGTCGTGTTCTGCATCGCGGCCGACCGCAACGGCTACATCGCCTGCCACAACCAGAAGTACAACCACCCGCAGCGCCCGGGCGACGTGGCGTGGAACACCGCCAACTGCCGCAACCGGCGCATCTTCAACGACCGCACCGGTCTGGCGTCGGCGCGCAACCGCAAGCCGTTCCTGCTGCAGACCTACCGCCGCGACATGGGCGGCGGGCAGTTCGTGCTGCTGAAGGAAGCCGCCGCACCGATCACCGTCAGCGCCCGCCACTGGGGCGGCCTGCGGCTGGCCTACCGGTTCTGATCAAACTCGCGACGGAATCGCGCAGCAATTCCGCCGCGTCAGGCCGCGACCTCCTTCGGCGGCGCGTTCGTCGAATCGAGCGGCTGCGGCTGCGACACCTCGGGCAAGCTGCCGCTCACCGTGTTGGCGGCCGCCTCGCGCGGGCCCAGGCTGAACTCGAAGCACGCGCCGCGGCCGAGCTCGCCGATGGCGCGGATCGCGCCGCCGTGGCGCTGGATGATGCGTTGCACGATCGTCAGGCCGACGCCGGTGCCCTGGTAGTCGCTGTCGTCGTGCAGGCGGTGGAACGGCTGGAACAGCCGCGACGCGCTGTTGGCGTCGAAGCCGGCGCCGTTGTCGCGCACCTGGTAGACGAGGTGGCCGTCGGCGCCGAGCACGCCGCTCAGCGTGACCACCGGCTCGGCGGTGCGGCGCGTGAACTTGGCGGCGTTGCCCAGCAGGTTGGCCAGCACGATGCGCATCTGCGATTCGCTGGCCCAGCCGCGCAGCCCGGGCTCGACCTGCCACAGCACCGGCGCCGTGCGCTCCACCGCGGGCAGGCTGGCGATCACCTCTTCGGCGAGGTGGCTCAGGTCGACGTCGCTGCGCTCGATCGCCTCGCTCGAGCTGCGCGCCAGCGCCAGCAGCGCCTCGAGCATGGCCAGCATCTCGTGCGTGGCGCGCAGCTGCAGGTCGAGCAGCTCGTCGCCTTCGCCGCGCTGCGCGTCGGGCAGGCGCCGTCGCAGCAGCTCGGCCAGGCCCTGCACGTGGCCGATCGGCGTGCGCAGCTCGTGCGCCAGGTGGCGCGCGAACGCCTCGAGGTCGCGGTTGGCGAGCTCGAGCTCGCGCGTGCGCGCCGTCACCGCCGCCTGCAGCTGGCGGTTGTGCACGATCAGCATCTGCTCGGTGCGCTTACGCGCGGTGATGTCGCGGCCGATGCCGTGGTAGCCGACGAAGCGCCCGGCCTCGTCGAAGCGCGGCGTGCCGCTCTCCGACACCCACAGCGGCGTGCCGTCGCCGCGCGCGATGTGGAACTCCAGGCCGTGAAAAGGCCGCCCGGCATCGAGGTCGGCGCGGTGCGCGCGCCACTGCGCCTCGGGCAGCGCGTGCGGGTACAGCTCCCAGCGCGTGCGGCCTTCCGACGCCACCGCCAGGTCGCCGAGGCGCGAGCGCGCCTCCTCGTCGGGGCGCACAAAGCGGTGCTCGTGGTCGGTGGCCCAGGTCCAGTCGGCCGCCAGGCCCGCGAACGCGGCGTAGCGCTGCTCGCTCGCCTGCAAGCGGCGGAACGACTCCTTGTGCACGGTGATGTCGTGCCCCACGCCTTCGAAGCCGGCGAAGCGGCCGTCGCGGTGGTAGCGCGGCCGGCCGGTGATCGACATCCAGCCGCGCGCGTGCCGGCCGAGTCCGTCGACCTCGAACTCGAAGTCGCGAAAGCCCTCCTGCCGCTCGAGCATGTGGTTGAACGCGCTCCAGCCGCCGGCCGGCGCGCGCAGGAAGTTCAGCTCGTCGTGGCGGCGGCCGAGCAGGTCACCGAGCGCGCGGCCCGCCGGCTTGACCAGCGGTGCGTCGGCCGACAGCGACGACAGGCGATGCCGCTCGTCGGTCTCCCAGTGCCATTCGCTGGACAGCTCGACGCGCGCCTGCCAGCGCCGCTCCGACTCGCCCATCACGCCTTCGACCTGGTCGGCGAGGTCGCCGAACGCCGATGGCTCGGCCGGCGGCATGTCGCGCATGCGCTCGACCGCCGAGCGCCACGCGCCGCGCTGCAGCTCGCGCGCGGTGCGGCGCAGCGTGTCGGCCGCCAGCCGCCGCGCGCGCCACTGCACCAGCACCAGGCCGAGCAACGCGCCGAACGACAGCGCCGCCGGGAACAGCACGATCAGCAGCTGCGACTGCACGCGCTCGATCGGCACCGTGCCCGCCAGCAGCGGCACCAGCGCGGCCAGCGCCACCGCCGCCGCCGCGCCGGCCAGCAGCGACAGCACCAGCGTGAACTGCTTGAGCCGCTGCGCGGTGGCACGCCGCACGGAGTCGGCCGGCGACGTCTGCGGCCACGGCATCGTCTCGGCAGTCGACGGCGAGGTGCTGCGCGACGGGCGCGATGGCGGGCGGGACGAACGGGGAGGGTTGGACGAGCGCGGTGGGCGCGAGGGGAATCGAGTGGGTCTGCTCTCTGAGGCCACCACTTGTCCTGTGCATGCCCGAGGCGGTGACGCCCAACGCGCCCTCCATCCCTCGATGCGAATGACACATGTTTGCACAGGCCAGCGAGGTCGGCAATCGAGCGTTGCCCTCATGACGCGCGCGACAGGCGCGCGCGCTGGCTCAGGCAGCGAGCGAGGCGCCGCTGCGCAGGTGCTGCTGGGTGCCGCTGGCCGAGTACAGCGCCGCGTCGTCGCCGGGCATCAGCACGGTGGCCGCGCGCTCCAGCGCGGCGCTGGCGCGCGCCAGCGCATCGCGCTGCGCGGCCACCTGTGCGCCGGCCAGCGCGAGCCGGCGGCGCAGCGGCAGCGCCGGGCCGCCGCGGCGGGCGACCCGCGAGAAGGATGTCAGCGCTTGTGACAGCGCGCGCTGCAGCTCGGCGGCGCGCAGCTCGATGCCGGGCAGGTCGCGTGCGCCGAGGCTGGCCTGCAGGTCGTCGAGGCGCTGCTCGACGCGCTGCAGCGCCGCTTCGAGCTCGGCGTCGGACGCGAGCGAGTCGGGGCGCGGCGCCGCAGGCGTCATCGGCTCACTGGTTGCCGCGGCCGAGCAGCTCGCTGGCGTTGGCGATCAGGCGATCGGCGATCGCCTGCGCGTCGATCTGGAACGTGCCCTCGCGGATCGCGCGGGTCACCCGCTCGACCTTCTGGGTGTCGAACGAGCCGTCGGCCAGGCCGCTGGCGATCACGCTGGCGGCGGCCGACAGCTCCACCTTGGCGCTCGGCTCCGGGCTCGACGACGCCGCTGCGGCAGCGCCGCCGGCGGGCTTGCGTTCGGCGCTGGCCGGTGCCAGCGCAGATTTGTTTTCGAGCGGACCGATCTTCATCTTGGACTCCACGGTAGGCGCTTCAACGCACCGCTGTGATGATGGTGGTATCGGATCGCGCGCGGCGGACTTTAGCCTGCGCCGCCATCTTTTCGGTCCGGCCCCGCGATCCAGGGGGACACAACCGTGTCGAAACGTTGCGGGCGCACGGGTGCAGCCTTCGCGCTGCGCACGTTGCCGCCGCGCGGGGCCGTTCGGGTGGCCGCGCTGGGCTCACAGCGTCACCTCGATGCGGCGCTCGGCAATCGCGCGGCCGCTGACCACGCGCCCGCCGTCGATGCGCACCTTGACGAACTGGCCGTCGATGCCGGCGCCGAGCGCCTGGCCATCGGCGCTGATCGCGAAGCCGGCGCCGACGCCGACCACGCGCACGGTGTCGCCGGCGGCGAACCACTGCCGCGCCTTCAGGTCGGCCTCGCGCACCGCCTGCCCCGGCCGCAGCGCACGCACCAGCGCGCGGCCAAGCGCCGGCTGCGCTTCGCGCAGCGCCGGGCTCGGCTCGGCCGCGAGGTCGACCTCGCTGCTTTGCAGGTGCTCGGACTGCAGCACGGTGCCCACCGGCAGCGGCTGCGTGGCGGTCCAGCCGGGGCCGAACACCTTCACGGTGACCGGCACGAACACGTTCCAGCGCGCGCCTTCGTCGCAGCGCAGCCCGACTCGCGAGCGGCCCCACAGGCGCGCGCCCGCGGGCAGGTACGGCGTGATGCGCGCGCACGGCGCGAGCTTGAGCCGCGGATCGAGCGCGCCGACCTCGACCTCGACGCGCGTGCCGGCCGGCGCGGCGGCCGCGGCGGCGAGCTGCTGCACCTCGAGCGTCCACGGCTCGGCGGTCTGCGCGGCGGCGCCGAGGCTCGCGCACAGCGCCAGCGACGCCAGCGCGGGCGCCAGCGTGCTGGGCGACAGGTGAATCGACTTCTCCACGGGCACATCGTGAGGCCGCGGTGGTGCGGGCGGTGGCTCGAAATGCGCCGCGATACACCGTCTTTTCCCGCTTAGGTCGGCGTCGGCGCTGCCCACAATGGTTTCGAAGCCGGGCCTGCGCGGCCGTGACATCGGTCACAGCGCACGGGCCGCAGGCGCGGCGGCGACGCCGCGCACGAAAGGACCTCATCCGATGCAACGCCTCACCGATGCGCTGGACTTCCAGGCCCAGGCCCTGGTGCTGCGCGCCGAGCGCCAGCGTCTGATCGCCAGCAACATCGCCAACGCCGACACGCCCGGCTACGCGGGGCGCGACATGGACTTCGCGCGCGCGCTGCGCGAGGCCACCGGCGCCGCGCAGGCGGTCGCCCCGGCGGCCACGCAGCCGCGCCACCTCGCGGTGGCCGGCGGCGCGCGCGCCGAGCCGCAGCTGCTGTATACGCGGCCGGCGCAGGACAGCCTCGACCGCAACAGCGTCGACATGGACCGCGAGCGCGCGGCGTTCGCCGACAACGCCGTGAAGTACGAAGCGACGCTGCGCTTCATCAATGCGCAGGCGCGCACGATGCTCGACGCGATGAAGTCGCCCAACCAGGCCTGATCACGAGCACCCCGAGGAGTTGAGCGATGAGCCTGTTCCAGATCTTCAACGTCGCCGGCAGCGCCACCAGCGCGCAGACGCAGCGGCTGAACGTGGTGGCGTCCAACCTCGCCAATGCCGACACGGTGGCCGGCCCCGACGGCCAGGCCTACAAGGCGCGCCAGGTGGTGTTCCAGACGCAGCTGATGGGCGAGGTCGGCGCCGCCGGCGTGCGCGTCGGCACGATCGCCGAAGACAACACGCCGGGCCGGCGCGTGCACGACCCCAAGCATCCAGCGGCCGATGCGCAGGGCTACGTGACCTACAGCAACGTCAACCCGGTGGAGGAGATGGTCAACATGATCTCGGCGTCGCGCTCGTACCAGAACAACGTCGAAGTGATGAACACCGCCAAGAGCCTGCTGCTGAAGACGCTGCAGCTCGGCTCGTGACGCCACCGCGCGAGAGGAGCTAGGCGATGGCCACGACGTCCATTCAGAGCAGCAGCGCCGCCGCCGGCGCGGCCGCCGCCATCACCGGCGGCAGCGGCGCCAACACCGAAGACCGCTTCCTGAAGCTGCTGGTGGCGCAGATGCAGAACCAGGATCCGCTGAACCCGATGGACAACGCGCAGGTGACCAGCCAGATGGCGCAGATCCAGACGGTGAGCGGGATCGACAAGCTGAACAGCACCGTGCAGGGCCTGAACGCGCAGTTCGGGCAGCTGCAGGCGCTGAGCGGCGCCGCGCTGGTCGGCCGCGACGTGCTGATCGACGGCAACCGGCTGGTCGCCGACGGCGGCGCCGGCCACGGCGGCTTCGAGCTGGCGTCGCAGGCCGACCACGTCAAGCTCGAGGTGCTCGACGCCAGCGGCCGCCTGATCGACTCGAGCGATCTCGGCGCGATGGCCAGCGGCCGCCACACCTTCGACTGGACGCCGCCGGACGGCGTCAACGCAGGCCTGGCCTCGCGCTTCCGCATCACCGCCACCCTCGGCACCACCACGGTGGCCGCCGCCACCTACACGCGCGATCGCGTCGACGCCGTGAGCGCCGGCCCCAACGGCCTGGTGCTCGAGCTGGCGAACGCGGGCCCGGTGACCTACGACCAGGTCAGGGCCTTCGACTGAATCCGAACCCACCGCGAGCATCCGCGAAGGAGCATCCATGAGCTTCCAGCAAGGTCTGTCCGGACTGAACGCCACCGCCAAGAGCCTGGAGGTGATCGGCAACAACATCGCCAACTCGGCCACCTACGGCTTCAAGGGCTCGCGCGCCGAGTTCGCCGACGTCTACGCCGCCGCGCTCAACGGCGCCGGCACCAACAACATCGGCATCGGCGTCAGCCTGGCCGCGGTGTCGCAGCAGTTCACGCAGGGCAACATCCTGAGCACCGAGAACCCGATGGACCTGGCGATCAACGGCGCCGGCTTCTTCCAGCTCGGCGACGGCAACAGCCCGACCACCTACTCGCGCAACGGCCAGTTCAAGATCGACCGCGACGGCTACATCATCAACAACCAGCTGAAGAAGCTGCTCGGCTATCCGGCCAGCGGCAACGGCGTCATCCAGCCCGGCGCTGCGGTGCCGCTGCAGCTGCCGACCTCGGGCATCAACCCGCAGGTCACCGGCAACATCACGCTGGAGATGAACCTCGATTCGCGGCTCGCGGTCACGGCACCGGCCAGCGGCGCGGCGATCGACTACGCCGACCCCACGACCTACAACAACGCGACCTCGATGACCGTCTACGACGACAAGGGGCAGGACGTCGCGCTGACCTACTACTTCCAGAAGACGGCCACCGACACCTGGAACGTGTTCATCACCGCCAACGGCACCACGCTGGCCGGCAGCGCCGCCGCGCCGCTGCCGGTGACGACGATCACCTTCCCGCCCAACGGCGCGGCGCCGACGGCGCCAGTCGGGCCGATCGCGATCAACGTGCCGGCGTCGACCAATTCCGCCGGTGCCGCCACGCTGGCGATTCCCGGCATCCAGCTCGACCTGGCCGGCTCGACGCAGTTCGGCACCGGCTTCGGCGTCACCAACCTGACGCAGGACGGGTACGCCGCGGGGCAGCTCAGCAGCATCAGCATCGAGAGCAACGGCATCGTGATGGCGCGCTACTCCAACGGCCAGTCGCAGCCGGCCGGCCAGATCGAGATCGCCAACTTCCGCAACCCGCAGGGCCTGCAGCCGCTGGGCGGCAACGCGCTGGGCCGCACGTTCTCCTCGGGCGACCCGGTGCTCGGCACGCCGGGCAACGGCAACCTCGGCGTGTTGCAGGCCGGCGCGCTCGAGGAGAGCAACGTCGACCTCACCGCCGAGCTGGTGAACATGATCACCGCGCAGCGCATCTACCAGGCCAACGCGCAGACGATCAAGACGGTCGACCAGATCATGCAGACCTTGGTCAACATGCGCTGATGGCCCACCCCCGAAGCGCCCTAGCGGGCGGGCCTATCGACCCCAAGGCCAAGCCGGCGGCTTGGATGGGGCGGCTCATGCGCAAGGGCGCCCGTCGAGCGATGCCGATTCGCTGACTTCAGGGAGGTGCGATGGACCGGATGATCTACCTGTCGATGGCCGGGGCCAAGGCGACGATGCAGCGCCAGGAGGCGCTCGCGCACAACCTGGCCAACGCGTCGACGCCGGGCTTTCGCGCCGAACTCACCGCGTTCCGCGCGGTGCCGGTGCGCGGCGAGGGCGCCAGCACGCGGGTCTATGCGCTCGAATCGACGCCGGGCTACAACGCCGAGCCCGGCCCCGAGCAGGCGACCGGCCGCAATCTCGACGTCGCGCTGAAGGGCAACGCCTGGCTGGCGGTGCAGGGGCTCGACGGCACCGAGGCGTACACGCGCGCCGGTGCGTTGGACGTCAATGCCGAAGGGCTGCTGGTCACCAAGACCGGGCTGACCGTGCTCGGCGACGGCGGCCCGATCACGGTGCCGGCCAACGCGCAGGTGCAGATCGCGCCCGACGGCACCCTCAGCGCCGCGACCGGCAACGGCAAGCCGCAGACGCTGGGCAAGCTGAAGCTGGTGACTCCCGAAGCGCCGCTGCAGCGCGGCGAGGACGGCCTGTTCCGCGCCACCGACGGCGACCTGAGCGCCGACCCCAACGCGCGGCTGCAGGACGGCGCGCTCGAGGGCAGCAACGTCAGCGCGGTCGAGACGATGATCGCGATGATCGCGGCGTCGCGCCAGTTCGAGCAGCAGATGAAGATGGTGCACAGCGCGCAGGAGAAGGAGCAGGCCGCGGCCAAGCTCCTGTCCAACAGCTGATCCGGCTCAGTAGCGCTTGCCCAGCCGCGCGGCCAGCGCGCGCAGCGCGACAGCGATGCCACGCTCGTCGCTCGGCCGGTACAGCGCGCCCCACGACGCCACGCAGGCGTCGAAGATCCACCGCGACACCAGCGGCCCGCGTGCGGCCAGCCGCGCCACGAAGTGCCGGTGACCGGCGTCGGCGATGCGCTGCGCCTCGTCGGGATGCGCCAGGTAGTGGCGCGCCAGCTCGGTGAGGTCGCTCAGGTCGGCGGCCACTTCGACGTAGTGAAGCCCCGGCGCGAGGCCGTCGTCGACGATCGCGCAGTCGCGCAGCGACTGCGCCAGCACCAGGCAGCGGCACGCCAGGCCCTCGAACACGCGATAGGTCAGCGCGTGGTTGCCCCACGGCGCGATGCAGATGCGCGCGTTGCGCAGGCGCCGCGTGTGGGCGTGCTTGTGGATGCGCGGCACCATCAACTCCGCCGCCGTGCGGTAGTGGCTCGCGTCGTGCGCCAGCAGGCCACCCTCGAACGGCAGGCCCGACGCGCGCATCTGCCGCACCGCCTCTTCGCGCGCGTTGCCGCCGCCCGGCAGGTTGGCGTCGCCGGTGCGGGTGCCGTAGAACATGGTGCCGATCGTGCGCGCGGCCAGCGGGGCGCCGGCGCGCGGCCGCATCGTCTTGAGCATCGGCGGCAGCCAGCCGATGCGATCGCGCGCCGCCGCCGGAATCGCCTGGCGATCGCTCGGCCAGTGGTTGCGCAGGAACAGCCGCGCGCGCTGCATCAGCGCGGGCGGCAGGCGCTGGAACCACATCGACGGCGCATCGCAGAGCTGGAACAGCACCACCTCGGCGCGCGTGGCGAGCAGCGAGCCGACGAGCGCGGGATCCATCGGCCGGTCGGGATCGATGCCCAGGCCGTGCATCCAGACGTCGGTGCCGTGCGGCACCGCGTCGCCGGGCCGGCCGTGGCGCACGTCGTGCCGGGCCGCCACCAGCGCGCTGCGGATGTCGCCGGCGCGGATCCGGGCGTGGTCGTCTTCCTCGGTGAAGAAAAAGCGCATGCGTCGAAGGCCGCCGCGGACGGCGAGGTCTGACTCGGCGCGTGAATTCTGCCCGCGGCGCGGCCGCCGCCGGGCAGCAGCGGGCACCGGTGTCCCCCGCGCCGGGAAAGGCCGCCCAACGCGGCCCTTATTACGTCATCGCCGGCCTCAAGTCCGGCCGATCATGGCTGCAGACTTTCGTGGAGCTGTCGCCATGATGCGTTCGCTTTGGATCAGCAAGACCGGCATGGAGGCCCAGCAGACGCAGCTGGACACCATCGCGCACAACCTCGCCAACGTCGGCACCAACGGCTTCAAGCGCGGCCATGCGGTGTTCGAGGATCTGATCTACCAGAACCTGCGGCAGGCCGGCGCCAACAGCTCCGAGCAGACGCAGTTGCCCACCGGGCTGCAGGTGGGTCTCGGCGTGCGGCCGGTGTCGCTGTCGCGCAATTTCTCGCAGGGCAACCTGCAGCAGACCAGCAACCCGCTGGACCTGGCGATCAAGGGCAACGGCTTCTTCCAGATCCAGATGCCCGATGGCACGGTGGCCTACACGCGCGACGGCGCGTTCCAGGTCAACTGGTCACCAACAACGGCTTCATCGTGCAGCCGGGCATCACGATCCCGGCCAACGCGACCAGCGTCACCATCGCCGCCGACGGCACGGTCGGCGTGCTGCTGCCGCAGCAGTCGGCGCCGACCAACGTCGGCCAGCTGCAGCTCGCCACCTTCGCCAACCCGGCCGGCCTCGAGCCGAAGGGCCAGAACCTGTTCACCGAGACGGCGGCCTCGGGCACGCCCAACACCGCCAACCCGGCCAGCGACGGCTTCGGCGCGCTGTCGCAGGGCTACGTCGAGACCAGCAACGTCAACGTGGTCGAGGAGCTGGTGGCGATGATCCAGACGCAGCGCGCGTACGAGATCAACTCCAAGGCGATCCAGACCTCCGACCAGATGCTGCAGCGTCTGGGCCAGCTATGAGGATGAACCCACCCCCGAGTCGGCCTAACGGCCGCCTCCCCCTCGAGGGGGCAACACCAGCGGCCCGGCAGAGCCGGATCCGCGGTGTTCGCTTGGGCGCCACGACGCTCCTGGTGGCCCTCGCCTCCATGTTGCCAGGCTGCGCGATGCTCGAGCAGGTGCAGCGCGTGCCGCACGTCGACGTCATCGATGCCAAGGGCGTCGAGCCGGCACCGGTGGTCGAGCCCGCGCGCAGCAACGGTGCCATCTACCAGGGCGACCGCTACCGGCCGCTGTTCGAGGACCATCGCGCGCGGCTGGTCGGCGACACCATCACGGTGCTGATCACCGAGAAGGTCAGTGCGACGCAGAAGTCCAGCAGCACGGTCGACCGCGAGGGCACGCTCGAGGCCAACATCACCGCGGTGCCGTTCGCCAGCGCCAACTCGTTCAACCGCGCGCAGGCCAAGGCCGAGCACAAGAACGACTTCACCGGCAAGGGCACCACCGAGAACAGCAACGACTTCGCCGGCACCATCACCGCCACCGTGGTGCGCGTGCTGCCCAACGGCCACCTGATCGTCGCCGGCGAGAAGCAGATCGGCGTCAACGCCAACGTCGACGTGCTGCGCTTCTCGGGGCAGGTCGACCCGCGCGCGATCGCGCCGGGCAACACGGTGCCGTCGACGTCGATCGCCAACGTGCGCATCGAGCAGCGCGGCCGCGGCCAGCAGGCCGAAGCGCAGTCGATGGGCTGGCTGTCGCGCTTCTTCCTGAGCCTGTGGCCGGTGTGACATGACGCCCACCCAATACGACGCGCTGCTCGAGCTGCCGCCGCCGCAGGCCAGCGAACGCCTGCTGCACCGGCTGGTGTGGCTGGTGGTGCTGGCGACGGGCCTGCTGCTGTGGTGGCCGGCGCACGCCGCGCGCATCAAGGAAGTGGCCACCGTGCAGGGTGTGCGTCCCAACCAGCTCACCGGCTACGGCCTGGTGGTCGGCCTCGACGGCACCGGCGACCAGTCGACGCAGGCGCCGTTCACCACGCAGAGCATCATCGCGATGCTGCAGCAGATGGGCGTCAGCCTGCCCAGCGGCACGCAGATGCAGCTGCGCAACGTGGCCGCGGTGATGGTGACCGCCGAGCTGCCCGCGTTCGCGCAGCCGGGGCAGCGCATCGACATCGGCGTGTCGTCGATCGCCAACGCCAAGAGCCTGCGCGGCGGCACGCTGATCGCCACGCCGCTGAAGGGCGCCGACGGCCAGGTCTACGCGCTGGCGCAGGGCAACCTGGTGGTCGGCGGCGCCGGCGCGGCGGCCGGCGGCTCGAAGGTGCAGATCAACCATCTGCTGGCCGGCCGCGTGCCGCAGGGCGCGACCGTCGAGCGCTCGGTGCCGACGCCGCTGCAGCAGGGCGACTGGCTGCAGCTCGACTTGAACGCCGCCGACTTCGCCACCGCGCGCGAAGTGGCACGCACGATCAACGCCGCCAAGGGTGCCGGCACCGCGCAGGCGCTCGACGCGCGCGTGGTGCGCGTGCGCATGCCCGGCGACCCCGACGAGCGCGTCTCGTTCCTGGCCGACCTCGAGAACCTGGCGCTGACGCTGGCGCGGCCGGCGGCCAAGATCGTGCTCAACGCGCGCACCGGCTCGGTGGTGATGAACGAAGCGGTCACGATCGGTGCCTGCGCGGTCGCGCACGGCTCGCTGTCGGTGACGATCAGCTCGACGCCGCTGATCAGCCAGCCCAACTCGTTCAACCAGAGCGGCCAGACCGTGGTGTCGGAGAAGGCCGACATCACGATCACGCAGCAGGGCGGCTCGCTGATGCAGATGAGCGCCGGCGCCCAGCTGAGCGACGTCGTCAAGGCGCTCAACGCGCTCGGCGCGACGCCGCAGGACCTGCTGGCGATCCTGCAGGCGATGAAGAGCGCCGGTGCGCTCAACGCCGAGATCGAGGTGATCTGATGGCGCTGCCCGTGGCTGGCCTCGCCGGCGATGCGCGCAGCCTGCAGGCGCTGCGCAGCGCTGCCGCGGCCGACCCCAAGGCGGTGGCGCAGGAGGCGGCCAAGCAGTTCGAGGCGCTGTTCATGCAGGAGCTGATGAAGAGCATGCGCGCGGCGCAGGTCGGCAGCGACCTGTTCGACAACGAGGGCAGCCGCATGGGCACCGAGATGCTCGACGCGCAGATGGCGACGTCGTTCGCCGGCCGGCCCGGCGGGCTGTCGGCGCTGATCGCCAAGCAGCTCGAGCGGCAGATGGGCCTGAGCCCGGGGCCGATCCCGAAGCCCGAGATCAAGCCGCTCGCGCTGCCGCCGGGCGCGGCGCCGGCCGAACCCGCGCGTGCGCCGCGCATTCCCGAGCGCGCCGCGGCGGCCTTCCTGCAGCAGCACGAGCAGGCGGCGCAGGCGGCCGAGCGCGCCAGCGGCATCCCGGCCACCTTCATGCTGGCGCAGGCCGGGCACGAGTCGGGCTGGGGCCGGCGCGAGCTCAGGCAGGCCGACGGCACGCCGACGCACAACCTGTTCGGCATCAAGGCCGGCGCCAACTGGAAGGGCGCGGTGGCCGAGGTGACGACCACCGAATACGTCGACGGCCAGCCGCGGCGCACCGTGCAGCGCTTCCGCGCCTACGCGAGCGCCGCCGAGTCGTTCGCCGACTACGCGGCGCTGATGAAGAGCCAGCGCTACCAGGCGGTGCGCGCCGCCGGCGCCGACGCGCAGGCCTTCGCCAGCGGGCTGCAGCGCGCGGGCTACGCCACCGATCCACGCTACGCCGACAAGTTGGGCGGCGCCATCGCGACCGCGCAGCGCCTGCGCGGCGGCGGCACCGCATGAAGGAGAACCGCGCATGACCGCATCGGCCATCATGTCGCTCGGCGTGCGGGCGATGTTCGCCAACTACGCCGGCCTGCAGACCTCGGGCCACAACATCGCCAACGCCGGCGTCGACGGCTACTCGCGGCAGCAGGTCGAGCTGCAGGCCGCGCTCGGCCAGTTCAGCGGCTCGGGCTTCATCGGCAAGGGCGTCGACGTCAAGACGATCACCCGTGTCTACGACCAGTTCCTCAGCCGCGAAGCAATGAGCTCGCGCTCGCAGTCGGAGTTCGACGCCGCGCGGCTCGACCGCCTGCAGCAGCTCGAGGCGGTGTTCGCCGGCGGCGACGACGGCATCGGGCAGGCCACCGGCGCGGTGCTCAACGCGATGGTCGACATGGCCAGCCGCCCGCAGGACCTGGCCGCGCGCAGCGTGGTGCTGGGCCGCATCGGCGAGCTGGCGTCGCGCTTCCAGTCGGCCTCGACGCAGCTCAACGACATCCAGTCCGGCGTCACGCAGCAGCTGCAGGCCTCGGTGGCGCAGGTCAACCAGCTCGCCACGCAGATCGCGTCGGTCAACGACCGCATCGCGGTCGCGCTGAGCGGCGGCCAGCCGCCCAACGACCTGCTCGACCTGCGCGACAAGCTGCTGTCGGACCTGTCGGGCTACGTGCAGGTCACCACCATCCCGGCCGACGACGGCACGCTCGGCGTGTTCATCGGCGGCGGGCAGCGCCTGGTGCTGGGCGGCAACGCCGTCAAGCTCTCGGTGACGCCCGACGTGTACGACGCGTCGCGCATGACGGTCAACATGGTCGAGGCATCGGGCCCGCAGCCGCTGTCGTCGTCGCTGCTCGGCAGCGGCTCGATCGGCGGCCTGCTGCGCTTCCAGGACGACGACCTGGTGCGCGCGCGCACGCTGCTCGGCCAGCTCGGCGCCGCGGTGGCCGGCAGCCTGAACAACCAGCAGGCGCTCGGCCTCGACCTGCGCGTGCCGCCCGGCGCGGGCGTGCCGCTGCTGACGGTGGGCGCGCCGCAGGCGACGCCGGCCAGCACCAACGCGCGCGTCGCACCCGGCGGCGCCTTCGTCGCCAACGTCACGCTCACGGTGACCGACCCGACGCAGCTGCAGCCCAGCGAGTACGAGCTGGTGCAGAGCGGCGGCGCGTGGCAGTTGACGCGCCGCTCCGACGGCTTCACGCAGACCGTGGTCGACGGCTCGGTGGTCGACGGCTTCCAGATCAACCTCGGCACGCCGCCGCCGGCGGCGACCGACCGCTTCCTGCTGCAGCCGGTGACCTACGCGGCCAACTCGATGGCGCGCGCGCTCGACGATCCGCGCGGCCTCGCCGCCGCATCGCCGGTCACCGCCACGGTGGCGGCCACCAACACCGGCACCGCCACGGTGAGCAGCCTGACGGTGGTGAGCCCGACGGTCGACCCGAACCAGACCGCGACCATCACCTTCACGTCATCGAGCGGCGCCTACGACTGGGAGCTGCGCGATCGCGTCAGCAACGCGCTGTTGAGCAGCGGCAGCGGCACCTGGGCCGCCGGCCAGCCGATCGCCCTCAACGGCTTCGAGCTGCAGCTCGGCGGCGTGCCCGACGCGGGCGACGTGTTCACGGTCGCGCAGACCGCCTACCCGTCGACCAGCAACGGCAACGCGCTGGCGATGGTGGCGCTGCGCGATGCGGTGCTGGTCGGCCGCGTGCCCAACGGCAGCGGCGGCCTGGCCGGAGGCACCGGCTTCACCGACGCCTGGGCCCAGGCGCTGGCCGACATCGGCGTGCGCACGCAAGGTGCGCTGACGGCGTCGCAGATCTCGACGCAGGCGGCCGACAGCGCCAAGCAGGCGCTGAGCAACCGCACCGGCGTCAACCTCGACGAGGAGGCGGCGCGCCTGATGCAGTACCAGCAGGGCTACCAGGCCGCCGCCAAGGTGCTGCAGGTCGCGCAATCGCTGTTCGACACCCTGCTCGACGTCACCCGCTGAGCAGACTTCGCCACTTCACGCGTTCACGCATCATGATCCGCATCTCGACCGCCAGCGCATTCGACACCGGCATCGCCACGCTGCAGAAGCGCCAGAGCGATCTCAACGAGGCGCAGCAGCAGCTGACCAGCGGCAAGCGCATCTCGCGGCTGTCGGACGACCCGGTCGCCGCCGCGCGTGCCGAGCGGGCGCGCGCCGCGCAGGCGCGCGCCGACGCCGACCAGCGCGCGGTCGATGCCAGCCGATCGACGGTGGCGCAGGTCGAATCGGCGTTCGGCGACGCCGGCGAACTGGTGCAGCAGGCGCGCGAACTGCTGGTCGCCGCGGGCAACGCCAGCTACGGGCCGAGCGAGCGGCAGGGCTTGGCACAGCGGCTGGCGGCGATCCGCACGCAGCTGCTTCAGGTGGTCAATCGCAGCGATGGCGCCGGCGCCTACCTGTTCGGCGGCCAGGGTACGACCGCACCGCCGTTCGTCGACGCAGCGGGCGGCGTGACGTATGTCGCGACCAGCGGCAGCACGCACACCGCGTCGACCGAGCCGCTGCCGCTGGCCGCCGACGGGCGCGCCGCGTTCCTCGGCGCGCGTGGCGGCAACGGCGTGTTCGTGACGGCCGCCGGCAGCGTGACCGGTTCGGCCTGGATCGACGCCGGCAGCGTCAGCGACCCGAGCGCACTCACCGGGCTGCCGTACAGCGTGCAGTTCAGCGTCGGCGCTGCCGGCACCACCTACACCGTGCTGCGCAACGGCGTGGCCACGCCGCTGGCGAACGTGCCATATGTCGCAGGCCAGGCGATCCAGGTCGACGGCATGACGTTCACGATCAGCGGCACGCCGGCCAATGGGGACAACTTCACGATCACGCCGTCGAGCCCGGACCTCTCGCTGTTCGACGTGCTCGACAAGGCGGCCAGCGCGCTCGGCAATGCGAGCCTGGGTGCCGGCGCCATCAGCCAGACGGTGTCCGACGGCCTGCGCGACATCGACGCGAGCGCGCTGCAGCTCAACGGCGCGCGCGCCGATGCCGGTTCGTGGCTGCAACGGATCGACAACGTGGAATCGCGTGCAGCAGGTCAGAAATTGCTCGCTCAAAGCGAGCAATCCAATGCCGAAGACCTGGACATGGTGCACGCCATTTCGGACTTCCAGCTCAAGCAAACGGGCTACGATGCCGCGTTGCGGGCTTACTCGTCGATGCAGCGCCTATCCCTGTTCAACTACATCGGTTCCTGATGTCGATTCCCCCGCCCGCCTGGTTCGTTGCTGCCCGATCGCGGCGGCCCCTTTCGCGACGCAGCGGCCCGGCGCCGGCCACGCGATGAGCGACCAGCCCGTTCTCGGGCAGGTCGTGCTCGGCTACTCGCCGATGGTCGATCGCCATCGCGCGATCACCGCCGCCCGCCTGACCGTCTTTCCCAGCCGCGCCGACACCGTGCCCGACTCGGCGGCGCTGCTCGAGGCGGTGGCCGAGGTGTGGCCGGCCGACGGCGGCCGCGTGTCGCTCAACGTCGCCAGCGAGACCGCGCTGCAGGACCTGGTGCGCTTCCGGCCCGCCCCCAACGTGATGGTCGAGATCCCGGCCTTCATGGCGTGCGACATCGCCAACTCCGACGCGCTGCGCGAGATGCACGCGCACGGCAGCACGCTGCTGATCAAGGGGCGGCCGCTGTCACCGCTGCCGCGCGAGGTGCTGCCGTGCTTCGCGTACTCGATCATCGACGTCGCCGACGACCGCCGCGACGGCTCGCCGCCGCCCGGCGGCGTGACGCGCACGATCCCGCACATCCAGGCCGGTGTGCGTACGCTGGCCGAGATGGAGCAGTCGTTCCAGCGCGGCGCGATCGCCGTGCTCGGCTGGCCGATCGACGACGTGGCGGCCAACGGCAAGGGCCACGCGCGCCCCGAGCTGCAGTTCATCGTCGAGCTGATCAACCGCGTCGACCGCGAGGAGCCGGCCGACCGGCTGGAGGCGGTGCTGAAGACCGACCCCACGCTCGCCTTCCGGCTGATGCGCTACATCAACTCGCCGGCGTTCGGCCTCAGCGTGGAGATCAACTCGTTCCGTCACGCGATCATGGTGCTCGGCTACAACCGGCTGAAGCGCTGGCTGGCGCTGCTGCTGGCGTCGGCGAGCAAGGACCCGAACGTCAAGCCGGTGATGTATGCCGCGGTGCGCCGCGGCCTGCTGATGGAGGAGCTCGGTCGCCAGAGCGCGAGTGCCGACCAGCGCAGCGAGATGTTCATCTGCGGCGTGTTCTCGCTGCTCGATCGCCTGATGGGCCAGCCGCTGGCGGAGCTCGTGCAATCGATCCCGGTGCCCGACACGGTGCGCGCCGCGCTGGTCGACGGCGCGGGGCCGTACCATGCGCAACTCGAGCTGGTGCGCGCGGTCGAGGCGGAGTCGGTGTTCGACATCCGCAGCGCCGCCGACGCCACGATGCTCGGCCTGCCCGAGGTCAACCGCGCGGTGCTGCGGGCGCTGGCCGGCGCGCGGCAGCTCGACTGACGCCGCGTTCGACTTCTCCGTTGCCTGCGATGTGCCCATGACGTTCAGCGCCCCTCCATCCGACCCTTCCCACGTGCTCGATGCCGGCGCACTGGCGCGGCTGGCCGAGCTCGACCCCGGCGGCAGCTCGGGGCTGGTGCCGCGCGTGCTGAGCACCTATGCCAACGCGCTCGAGCGCTCGCGCCAGGAGCTGCTGCTGGTGCGCCAGCCGCTGCAGCACGAGCCGCTGCGACAGCTGGCGCACACGCTGAAGTCGTCGTCGGCCAGTGTCGGCGCGCTCGCGCTGTCGGCGCTGTGCGCGCAGGTCGAGCAGTCGGTGCGCTCGCAGCAGCCGGGCGACATCGGCGCGCTGCTCGACGCCATGCAGGCCGAGATGCAGCGCGTGGCCGGCGCGGTGCAGGCTATGCTGCGGGCGTAAGCAGTCCCGCGGTGCTCTCCATGCTGTCGATCGACTCCCTCGGCGCCGACCCGTCGTACCGGCCGAAGCTGCTGTTGGTCGACGACGACGAAGTCAGCCTGATGCTGACCGCGACGGCGCTGCGCGAGCACGGCTTCGACGTGATCGAGGCCGGCAGCGGCGACCGCGCGCTGCAGCTGCTGACCGAGCGGCCCACCGACGCGGTGGTGCTCGACGCCATGATGCCCGGCCGCGACGGCTTCGAGACCTGCCGCGCGCTGCGCGCGCTGCCCGGCCACGAGCACCTGCCGGTGCTGATGCTGACCGGTCTCGACGACAACGCGTCGATCTCGCGCGCGTTCGAGGCCGGCGCCACCGACTTCTTCGTCAAGTCGCACCAGTGGAGCCTGCTCGCCGGCCGCCTGCACTACCTGCTGCGCGCGTCGCAGACGCGCATGGAGCTCGAGCGCAGCAAGGCCAAGCTGGCGCGCGCGCAGGACCTGGCGCGCATGGGCAGCTTCGACTGGAAGCGCTCGCACACCGACCGCATGGGCAGCTTCGCGCTGTCGCCCGAGGGGCTGCGCGTGTTCGGCCTGCCGCCGCAAGGCATGCTGTCGATGCACCAGCTGCTGCGCATGGTGCCCGAGGCCGACCGCCACGGCATGATGCGCATGCTGCGCGACGTGCTGCGCACCAGCACCGTGCTGGCCACCGACGTGCCGGTCACGGTGATCGACGGCCGCCAGCGCATCGTGCACGTCGAGGCCGAGCCCGAGTTCAACGACTCGGGCTACTGCGTCGGCTACACCGGCATCGTGCAGGACGTGACCGATCGCCGCGCCGCCGAAGACCGCATCCGCCACCTCGCCAACTTCGACGCGCTGACCGGGCTGCCGAACCGCCGCCAGCTGATGTGGCGCGCCGAGCGCTCGCTGGATGCGGCGCGCCGCAGCGGCCACCAAGTGGCGCTGCTGATGATCGACATCGACCGCTTCAAGGTCATCAACGACACGCTCGGCCACGCCGCCGGCGACGACCTGCTGGTCGAGGTGGCGCGGCGGCTGCGCGCCTGCGTGCGGCACAGCGACCAGGTGATGGAAGGCACGCTCGAGTCGCAGGGTTCGCGGTCGCACCGCTCGCTCGAGGCGGTCGGGCGCCTGGGCGGCGACGAGTTCGTCGCGCTGCTGCCCGAGGTCGGCGGCGAGGCCGATGCCGAGCGCGTCGCGCAGCGCGTGCTCGATGCCACCCGCGAGCCGATCTTCGTCGGCGGCCAGGAGTGCTTCGTCACCGCCAGCGTCGGCATCGCGCTGTATCCGCGCGACGGCGCCACCGTGGCCGACCTGATGCGCAACTCCGACGTCGCGATGTACTCGGTGAAGTCGGGCGGCCGCAACGCGCAGGCACTGTACACGCCGCACCTGGCGGGGCGCGGACGCGAGAAGCTCGAGCTCGAGAGCGCCTTGCACAAGGCGATCGAGCGCGACGAGCTCGTGCTGCACTACCAGCCCAAGATCGACGTGCGCGCCGCGCGCATGGTCGGCGTCGAGGCGCTGATGCGCTGGAACCGCGGCGGCACGCTGGTGCCGCCGGGCGACTTCATCCCGCTGGCCGAGGAGACCGGCCTCATCGTGCCGCTGTCGGAGTGGGCGGTGCGCGAGGCGGCGCGCCAGGCCAAGGCCTGGTTGGTCAGCTTCGGCTTCGCCGACTCGGTGGCCGTCAACCTGCCTAACCGCTTGTTCGAGCGTTCCGACCTGGTCGAGCACATCCACCAGGCGGCGTCGCACTACGGCGTGCCGCACCGCGCGATCCAGCTCGAGATCACCGAGACAGGCCTGATGCGCGACCTGCAGAACGTGATCCCGTCGCTGCACCGGCTCAACGAGATCGGCGTCGAGATCTCGATCGACGACTTCGGCACCGGCTACTCGTCGCTGGCCTACCTGACCACGCTGCCGATCTCCGAGGTGAAGATCGATCGCGGCTTCGTGCGCGACCTCGGCATCACGCCGCAGAGCTCGGCGGTGGTGACGGCGATCATCGCGCTGGCGCGCTCGCTCGGCTTGCGCGTGGTGGCCGAGGGCGTCGAGAACCTGCGCCAGATGGACGTGCTGCACCGCCTGGGCTGCGGCGTCATGCAGGGCTACCTGTTCAGCCGCCCGATCCCGCCCGACGACCTCGAGGCGTGGCTGCGGAACACCATCCTGCCGCGGCGCGCGCCGTGGATCGGACAGGCCGGCGCGCTCGAAGGCGCCGACGAAGCGCGCGCGCAGACGCTCGGCCGCTGAGGCCGCCGCCCGCAGGAGCGTCGTGAGCGCGAGCGCACCGACCAGCACCGCCACGCCGGCGCAGATCGCCAAGGGCGCGCTGCGCCGCCTGGCGATGCAGCAGCTTGAGCCGACGCCCGAGCACTTCGCGCGCGCGTACGCGCAGGAGGCCGGCCAGCCGGTGGCCGATGCCGGCGTGCCGGCGCGCATCAAGCCGCAGCTCGAGCGCCTGGCCGCGCGCTGGCCGCAACCGCAGCGCGACGACATCGTGGCGGCGCTGTGCGAGGGCCGCTACGACGACCTGCAGCGCACCCTCGACCGCGCCGGCGCGGGCGCCACGCCGGCGTGGGCGAGCCTGATCGAGCGGGTGGCGCGCGGGCTCGAGCGCGGCGGCCGCCACTGGACCGGTGCGCGCAAGAAGCAGAGCCTGCAGCGCGTGCTCGACGGCAGCCGCGCCGACGCCGATCGCCTGCAGCAGCGGCTCGGCCAGCTGCTGAACGCGTGGGACGACGACAAGCCTGCCGCCGACGTCGAGCCGAGCGGCCTGGCACCGCTCGACCAAGCGGTGGAAGCGGCCGCTGCGCCGGCATCGAGCGCGGCCGCCGACGCGAGGGCCGGGGACGGCGCCGGCGCAGCGCGACCCGACCCAGCCCGCTGGGGCCCGCTGCTGCACGAAGTGCGCAGCACGCTGGCGGCCGCGCTGCCGCCGCAGCAGCCCGACGCGGCTGCACTGGCCGACGCGCTGGCCGATGCCGCGCAGCGCATCGCCGCCGAGGGGCCGCACGCCGCGCTGCTGGCCGAGGTCGCCGCGCTGGGCGAGCAGGCGCGCGCGCACCTGTCGCACCGTCACCACCTGCTCGACGAGCTGAGCGCGCTGTGCCGCGCGATGACCGACAGCCTCGGCGAGCTGGCCGAGGACGAGAGTTGGGCCCGCGGCCAGTGCGAGGCGCTGCGCGAGCGGCTCGGCGAGGCCTTGAGCGTGCGCGGCGTGCACGCCGCCGGCGAGCTGCTGGCGGCCACGCGCGCGCGCCAGCACGAGCTGCGCGCCGAGCGGGCGCGTGCGCGCGACGCGCTGAAGGCGATGATCCAGCACATGCTGGCCGAGCTCGGCGAGCTCGGGCAGCACACCGGTCGCTTCAACGACAACGTGCAGCGCTACGCGCAGACGATCGAGCAGGCCGACTCGCTGCAGAGCCTGGCCGGCGTGGTGCAGCAGATGGTCGCCGACACGCGCGCCGTGCACGCAGTGGTCGACGGCGCGCGCGAGCGGCTCAGCCGCGAGCACGCGCGCGCCAGCGAGCTCGAGCAGCGCGTGCGCGAGCTCGAGGGCGAGCTGCGCCGGCTCTCCGAGGAGGTGTCGACCGACGCGCTGACGCAGGTGGCCAACCGGCGCGGCCTGCTGCAGGCGTTCGACGCCGAGAGCTCGCGTGCAGCGCGCGACGGCTCGGCGCTGGCGGTGGGCCTGCTCGACATCGACAACTTCAAGAAGCTCAACGACTCGCTGGGCCACGCCGCCGGCGACGAGGCGCTGAAGGCGCTGGCGGGCACCGTGAAGCAGTCGCTGCGGCCGAGCGACCACGTGGCGCGCTTCGGCGGCGAGGAATTCGTCGTGCTGCTGCCCGGCACCGCGCGCGACGACGCGCAGGCGCTGCTGGCGCGGCTGCAGCGCCAGCTGAGCGCCAGCCTGTTCATGCACGAAGGGCGCGAGGTGTTCGTCACCTTCTCGGCCGGCGTGACCGCGCTGCGCGCCGGCGAGACGCTCGACGCCGCGCTCGAGCGTGCCGACCGCGCGCTGTACGAGGCCAAGCGCACCGGCAAGAACCGCACCTGCGTGGCTTGAGGCGATCGTCGCGCGCTGGAGCCCAACGATTCGCCGGCACGAAAGAAAAGGCCGCCCGAGGGCGGCCTTGACGCTCGATGTCGGCGCGTCAACGGATGCGAATGGCGTCCGCCTCCGTGCCGGTATTGCGCCGGTACATCATCAGCAAGCCCAGCTCGCTGCTCTGCGCATCGGGCAGTGTCGCCGTCGTCACGCCGAGCGTCGCGTTGCCGCGCGCATCGACCGTGCCGAACGGGTCGCCGACCACGCCGAAGCGTGGCAGGCCCGGCGTGAAGCGCATGCCTTCGATCGAGTCGGTGAGGTTGCCGGTAAAGTAGTTGTCGAAGGCGAAGACGCTGAACCCGATCGTCGCGCCGGGCGCCAACGCGATGCTTCCGGTCCCAATGTTCAGCGGAACCGTGAAGATCACGTTGCCCGAGTTGAAGTCGGCATCGGCGAGGAAGAAGGCACCGGCTGCTCCGTCGGGGCTGCCGTTCGGCTTCAGTTTCTGCACGAAGACGACAGCCTGCCCGGTGGCGCCGAAGCCGCCGTTCTCGGCGTTGAAGACGACGTAGTCGTCGACACCGTCGCCGTTGACATCGACGAAGACGTCGAATTCCGCGGGGTAGTTCGGCGTCGCGCGGCGGCCGTTGGTGTTGATCGCGAATTCCAGCAGATCGGCCCCGACACCGGTCAGCGAGTCGGGCAGGAAACGCACGCCGACCGAGCGCATGTCGATCACCGCGAAGTTGTCGCCCGGACCAGGCAGCTGGCTGCGCGGGATCTTGCGACTGACGCCGGTCAGCGAGAACACGTCGTAGTCGCCGGGACCGAAGCCGCCGTTGCGAAGCTTCAACGACGGGCCGGGCTTGCCCTTCGGCGACAACTCTGCCGACGTCTCGGCGGCCTTGCGTGGCAGCACGTGCCACGGAATCGACAGCTTCTCGCTGCCGGAGGTCAGCGTGATGTAGCCGTCGTACTCGGGCCCGTTCAGCGAGGCACCGCTGCTGCTGCCGTTGATGGGCAGTCCTGAAGTGCGATCGATCCAATCCGGCAGCTTCTTCGGGTCGATGATCAGCTTGACCTCGAGGTCCTCCCGGTCGTGCCGGCCCACGCGCAGCGTCGACTTGACCTGCACCTTGACAGCGCCGGTGGCCTGATCGTCGGCGTAGCGGAAGGTCGGCGTGACCGTGTACACCTTGTCGACCTGGCCGAGGTTCTCGATGCGAAGCTTCTTCTCGAGCGTCATCGGCTCCGAGACCTCCTGTGCGCCGAACGACAACGCCGCGGACCGGGTGTCGCGGTTGTAGGCGACCACGTCCAGGCCAGCCGCGCGGTCCACGCGCAACTCGCCCGCGCCGATGCGAGTGATCGGCGCCAGCTCTCCCGGCAGGAGGGCCGGATTGGTGTAGACGACGATGTTGGCGCTGTTCATCAGCATCGCCTTGATCTGCGCGGGCGTGCGATTGGGGAACGCCTGCAGCAGCAGCGCCGCCGCACCGGCCACCATCGGCGTCGCGCCCGACGTGCCTCCGAACGCCTCTTCGCCAGTACCGCTGCCGGCGATGGCCGATACCGACGCGCCCGGCGCGCCGATCTCGGGCTTGATCGTCGTCCCGTTGATCGACGGACCGCGTGCCGACGTGCTGGCCATGCTGCCGACCAGCGGAATCGCCGCGGCCGGCGTGATCGACACGTTGACCACCGCGGGTGGGGTGGCATTGAGTTGCGCCTTGATTGCCAACGACAGCGAGCGCTGGATCACCAGCGTCGGCTTGAAGTCGGTGCCGCCACCGTAGGAGAAGCTCACCGCATCGCCGGCGGCGACCAGGCCGATCAGCA